>Ga0209958_1000791_pt1 | contig 37598 bp, 31 predicted proteins | sample ThiBio_inoc_plan_FD_183942 | JGI IMG/M metagenome (GOLD analysis project Ga0209958, IMG submission 183942) | Wastewater bioreactor microbial communities from Cape Town, South Africa - Thiocy_inoc_plan (SPAdes) | ecosystem: Engineered > Bioremediation > Thiocyanate > Unclassified | place: South...
CGCCGCGCCCAGGTCGAGCATCCAGCGCACGGTGTCGAGCATGTGGATGCACATGTCGCCGACGATGCCGTTGCTGAACTCCGAATACCCGCGCCAGCCTCGGGGGTGGATGCTGGGGTTGAAGGCCCGCATCGGCGCGGGGCCGACGTAGGTCTCCCAGTCCAGGTAGTCCGGTGGGGGGGCGTCCGGGGCGCCGCTGCCGGACATGTGGTAGTAGCAGTAGCATTCGGCGAACGCGACCTTGCCGAGCTTACCCGCCTTGACGATGTCGTCGCGGGCCTCGATCAGGTGGGGCGTGCTCCGGCGCTGGGTGCCGATCTGCACCACGCGGCCGTGCTTGCGGGCGGCCTTCAGCATGGCCAGGCCCTCGGCGACGTCGTGGCTGATGGGCTTCTGGCAGTAGACGTCGGCCCCGGCCTCCATCGCCCCGATCGCGTGCAGGGCGTGCCAGTGGTCCGGCGAGGCGACCAGGACGACGTCCAGGTCCTTCTCCTTCAGCATCTCCCGGTAGTCGCCGTAGGTGCGCGGCTTCTTCTTCGAGGGCTGCCGCTCGGAGACGATCTGGGCGGCCTCCTCGACCATCCTCTTGTCGACGTCGCAGAGCGAGACGACCTCGACGGGGGCGACCTGGAGGAGCCGCAGGACGTCGATCTTTCCGTACCAGCCCGGCCCGATGACCCCGACCCGCTTCACCGGCTGGTCGGCGGCCTGCTCGGCCATGGCCCGGAACGCCGACGGCAGGGCCAGCCCGGCCGCGCCCGTCCTGAGAAATCCGCGACGGTCCATCTCTCGACCCCTCCCGCGATCTCGATCGGATTGCCGAACCTCGCACTGGCCCCACTCTAGTCCTTCGCGCCCGCGTCCGCGAGAGTCTAGAGGGGCGAACGCCGTCCGACTCCCCTGGCGGGCCGCCGCGGTTCGTGGTAGAGATGAACTGAACGTCTGCATCGATCGCGAACCGCGGGAGGACTCGCCATGAGCACCGCCGAGCCCGGCCGCCGACCTCCGACGGGGAGGAAGAAGAGCCGTTCGCTCTTCGTCGACCCGTATGAGCCGGAATACCCCAGCAGCGACGGCGAGCCGATGGCCGAGAGCACCCTCCAGTACCAGTGGATCGTCACGATCAAGGAGGGGATCGCCGCCCTGTTCGCCGGCCGCGACGACGTCTTCGTCGCCGCCGACCTGCTCTGGTACGCCGACCGGACGAACAAGTACGACGTGGTCGCCCCCGACGTCCTGGTCGTCTTCGGCCGGCCGAGGGGCCACCGCCGCTCCTACCGCGAGTGGGTCGAGGAGGGGGTCGTCCCGCAGGTGGTCTTCGAGATCGACTCGCCGAGCAACACGGCCGCCGAGATGGAGCGCAAGCTGGCGATCTACGACCGCCGCGGCGTGGAGGAGTATTACTACTACGACCCCGAGTCCGGTCGGCTGAAGGGCTGGGCCCGCGAGGCCGGCGCGTTGCGGCCGATCGCCGACATGGAAGCCTGGGCGAGCCCGCGGCTGGGGATCACGTTCGAGGCCCCGCCCGGCAAGGACAAGCTGATCGTCCGCGGCCCCGACGGCGAGCGGTTCCGGACGTTCCAGGAGGTCAAGAGGCAGGCCGACGAGGAGCGTCGCCGCCGCCGCCGCGCCCAGCGACAGGCCCGCGCCGAGCGCGAGCGCGCCGACGCCGAACGCGAGCTTCGCCAGCAGGCCGACCTTCGCGCCGTCGTCCAGCACGAGCGAGCCGAAGCCGAGCGCGAGCGCGCCGACGCCGAACATCGACTCCGCGAGGAGGCCGACGCCCTCGTCCGCGCCGAGCGCGAGCGGGCCGAGCGACTGGCCGCCCTGTTGCGCACGATGGGGGTCGACCCCGACCGGAACTGAGCCCCGGCCCGCGGGCCATGGGCCGGATCTCGCCCTCGAACCTGGAGATCGATCCGGGCCGGCCCCTCCGTTGATCCGACGAGTCCCCAGGGTCGACGGACGATCTCTTTGAGCGTTGCCTCGCATCGGCCAACGGTGAGGTCCGGCGCAGGTTGATCGACCCTTTGGACCTGACGCCGCAGCGACTGGAGCAGATCGCGGCCGAAGGGGCGAATCGGGCCGTGCGGAACCTGGCCGCGGCCCGGCTGCGGCGGAGTCGTTAGACACATGGACCGGACGACTTTCGAAGCGAGGTTGAGGCTGGCCGTCCGCCGGGCGATCAAATTCGCGGCGGAGCATGTCCGCGAGAGATTGCCCGAGGAGGCGACCCTCCGCGTCTACCCGAATCGGTCGTTCGACGGGAATCCCAGGGTCGGGGACGAGGAGGTCTTCCCCAGGGACTCACTCCCCGCCGAAGCGTTTCACGGCCCATGGTCGGTCGACGAGGCCCTCGAATTTCTCTGGCGCGAGGGCAAGGTCCCGGAATGGATCGACATCGCGGTGGCCGACGTGGACGCCCGGTCCACCGTGGTCTCGCTTCGTTGCTGCGGACGGTTCACCTCGCGGGAAGACCTGATGTATCACCGCAACGGCGGCCTCGCCCCGTTTTCGGTCAAGTCTCCCATCCTGCCGCCCGGATGGGAGGACGTCGAGACGTCCGGCAAGTTCGCCTTGCGCTGGATGGATAGTCCGCTTCTCCCGTTGAAGCGAACCTGGAGTCGGCTGCGAAGGTCGATCTTCGGTCGAAACGATCGAGAGGCGAAGCCGTGAGCACCATCCAGCGACTGACCGACCGCAGCCTGCTCCGCCCGCCGCGGTGGCTGCCGGGGAACGTCCAGTACGAGACGATCATGGGGAGCGTCGCCTACGGGGTGTCGTCGGACACCAGCGACGTCGACGTCTACGGCTGGGCGATCCCGCCCAAGGACGACGTCTTCCCGCACCTCCGCGGCGAGATCCCGGGGTTCGGCACGCCGCGCAAGCGGTTCGAGGTCTTCCAGGAGCATCACATCCCGGATGCCGACGCCCTCGGCGGGAGCGGGCGGACGTACGACGTGACCATCTTCGGCATCGTCCGGTTCTTCGACCTGGCGATGCAGAACAACCCCAACGTGCTGGATTCGCTGTTCACGCCGATCAACTGCGTGCTGCACTCGACCCGCGTGGGGGACCTCGTCCGCGAGAACCGCCGCGCCTTCCTGCACAAGGGGGCGTGGGCCAAGTTCAAGGGGTACGCCTACTCGCAGCTCCACAAGATCGCCACCAAGCAGCCCGAGGGGAAGCGTGCGGAACTCGTCGCCGAGCACGGCTACGACGTCAAGTTCGCGTACCACGTCGTCCGCCTGATCGGCGAGGTCGAGCAGATCCTGACCGAGGGGGACGTGGACCTCCAGCGCGACAACGAGCGGCTGAAGGCCATCCGTCGCGGCGAGTGGACCGAGGACCGGCTCCGCTCCTGGTTCGACGACAAGGAGAAGCAGCTCGAACGGGCCTGGGCCGAGAGCAAGCTCCCGGCGAAGCCCGACGAAGCCAAGATCAAGGATTTGCTCATGCGATGCCTGGAGGAGCACTACGGCCGCCTCGACGCCTGCGTGGTCGACCCCGACCGCGCCGTCGCCGCGCTGCGGGCCGTCCAGGCGGAGCTGGACCGGGTGAGGGACCTGCTGTGAACGCGGATGCGCCAAGGCGGCTTGAGGCCGTCGCCGACTCCCACCCCTTCCCGCTGCTGTTCGCCACGATCAGCGGGGCGCACCTGTACGGGTTCGCCTCGCCCGATTCCGACTACGACCTGCGCGGCGTCCACGTCCTGCCGGCCTCGCACGCCCTGGGGCTCGACCCGGGGCCGTGGACGATCCAGGTGGAACGGAAGGAGGACGACGGCTTCGAGCTGGACCTGGTGACGCACGACGCCCTCAAGTTCTTCAAGCTGATGCTCAAGAAGAACGGCTACGTCCTGGAGCAACTGCACTCGCCGTTGGTCGTCCGCACCACGCCCGAGCACGAGGAGCTGAAGGCGATCGCCCGCGACTGCGTCACGCGGTTCCACAACTTCCACTACCTCGGCTTCGCCGAGACCCAGTGGCGGCTGTTCGACAAGGAACGCCCGCGGCGGGTCAAGCCGCTGCTGTACGCCTATCGCGTGCTGCTGACGGGGATCCACCTGATGCAGACCGGCGAGGTCGAGGCGAACCTGCCGCGGCTCAACGAATCGGCGCGGCTTTCGCACGTCGACGACCTGATCGCGCGGAAGGTCGCCGGCCGCGAGCGCGAGACGCTCGACGACGCCGACGCCCCGTTCCACCGCCGCGAGTACGAACGCCTCCGCGCCGAGCTGGAGGCCGCGGGCGCGTCGAGCCGCCTCCCCGAACACGCGACGGCCCGCGCCGCGCTGGACGACCTGCTGCTGCGGCTGCGCCAAGGAGAGAGACGATGAATCCCCCGACGTCCGACCCGGCCCGCCTGTTCCTCGACGAAGCCCGCGCGCGGCTCGACGACGCCGTCGGCCTGATCCGCCACGGCCTGGCGCAGCTCGACGACGCCCAGGTCTGGTGGCGGCCGGCGCCGGGGCTGAACAGCATCGGCAACCTCGTCCTCCACCTGGCGGGGAACCTCCGGCATCGGTTCGAAGCGAACGTCGGCCGCCAGCCCGACGTCCGCGATCGCTTCGGCGAGTTCACGGAGCGGGCCGAGATCCCGAAGGCCGAACTGCTCCGGCGGTTCGACGAGTCGGTCGCCCTGGCCGAGGCGCGGCTGGCGTCGCTCGCGCCCGAGACGCTCGCGGAGACGCGGCCGATCGAGCGGGGCGGGAGGGAGGTGGACGCGACCGTCCTCGGCATCCTGTTCCAGACGCTCACGCACCTGACGGGCCACGCGCAGGAGATCGTCTTCATGACCCGGATGCAGCTCGGCGATCGTTACGAGTTCCGGACGCCGTCGCTCGTGCCGCCCGCGATGCGCCCGAAGGGTTGAACGGATTTCGAAGTCCTGGAGCGATCATGGGGAAGACTTACGACGCGATCGACGACCGGATGGCGGAGTTCATCGGGCGGCAACACCTGTTCTTCGTGGGGACCGCTCCGAACGACCCGGACGGGCGGCTCAACATCTCGCCCAAGGGGCACGACACGCTTCGCGTCCTGGGGCCGAAACGGGTCGCGTATCTCGACCTGACCGGCAGCGGCGTGGAGACGATCGCCCACCTGCGCGAGAACGGCCGGATGACGATCATGTTCTGCGCCTTCGAGGGCCGGCCGGTCATCGTCCGCCTCCAGGGCCGGGGCCGCGTGGTGGAGCCGACCGACGCCGAGTGGGTCGAACTGGCCCCGCGCTTCCCTGACCTCCCCGGGGCCCGCGCGGTGATCGTGCTGGACGTCGACCGCGTCTCCGACTCGTGCGGCCTCTCCGTGCCGCTCTACGAATACCGCGGCGAGCGGTCGGGGCTCCTGGACTTCGCCCGCAAGAAGGGCCCCGAGGGGATGGCCGAGTACCGCCGCAAGAAGAACGCCGTCAGCATCGACGGCATCCCCGGCCTGACCCCGTCGGAGAGCCCGGCCGATGCCTGAATCGATCCTTCACGTCATCATCCGAGACGCCGTCGACCCGGCCGACCTCGACGCCGTCCGCGGCCTGCTGGCGATCTATCGCGACGAGTTCGGCCCGACGGTCCGCGAGAACCTGCGCCTCCAGGGCTTCGACGCCGAGCTGGCCGGCCTCCCCGGCCGCTACGCCGGCCCCTCCGGCGCGCTGCTGCTGGCGACGGTCGACGCCCGCCCCGCCGGCTGCGTCGCGCTGCGCGACCTGGGCGATGGCGTCTGCGAGATGAAGCGGCTCTACATCGACCCGTCCGCCCGGTCCCTCGGCCTGGGCAAGCGGCTCGTCGCCGCCGTCCTCGACCGCGCGAGGGCCCTCGGCTACCGACGCATGGTCCTCGACTCCACCCCCGAGATGTCCCGGGCCGTGGCCCTGTACCGCTCGTTCGGGGTCCAGGACGCCGAGCCGTACGGGGAGAGTTCGCACGCGCTGTTCTTCGCGAAGGACCTGGTTTGAGCGTCCCGGTGCGGCGGTGGTCCGGAGGCGCGGGATCGGTTGAAGCCGGAGATCTCATGATCAGTCAGGACTGGTACGAGATCTGGGTCGATGAAGGGCTGGACTTACCTTATGTGCTTGTCGTTCTGCCCGACGCGACCCGAAGCGGCGGCGTCCAGATCGTCGATCCGAAGGAAGGGAACAAGGTCGTCTTCAGGTCCCACGACTACGACGAGGTAAGGTCGTGGCTGCTCGAGGACGAATACGCGATCATCGGCGAGCGAGTATTCCGGGAAGTCTGACCTCGCGGGGCACGGCCTACCCCCGGGGTTGTGCGGCGAGCGTCGGCCGCACTATCCTCGGGAGGTCCGGCGCGGCGTCGGGCGTACGGATCGCAGGATCGTCATGTCGGGAGAGGTGGATTCATGACGGGGGCCCGGAAGGTCGTGGTTTGGGCGGCCGTCGTCTCGGTCGCGGCGGGGTGGGCTTCGGCCTGCACGAACGTCGTGGTGGGGCGGAAGGCGTCGCGGGACGGGTCGGTCATGGTGACGTACACGTCCGACATCACCATCATGCCTCGCCTCCTGCGCATCCCCGGCGGCGAGCACAAGGAAGGCGGGACGGTCGAGGTCAAGGGCTGGGAGACCGACGACGTCCGGGGCCGCATCCCGCAGGCGTCGCGGACGTACTCCGTCGTCGGGCTCATCAACGAGCATCAGGTCTCCATGGGCGAGACCACCACCGGCGGCCGTCGCGAGCTGCGCGACCGCAAGGGGCTTCTCGACTACGACGCCCTCATGATGCTCGTCCTTCAGCGGGCGAAGACGGCGAGGGAGGCCATCTCGCTCGTGGACTCGCTCTGCCGCGAACACGGCTACGGCTCCTCGGCCGAGACGTTTTCGATCGCGGACAAGAACGAAGCCTGGATCATGGAGCTGATCAACAAGGGGCCGGGGCAGAAGGGGATCGTGTGGGTCGCGGCCCGCGTGCCCGACGACTGCATCACGGCCCATGCGAACATGAGCCGGATCACGACGTTCCCGCTCGACGACCCGGAGAACTGGCTCTACGCCCCGGACGTGATCTCGTTCGCCGTCGAGAAGGGGTACTACGACCCGAAGTCCGGCGAGCCGTTCCGCTACCGCGACGCCTACCATCCCGACCACGGCCCGTCCGCCCGTCGCGCGTGCGCGGGGCGGGTCTGGAGCGTCTACCGCCGGTCGGCCCCCTCGGCGAACTTCTCCGACGCCTGGTTCCGCGGCGAGGCGGGCGTCGAGGACTACCCGCTGTTCGTCAAGCCGGACGCGCCGCTGGCGGTCGGCGACGTGATGGGCCTGATGCGCGACCACTTCGAGGGGACGCCCTACGACATGACCCAGGGCCCCGACGCCGGCCCGTTCAACAGCCCGTTCCGCCTCCGCCCGCTGGTCTTCCACGCCGACGGTCAGGAATACATGTGGGAGCGGCCGATCTCGTCGCCGCACGCCGGTTTCACCGTCGTCCACCAGAGCCGCGCGGGCCTACCGGACGCCGTCGGCGGCGTGACGTGGTTCACGCCCGACGACGCCTCCACCTCGTGCTTCACGCCGCTCTACTGCTCGATCGACGCGCTGCCGTCCTCCTACGTCGCGGGCGATTACCAGAAGTTCTCGTGGGATTCCGCCTTCTGGATCATGAACCTGGTGTCGAACCTCGCCTACGACCGCTGGTCGCACGTCTACCCGGACGTGCAGGCCGCGCAGCGGAAGCGGGAGGAGGCGATCCTCAAGATGCAGCCGGTCGTCGAGGAGGCCGCCGCCAAGCTCGCGACGACCGACCCGGCGCTGGCGAAGTCGTTCCTGACCTCGTTCAGCACCTCCACGGCCGAGGACGTCTTCCGCGGCTGGCGCGGGCTGGCCGAGGCGATCCTGACCAAGCATCTCGACGGCTACGTCAAGGACGCCGACGGCGAGGCCCGGGAGACCGGCTACCCCGAGGAATGGCTGCGACACGTCGTCAAGTCTCGCCCCGGCCGGTTCACCGTCCCGGCGAAGATCGGCCTGACGGACTACTGATCGATCAGAACGGCACGAGGCGTCGGAATCCATGGGCCAGGACGACCGGGTACAGGGCCAGGTTCCGGCCCGTCGCGGCGACGATCGAGTAGCGCGGCGGATCGGCCGGCGAGCCGTCCGCCCCGGCTTGCAGCGAGCGCGCGAGCGCCTTCAAGTGGCCGGGCCCGAAGGGGCCGTCGTGGATGCGGCCGATCAGGTCGGCCGGCAGCCAGGCGGTCCCGGAGCGCGCCCCGCACCAGGCGCCGACGATCGCGGCGATGGTGTCCGTGTCGCCGCCCGCCGAGACGACCTCCCGCAGCGCCCGCATCGGGTCGTGGCTGAAGCGGGCGAAGGCCAACGACGCGAACGCCAGGGTATGGACGACGAAGCCGGAGGTCCCGCACGCCTCCGCCGCGGCGGACGTCGGGAGGTCCGAGTCCGCCCTCGCCAGGGCCTCGTCGATCGCGAGGCCGAGTTGGGCGTCGCCGACCACGCCGCGAGCCTCGCGCAGCAGGTCGGACGGCTCGCGGGCTCCCTCGGATCGGGCCGCCAGCGCGGCGACCTCGGCGACGAAGACGGCCCCCTCGACGGCCCTGGGGTCGCGGTGCGAGACCTCGGCCAGCGCCCTCGTGAACGCCCGTCGCTCGTCGGGACGGTCGCGGTGGAAGACGCCGACGATCGCCGACCGCATCGCCGCCCCGTTCCCGGCCGACATCACGCCCGAAGGCTCGACACCCGCTCCGATCTTCAGGCACGCCTTCGCCGTCCCCAGGCCCACGCCCCAGGGGAGCCGGCAGAACCAGCCCAGCAGCGCCCGCCGGAAGTCGCGGGCGCAGGCCTCGGCGTCGCGAGGGTGCCGCACCAGGCTTTGCGCCACCAGCGCCGATTGCTCCGTGTCGTCCGACACGAACCCCGTCCGCCCCAGCACCCGGAAGCGGTCGACCGCCCCGAAACGCCGCGCGATCGCCCGCGGCGACATCCCCTCGCACGCCAGCCCCAGCGCGTCGCCGAGGGCCGTCCCCAGCAGCGTCGCCTCCAACCGGTCGTCGGGCACAGTCATGATCCCGCCTCCTCGCCGCCTCGTTCTACGACATCTGACGGATGTCGTGACGGGGCCTGCCGCTGGCAATTGTTGAAACCTTGTCTTACCATCGGGCCGTGAGCATCGGCCCTCGGCCCGATGCGAGACGAGACAAGGAGCATGCCATGCCTTCGCGACGGGATTTCCTGGGGACGGTCGGGGTCGGTTCGATGGGCTTCGCCGCGATGGCGGGACGCGCCCGGGCGCAGCAGGCGCCGGGGGCGGAGATCCTGGGGGCGGAGGGGGTGAAGACGTCGGCGAAGACGGCCAAGGTCTGGCGGCCGATCTCCGACCGCAAGGTCCGCGTCGGCGTGATCGGCTACGGCGTCTGCCAGTTCGGCGCGGCGTTCGGGTTCCAGGACCATCCCAACGTCGAGATCGTCGCCGTCAGCGACCTGATGCCGGATCGGTGCGCGGGGCTCGCCAAGGCGTGCCGCTGCGAGAAGACGTACCCGTCGCTGGAGGAGCTGGTCAAGGACGACTCCATCGAGGCCGTCTTCATCGCGACCGACGCCCCCAGCCACGCGAAGCATGCCATCCTGGCGCTCAAGCACGGCAAGCACGTCGCCTCCGCGGTCCCGGCCGTGTTCGGATCGGTCGACGAGGCGCACGAGCTGTACGACGCCGTGAAGTCGAGCGGCCTGACGTACATGATGTTCGAGACCTCGGCGTTCCACGAGGACTGCTACGCGATGCGCCAGGCGTACAAGGCCGGGACGCTGGGGAAGCTGATCTACTCGGAGGGCGAGTACTACCACCACAGCGTCGAGCAGATCCCGTCGTTCCGCGAGTGGCGGGTGGGCCTGCCGCCGATGTGGTATCCGACGCACTCGACGGCCTACTACATCGCCGTGACCGACGGCACGTTCACCGAGGCGACCTGCCTGGCGATGCCCAGCACCCTGGAGAAGTTCTCCAAGGGCGGGAACCGTTACGAGAACCCGTTCGGCTCGGAGGTCGCCCTCTTCCGCACCAGCGAGGGGGGGACCTCTCGCATGGCGGTGGCCTGGGACGCCTACGCGCCCGGCGGCGAGACCGGCCGCGTCTACGGCCAGCGCGGCGGGATGGTCGGACTGAACTACCAGGGCGAGGTGAAGGACCTCCCCGACCTCACCCGCCCCGCGCTGCCGAAGGAGGTCGCCACCGGCGGCCACGGCGGCTCGCACGGCTTCTTGACCGACGAGTACATCTCCGCGATCCTGGAGAAGCGCAAGCCGATGGTGGACGTCGCCGCGGCCCTGAACATGACCGTCCCCGGCGTGATCGCCCATCAGTCCGCCCTCAAGGGCGGCGAGACCCTGAAGGTCCCCCAGTTCGCTTGACGCGCGGCGGGGGGCCGACCCATCCCCGGAAGCTCGGCCCCCATGAACCTCCGCGCGGTGCTGTTCGACCTCGACGGGACCCTCCTCGACACCCTGGAAGACATCGGCCGATCGGCCAACGATTCCTTGCGCGAGGGGGGCTTCCCGCCCCACCCGATCGATTCCTATCGGAACTTCATCGGCGACGGCGTGGCCGTGCTGTTCCAGCGGGCCTTGCCGGAGGGGGCGTCGAAGGATCCCGAGGCCGTCGCGGGCTGCGTCGCGGCGTTCGGCCGGATCTACGACGCCGGCTGGGACGTGGCGAGCAGGCCCTACCCCGGGATCGCCGGACTGCTGGACGCCCTGCGCGATCGGGCGATCCCGATGGGCGTCCTTTCGAACAAGCCCGACGTGTTCACGCGGAAATGCGTCGGCCGGTTCCTATCGGCGTGGCCGCTCGCGCCGGTGTTCGGCCAGCGCGAGGGCGTCCCCCGGAAGCCCGACCCGGCCGGGGCGATCGAGGCCGCGGCGGCGATGGGCGTCGCGCCGGCGGAGGTGCTGTACCTCGGCGATTCCTCGGTCGACATGCTCACGGCGACGCGAGCCGGGATGTTCGCCGTGGGGGCCGCGTGGGGCTTCCGGAGCGTCGAGGAGCTGGAAGCCCACGGCGCGCGGGCGATCGTCCGGCATCCGTCGGAAGTGCTGGCCCTCCTCTGAGCGGGCACGGCGGTTGCATCGGGGCCTCGGGACGTTCATGCACGCGAACAGCCCCCGGGAGCCGAACCCATGCCTCGCTATGAAGGCGTCCTCCTGGACGTCGACGGGACCCTGGTCGACAGCAACGACGCCCACGCGGAGGCCTGGGTCCGCGCCTTCCGCGACCACGGCTTCGACGTCCCCTTCGACAAGGTCCGCGAGAGGATCGGCAAGGGGGGCGACAAGATGGTCTGGGAGCTGGTCGGGCTCGACAAGGACGAGGACCCGAAGGCGAAGGCCGTGGCCGAGGATCGCACCCGGCTGTTCCTCGACGAGTTCGCGCCCAAGCTCAAGGGCTTCTCCGGGGCCCGCGAGCTGGTCGAGCGGATGAAGGCCGACGGCCTCAAGATCGTCGTCGCCAGCTCGGCCCAGGCCGACGAGCTGGACACGCTCCTGGAGGTCGCCGGCGTCGCCGACCTGATCGAGCACGAGACCTCGTCCGACGACGCCGAGAACTCCAAGCCCGACCCGGACATCGTCGTGGCGGCGCTGGAGGGGGGCGGCCTGTCGGCCTCGAAGGCGGTCATGCTGGGCGACACGCCCTATGACGTCGAGGCCGCGACGCGCGCCGGCGTCGCCGTCATCGCCGTCCGCTCCGGCGGCTGGGGCGACGCCGACCTGAAGGGGGCGATCGCCGTCTACGACGACGTCGCCGACCTGCTGGCGCATTACGACGAATCGCCGCTGGGGAGATGAAGGAGCCTCGCCTGAATCGTCCCCTCTCCCGGCGGGAGAGGGGACGTCGTTCGGCGCGTGCCGTGGGTGGGGATTTATCTCGCCCGGATCCGGGTCGCAAAGATACGGTCAAGGCCATGCCTGGCGGGGGGGGCGCAGGGATGTTGCGGGTTCAGTCGGTAAGGAGGTCGCTGATCGCCCCCATGAGCACGCCCTCGACGCTCGGGGCGACGAGCGAGACGTGGTGGCCCGTCTCGTAGCCGCCCTGCGGATAGGCGGACTCCAGGCCGATGTAGCCGGGGCCGTAGTCGCCGTAGGCGGCCATGGCGACGAAGTGGTGGGGGCGCATCTTCTGGGCGGCGAGCTGATATTCCACGAACAACTCGCCGGGCATGAACAGGACGCGAGCCCGGCCGAGCTTCAGGGCGGAGACGTCGATCAGGTCGCCGGCCTTGCAGCGCCGGATCCAGGCCAGCTCGCAGGCGGCCCTGCCGCGCGATCGGATCGGGGCGTTGGCGTCGGCGACGGTCTCGGCGAGCTTGGCCTCGTCCAGCTCGGGGTCGACGGGGAGGGCGACCTTGACCGTCTTCCAGCCGAGGTCGGCCGACGTGATCGGCGTCTTCACGGTCGCGGCCCACGCCCCGTCCATCCCGGCCTTCACGCGGTCGGCGAGGATCTGGCGGTTCTCGTGCGAGCCGTCGTTGTACTTGCCGGCCGTGACGTTGCCGCCGGCTCCGTCGAAGTGGACGTGGAAGACCCCCGTCGCCTCCTGGCGCTGGTCGCGGGCGATGCCGGGGAAGTCGGGGTTGGCCAGGCCGGTGCGGTAGTAGCTCTGCGGGTGCGTGGCGTAGAAGGTCATCACGGCGACGGGCGTCTCGTCGTCCCACAGGCTGATCATCTTGAGCGCCGGGTCGATGAGGCCCTCGGGCTTGTCGCGGACGACGGGGTCCTTCGTGGCCGACCAGCGGACGTGCTCGACCTTCGTCCCGGAGGCGTCCAGGACGCGACGGTTGGAGGCGACCTTCTCCACGGTCTCCTTGCCCAACCCGACGTGAGTGACCGGCCTCGCGGCGGCGACGGCCTCCTTCACGGCGGCGGCCGTGCGGGCGATCAGGTCGCGGGCGAGCGGGGCGTCGAAGAACTCGCGGGCGATGCCGTGGGGGGCCAGGATCGCGTCGGCCGAGAGGTCCATCGCCGGGGCGTCGTGCTGGTGGAGCGAGTGGACCTCGACGCGCTCGACGGCCGTGCCGGCGGCCTTCGCGATCGCCTCGCGGAACTCGCGCTGGCCGTCGTTGGCGACGCCGATCCAGTCGATCGCGGCCAGGACGACGGGGCCGCCGTCGCCGACGAGGACCACGCCCTTGCAGGCCAGCGGGTGGGCGACGCCCTTCGTCGGGTCGTAGGCCAGCGGGCTGCCGACGGGGGGCGTGGCGTCGACCGCGAACGTCCCGACCTTGAGCGGCGGGGCGGCCGGGGCGGCGGCCGGGGCGAGGAGGAGCAGAGCGAGGGAGGCGACGACGAGGGACCTTCGAAGCATGATCGGATCTTCCGCCTTCGATGTCAGGACGTGTGGAGGAGCTCCTTGACCACGCGGGCCGCGCGGCCGTCGATCAGCCGCTGCGAACGGCCCCCGGCCTGGTAGGCGAGCTTCTCGTGGTCGAGGCCGAAGAGGTTCAGGACGGTGGCCTGGAAGTCGTTCGGGGTGACGACGTCCTCCACCGCGCGGTGGCCGACCTCGTCGGTCGCGCCGAAGGTCATGCCCGGTTTTACGCCGCCGCCGGCCATCCAGATCGTGAAGCCCTGGCCGTTGTGGTCGCGGCCGGCCCCGTCGTCGAGTGCCCCCTCGACGACCGGCAGGCGGCCGATCTCGCCCCCCCAGTGGACGAGGGTGGTGTCGAGCAATCCGCGCTGCTTCAGGTCCTTCACCAGCGCGGCGGAGGGCTTGTCGGTGCGCCGGCAGATGGCGGGGAGGGCGGTCTTGATGCCGCCGTGGGTGTCCCAGGGCTGGCCGCCGAGGAAGATCTGCACGAACCGCACCCCGCGCTCCACGAGCCGGCGGGCGATCAGGCATCGCGTGCCGTAGTCGCGGGTGGCGTCGTCGTCCAGGCCGTACATCTCGCGGACGTGCTTCGGCTCCTGGGAGACGTCCAGCGCCTCCTTGGCGGCGGTCTGCATGCGGGCGGCCAGCTCGAAGCTGCGGATCCGAGACTCCAGGTCGGCCTCGCCGGGGTGACGCTCCAGGTGGGCGCGGTTGAGGCGGTCGAGGAACGCCAGGTTCCGCCCCTGCGCCGCGCCCTTGAGCCGGGGCGGGGCGTCCAGGTTGAGGATCCGGGGCTCGTCGGGCCGGAGGACGGTCCCCTGGTAGAGCGGGGCCATGAAGCCGCTGGACCAGTTCAGGGGGCCGTCGACCGGCGGGCCCCCCGGGTCGGACAGGACCATGTAGGCCGGCAGCTCGCGCGACTCGCTCCCCAGGCCGTAGACCAGCCAGCTCCCCAGCGTCGGCCGGCCGGTCTGGGCCGGGATGCCGCCGTGGAAGAACCGGATGGAGACCTCGTGGCCGTTGTGGCCGGTGTGCATCGACCGGATGATGCACAGGTCGTCGGCGCAGGTGGCGATCTCGGGGAGCAGCTCGGAGACGTCGGCCCCGGATTCGCCGTGCTTCTTGAACTTCCACGGGCTGCCGAACAGCTTCTTGCTGGCGCGGTTGACGAAGCTGAAGCCGACCTCCCCCTCGTAGTCGGTGCCGTGCTTGCGGGTCAGCTCCGGCTTGGGGTCGAACAGGTCGACGTGCGACGGCCCGCCGTGCATGAACAGCGAGATCATCGCGTTCGCCCGGGGGGCGAAGTGGGGCGCGCGCGGCTCCAGCGTGAGCGGGTGGTTGTCCGGCATGACCTTGCTCGGGTCGGCCAGCAGCTTCTCCTCGTGGAGGAGGTGCGCCAGGGCGACGGCGCCCACGCCGAAGGCCGTGTCCGCCAGGAACGAGCGCCGGGTCGCGTATCGGGGGTCAGTCGACATACAAGAACTCGTTCGAGTTGAAGAGTTGCTGGCACAGGTCGGCCAGCGCGGCCCGGTCGCGGTCCTTGGCGTCCGGGTCCCGCTCCAGGGCCGCGCGCCGGTCGGCGACGAACTCGCGGGCCATGCCCGACTCTTCGGGGGTGGGGGGGCGGAGGTAGGCGGCCCGCCAGGAGGCGGCGACGCGGGCGTCGAGGGCCTCGGGCGCGTCGCCGGGGCTCGCGGCGACGACCCTCGCGGCCAGCGCCTCGGCGTGCTTCAGGACGAAATCCCCGTTCATCAGCATGAGCGCCTGCGGGGCCGAGGTCGCGTCGGCCCGGCGCTCGCAGTTGACGGCCATCACGGGGGCGTCGAACGTCGTCAGGAACGAGATCGGCCGCGAGCGCCGGACCTGGAGGTAGACGCTGCGGCGGGGGGCGTCGCCCATCGCGTTGATCAGGCCCACGCCGTCCTCGACGACCTCGACGGCCGGGCCGAACGGCGTGACGTCGAGCCGGCCGGCGACCGCCAGGACGGCGTCGCGGAGCGATTCGGCGTCGAGCCGGCGGACCGGGAAGCGGCTCAGCAGCGCGGCGTCGGGGTCGACCTCGTCGCGACGAGAATCGCGGAGCGACGCCTGGCGGTAGGCCGTGGAGGTCATCACCGCGCGATGGAACGCCTTGAGGCTCCAGCCCGATTCGACCAGCGTGCAGGCCAGCCAGTCCAGCAGCTCGGGGTGCGTCGGCTTGACGCCGAGGTTGCCGAAGTCGCCGGGGGTCTCGACGATCCCGCGGCCGAAGTGGTGCATCCAAAATCGGTTCGCCAGCGCCCGCGCGACGAGCGGGTGGCGGCCGTCGGTGAGGCGGCGGGCGAACGCCAGGCGGCGTCCCGTGGTGGGGGCGTCGGCGGGGGCGTCGGCCACCTCGTAACGCTCCCCCTCGGGCGACGCGATGGTCAGGTCGCCGGGCGTCACCGGCTTCGTGGGCTGGCGGTGGTCGCCGCGGTGGAAGACCCTGGTCTCGGGGCGGACGCCGGGGGCCTCGTCGAGCACCGCGACGAAGTCCTCGACGGGCTTCTCGGCCCGCTTGGCGGCGACGGCGGCGTTGTCCTTCTTCAACTCCTCGGCGGCCTTGTCGTTGTACTGGTAGAGGACGCCGGGGGTGATGTTCAGGCTCGGGTTGTTGGCGACGAGCGCCTTCTGCTCGTCGGTCCGCTTGTCGGCCGGCGCGGCGAACGCCTCGCGGAGCGGCGCCCGCATCGGCTCGGGGTGCTTGTTCAGCTCGGCGGTCAGGGCCTCGGCGATGAACCGGTCGGTCTTCTCGGCCACGGCCTTCTGGAGGACGGCGGCCTCGGCGTCGACGGCCGTGGCCTTCGCGCGGTCGGCGTCGGTGTAGAGCGAGACCAGCCGGCCGCGGGGCTGGCGCCAGTGGGAGGGGTCGAGTGCCGGTTCGAACACGGCGCGGAGGCGGTAGTAGTCTTCCTGCGGGATCGGGTCGTAGCGGTGGTCGTGGCACTGGGCGCAGGCGATCGTCAGGCCGTAGAACGCCGAGCCGACGACCTTGATCGTGTCGGCGACGACCTGGTTGGAGGCGAGCGGGACGTCGCCGCCGCTGGTCGTGCCGTCGGCCACCATGCGGAGGAAGCCGGTGGCGGCCAGGGTCTCGACCTCCTCGGGCGAGAGGCCGTCCTTGCGGTCGACCAGCTCGTCGCCGGCCAGCTGCTCGACGATGAAGCGGTCGAGCGGCCTGTCGTCGTTGAACGAACGGATGACGTAATCGCGATACTTGTAGGCGTAGGGGCGGGGCGTGTCGTTCGGGTTGTCGCCGTCGGAGTCGGCGTAGCCGGCGACGTCCAGCCAGTGGCGCCCCCAGCGCTCGCCGTAGCGGGGGCTGGCGAGCAGGCGGTCGATCAGCCGCTCGTAGGCGTCCTCGCGCGGGTCGGCGACGAACGCCTCGACCTCCTCCCAAGTCGGCGGCAGGCCGGTCAGGTCGAAGCTGGCGCGGCGGATCAGCGCCCGACGGTCGGCGTCGGGCGAGAACTCCAGGCCCTTCTCGCGGAGCCTGGCGGCGAGGAAGGCGTCGATCGGCGATCGGACGCCGTCCCCCTCGACGGCCGGCGGCGTCGGTTTCTTGAGCGGCTGATACGCCCAGTGGGCGCGGTCTTCCTCGGTGATGGGGAGGCCGGGGGGGAGCGATTCCGGCTCGGGGCGGAGGGTGGGGGCCCCGGCGGCGATCCAGCGCTCGATGACGGCGACCTGCTCGGCCGGCACCTTCTTCTCGCCCGGGGGCATCTCGCCGTCCTGGATCCGGGCCAGCAGGTAGCTGCCGTCGGCGTCGCCGGCCGTCAGCGCGGGGCCGCTCGTCCCGCCCGCCTCGGCGAAGCGCTTCAGGCGGAGGTCCAGCTTCCCCTTGGTCGCCTCGCCGCCGTGGCAGTCCAGGCAGTACGCCCGGAGGATCGGCCGGACGTCCTTCTCGAACGACGGCGCCTCCTCGGCCAGGGCCGGACACGACGACCCGACGGCCAGCACGGCCGCGGCGACCCACCTTCGAACCTGCGGCATGAGCGTCCCTCCTCGTGCCGTCGATGTCGACGACGGCCTCGTTGGATTATTGTTCAACGAGGCCGGCGAAGCAAGGCCGCGAGTGGGCGGGGGGGGCCGACGCCGCGGGGGCGTCGGCCCCGGAGGCTTCAGCCGGCGCCGCCGGCGGGGGCGCCGGCGCGGGGCTTCTTGACGGCGGCGCGGGCGTAGTCGCGGTTCAGCCGGGCGATGAAGCCCATGCTGATCTCCTTGGGGCAGACCGCCTCGCATTCGCCGTGGTTGGTGCAGGTGCCGAAGCCTTCGGCGTCGGCCTGGTCGATCATCGCCAGCGAGCGCTGGTCCTTCTCGGGGGCGCCCTGGGGGAGGAGGTTGAGGTGCTGCGCCTTGGCGGAGACGAACAGCATGGCCGAGGCGTTGGGGCAGGCGGCCACGCAGGCGCCGCAGCCGATGCAGGCGGCGGCGTCCATGGCGAGGTCGGCGTCCTGCTTCGGCACGGGGAGGCCGTTGGCCTCCGGGGCGTTGCCGGTGCGGACCGAGACGAAGCCGCCGGCCGCGATGATGCGGTCGAAGGCCGAGCGGTCCACCATCAGGTCCTTGATGACCGGGAAGGCCCCGGCGCGCCAGGGCTCGATGGTCAGCTCGGCGCCGTCGTCGAAGCTGCGCATGTGGAGCTGGCAGGTGGTCGTCGCGCGGCGGGGGCCGTGGGGGCTGCCGTCGACGACGACGCCGCACTGGCCGCAGATCCCCTCGCGGCAGTCGTGGTCGAAGGCGATCGGCTCGCGGCCCGACTTGATGAGCCGCTCGTTGACGACGTCGAGCATCTCCAGGAACGACATGTCGGTGCTGATGCCGCGGGCTTCGTCCTTGTACGTCACGAACCCGCCCGCGGCGCCGCGGTTCTTCTGCCTCCAGACGTGGAGCGTCAGGTTGAGGAGCTTCTCTTCACCTTGTCCGGCCATCGCGGAACCTCTCGACTAATGCGCTTGGGGGGACGGAGAACGCCACGAACCGGATCGCGCTCACTTGTAGCTTCGGGTCTGGAGGTGGACGTTCTCGAACGTCAGCGGCTCGACGTGGCGGGCGGGGGGCGCGTCGTCGCCCTTGTACTCCCACGCGGCGACGTGGCAGAAGTTGTCGTCGTCGCGCTGGGCCTCGTGGTCGGGGGTCTGGTATTCCTCGCGGAAGTGGGCGCCGCAGGACTCCCGGCGCTCCAGGGCGTCCAGGCAGAGCAGCTCGCCCAGCTCGATCAGGTCGGCGACGCGGTTGGCCTTCTCCAGCGACTGGTTGACCTCCTCGTTCGTCCCCAGGACGCGGACGCCCTTCCAGAAGTCCCGCTTGAGCTGGGGCAGCGCGGCCAGGGCCTTCTTGAGCCCGGCCTCGTTGCGGCCCATGCCGCAGTCGTTCCACATGATCTGGCCCAGCTCGCGATGGAAGTCGTCCGGGGTTTTGTCCCCCTGGATCGACAGCAGCCGCTTCGTCCGGTCGGCCACGTCGGACTCGGCCGTCTTGAACGCCGGGTGGTCGGCCTTGATCTTGTCGAAGGTCCGGACGGTGCCGAAGTAGTTGCTGATGGTGTAGGGCGCGACGAAGTAGCCGTCGGCCAGCCCCTGCATCAGGGCGCTGGCGCCCAGGCGGTTGGCGCCGTGGTCGGAGAAGTTGGCCTCGCCGAGGACGAACAGGCCCTCGATCGTGCTCATCAGGTTGTAGTCGACCCAGAGCCCGCCCATCGTGTAGTGCGAGGCGGGGTAGATCCGCATCGGGACCTTGTACGGGTCCTCGTCGGTGATCCGCTCGTACATGTCGAACAGGTTGCCGTAGCGCTCGCGGATCGTGTCCACCCCCAGGCGCTGGATCGCGTCGGCGAAGTCCAGGTAGACGCCGCGGCCGGTCTTGCCGACGCCGCGGCCGTCGTCGCAGGCTTCCTTGGCGGCGCGCGAGGAGATGTCGCGGGGGGAGAGGTTGCCGAACGCCGGGTACTTGCGCTCCAGGTAGTAGTCGCGCTCGTCCTCGGGGATCTGGCCGGGGGGGCGATGGTCCCCCTGCTTCTTGGGGACCCAGATGCGGCCGTCGTTGCGGAGCGACTCCGACATCAGCGTCAGCTTGCTCTGGTGGTCGCCCGTGACGGGGATGCAGGTGGGGTGGATCTGGGTGTAGCAGGGGTTGGCGAACGCCGCGCCCTTCTTGTACGCCCGCCAGATGGCCGTGCAGTTGGCGCCCTTGGCGTAGGTGGCCAGGTAGAAGACCGTGCCGTAGCCGCCCGTGGCCAGGACGACCGCGTCGGCGACGTGCGACTCCAGCGCGCCGGTCTCCATGTCCCGGACGACGATGCCGCGGGCCTTGCCGTCGACGACGACGAGCTGCTGCATCTCGTGCCGGGTGTGCATCTTCACCGTCCCCAGGCCGACCTGGCGCTCCAGGGCCTGGTAGGCGCCCAGCAGGAGCTGCTGGCCGGTCTGGCCGCGGGCGTAGAACGTCCGCGAGACCTGCGCCCCGCCGAACGAGCGGTTGGCCAGCAGGCCGCTGTACTCGCGGGCGAACGGCACGCCCTGGGCGACGCACTGGTCGATGATGTTGACCGACACCTCGGCCAGGCGATGGACGTTGGCCTCGCGGGCGCGGAAGTCGCCCCCCTTGATGGTGTCGTAGAACAGCCGTTGGACGCTGTCGCCGTCGTTCTGGTAGTTCTTGGCGGCGTTGATGCCGCCCTGCGCGGCGATCGAGTGGGCCCGGCGGGGGCTGTCCTGGTAGCAGAAGCAGGTGACGTTGTACCCCAGCTCCGCGAGCGAGGCGGAGGCCGAGGCCCCGGCCAGCCCCGAGCCGACGACGATCACGGAATACTTCCGCTTGTTCGCCGGGTTGACCAGCTTCATGTCGAACTTGTGCTGCGTCCACTTTTCGGCGAGCGGGCCGGGGGGGACGTTCGATTTCAATTCCACGGGAGGCTCCTGATCACTTGGCTTCGGCCGGGGCGGCGGGTTCGGCGGCCTTGGGGGCGGCGGTCGCGGGCTCGGGCTCGGCCGGCCTGGGCGGGGCGAGGGCGGCGTCCGAGGTCGCGGCCGGCGGCGGCGCGGCGTCCTCCGGGCCGATCACCCCGGCCATCACGAGCAGCGGGACCACGGCGAACCCGATCGTCACCAGCGCGGTGAAGATCGTCGCCCCGGCGCGGCCGGTTGACCCGTAGCGGCCCTCGGGCAGGCCCAGGGTCAGCAGCATGCTCCAGACGCCGTGCCACAGGTGCAGGGCCAGCATCGCCATCGCCAGGACGTAGATCAGCCCGACGAGGCCGCCCAGGCCGGTGACGACGTTGTGATAGACGTCGTGGGCGTCGAAGCTCGGGTGGACGGTACCGGTGGTCAGGTGGAGGATGTGGAAGATGATGAAGGCCAGCAGCAGCGGCCCGGTGATCTTCATCGACCGCGAGGCGTAAGACGACTCGCGCCAGACCCGCTTGCGGTACGCCTGGGGGCGGGCCGCGGCGTTCTTCTTCGCCAGGGCGAGGAACGCGTAGATGTGCAGGCCGACCATGGTCAGCAGCCCGGCCCGCACGGCCCACAGCAGGGCCGGCTCCTTGCGGAGCAGCTTGGCGTAGTCGTTCAGGGCCTCGGCCCCCTGGAACGCCTGGAGGTTGCCGAGCATGTGGCCCAGCACGAACAGGGAGAGGGCGACGCCGGTCAGGGCCATGATCAGCTTCAGCCCGATCGAGGAGGTCAAAAACCTCTGCACTCGATTGCGGGGGGGGACCGGCCTCCGCTCCGCGGCGGGACTCGGGGCGACCGCGCTCATTTCGATTTCCTGTTGAACGGGGATGGGGCCGGGGGCGCGGTGGTGTCGCGCGGCCGGCTCGAAATCGGGGCGGGCTCGCGGGGAGGGGGGAGCCTCCGGGCGCGCCATCGCCCCATTCTATGCGAATCGCCAAGCTCCAGGGAGCGAGCCCCGCCGAATCGTCGCGGGGCCCAGGGACCGTGACCGCTCCGGCGTCCCCTCTCCCGTCGGGAGAGGGCGGCCCGAAGGGCCGGGCGAGGGTCGCCGGATCCTAATAGAGTTGGTATCGCGATCGACGCCTTCTCCCCTTGAGGGAGAAGGTGGCCCGGAGGGCCGGATGAGGGGTTGACCGCCGTCGCATCTCGGCGAAGGACCCGCCGCCCGAAGGCCTCGGGATCCGAAGGCCGTCGGCCGCGCCACCCCTCATCCGGCCTTCGGCCACCTTCTCCCTCAAGGGGAGAAGGATGCTTGGTTCGGCCTGACCGAGTCTCGCGCGACCGGTATGCCCTCCGAACTCCGGCGACCCTCACCCGCCGCTGCGCGGCCGCCCTCTCCCGGCGGGAGAGGGGATCTTTGGTTCCGCCTCGCGGCCTCAGTGGGCCTCCTTCGACACCTCGCACAGCTCCGTCAGCACGCCGAAGGTGCTCTTGGGGTGGACGAAGGCGATCTGCAGGTGGTGCGAGCCGGGGCGGGCCTTCTCGTCGATCATGCGGAGGCCCCTGGCCTTCACGTCGGCGATGCGGGCGTCGATGTCGTCGACTTCCAGCGCGACGTGGTGCAGGCCCTCGCCCTTCTTCTCGATGAAGGCGGCGACGGTGCTGGTCGGGTCGGTCGGCTCCAGCAGCTCGAAGCGCACCGGGCCGACGCGGAAGAAGCCGACCTTCACCTTCTGGTCGGCGACGACTTCCTCGCCCTCGAACGCGGCGCCGAGGACGTCGGTGTAATATTCCTTCTGGGCCTCGATCGACCGGACGGCGATGCCGATGTGGTTGACGGCCTTGACGTCGGCGGCGGCCATGGCGGGCTCCTTTGTCGGTCTCTGGGATCAAGCCGCACGTCACGGCTCTTGAGGGGCCATCGTAACGGCCTTCCCCCCTCGCGGGGGAAGGTGGCCCGAAGGGCCGGATGAGGGGGAGGACGCTCCAGACGGCCGTCGGATCTCGCGACGGCCGGCATGGACGGGCCTTCGGATCCCGACGGGCCTCGTGCTTCGCGTCCCCCTCATCTGACCCCTTCGGGGTCTGTCTTCCCCCGCGAGGGGGGAAGACCGTTCGCGTCATGACGTCCCCGGGAGACCGTGACGGTCGGGGGGAAAGATCCGCCGGGGATGGGCCCCGGCGGCGTGCGGTCATTCGAATACGACGAGCACCTGGCCCTGCTTGACGGCGTCGCCGGGGGCGACGTTGACCTTGGCGACCTTGCCGGCGGCGGGGGCGGTGATGGAGGTCTCCATCTTCATCGCCTCGATGACGACGAGGACCTCGTTGGGCTGGATCTGGGCGCCGACCTTGGCCTCGACGCGGGAGACGGTCCCGGCGAACGGGCTGCGGCAGACCTTCGACTCGTCGCCGACCGGCTCGACGGCGGCCGACGGGGCGGCGACGGGGGCGGCGGGGACGCGGACCTGGCCGATCGGGGCGACGAACCCGGGCCTGGCCCGCTCGGGCTCCGAGACCTCGACGTCGACCTCGTAGAGCTTCCCGTCCACGGTGATCTTGAGTTTCAAGGCTGGCTCCTCGCCGTGCTCAGGGCGTGCGACGCCTGGATGGCGACCCGGCCCTGCTGGGCCCAGGCGTCGGAGCCGAGCAACTGGATCTGCCGAATGTGGGCCTTCTTGCCGAGGTACGCCGCGATCGTCGCGGCGATGACCCTCAGCGTGTGGTCGTCGATCGGCGTCGCGGCGGCCGGCGCGGGGGCGACCCGCGCGGCCTCCAGCGTCGCGACCCGCTCCCCCAGGCGGGCGACGTCGGCCCGGAGCGACTCCAGGAGCGCGACGACGTCGGCCAGGCTGGGCGTTTCCGTCTTCATCGGGATTCGCTCCGGGCTTTAGAGGGGGATGAGGCCGTGCTTCTTCGCCGGCCGCTGCTCGCGCTTGGTGTTCAGGTATTCGAGCGCCTGGGCCAGGTGCTTGCGGGTGTCGGCCGGCTCGATGATGTCGTCGACCAGCCGGCGGCCGGCGGCGACGAACGGGGTCGAGAAGGCGTCCTTGTACTGCCGGATCAGCTCGGCCCGCTTCGCCGCCTTGTCCTCGGCCGCGTCCATCTCCTTGCGGAAGACGATCTCCACGGCCCCCTCGGCGCCCATCACGGCGACCTCGGCCGTCGGCCAGGCGAAGACGCGGTCGGCGCCCAGGTCCTTGGAGCACATCGCCAGGTGCGCCCCGCCGAACGACTTCCGCAGGATCACCTGGATCTTGGGGACGGTCGTCGCCGAGTACGCGAACAGCAGCTTGGCGCCGTGCCGGATGATCCCGCCGTACTCCTGCTGCACGCCCGGCAGGAAGCCGGGGACGTCCACGAACGTGATCAGCGGGATGTTGAAGGCGTTGCAGAACCGGATGAACCGCGCCCCCTTGTCCGACGCGTTGATGTCGAGAGCCCCGGACATCACCTGCGGCTGGTTCGCCACGATCCCGACCGACCGGCCCAGGATCCGGGCGAAGCCGACCACCAGGTTCATCGCGTAGCCGGCCTGGACCTCCAGGAAGTCCCCCTGGTCGACGATCTCGGCGATGACGCGGCGGACGTCGTACGCCTGCTTGGGCTCGACCGGGACGATCGAGTTGAGCGCGGGGTTGGCGTCGACGTCGTTGGGGCAGTCGATCCGGGGCGGATCCTCCAGGTTGTTCGAGGGCAGGAAGCTGAGGAGGCGGCGGCAGGTGTGCAGGGCCTCCTTGTCGTCCTCGGCGACGAAGTGGACGACGCCCGAATTGGCCATGTGGGCGTCGGCCCCGCCCAGGGCCTCGGCGGTGATCTGCTCGCCGGTCACCTGCTTGATGACCTGCGGGCCCGTGATGAACATCTGGGCCTTGCGGGTCATGATGATGAAGTCGGTCAGCGCCGGCGAGTACGCCGCGCCGCCGGCGCAGGGGCCGCTGATGACGGAGACCTGGGGGACGGCCCCGGAGAGCGAGACGTTGGTGAAGAAGACCTTGCCGTAGCCGGAGAGGCTGTCGATCCCCTCCTGCACGCGGGCCCCGCCCGAGTCGTTGATGAAGACGAACGGGCTGCCGGTGTGGAGCGACATCTCCATCACCTCGGCCACCTTCAGCGAGTGGACCTCGCCGGCCGACCCGCCCAGGACGGTGAAGTCCTGGCTGGCCAGGTGGACCAGGCGGCCGTCGATCGACGCCGCGCCGGTGACCACGCCGTCGGCCGGGACCTCCTTGCCGGCCATGCCGAACTCGGCCTGGCGGTGGCGTGCGAACAGCCCGATCTCCTCGAAGCTCCCCTGATCGACGAGCGCCTCGACGCGCTCGCGGGCGGTGAGCTTGCCGTCCTTGTGCTGCTTCTCGACCCGGGCCGCGCCGCCCCCCTCCGCGAGGTGGGCGCGGGCCGCGCGAAGCTCCTCGACGAGCTTCTCCATCGATTTCGGCGCCGTGCTCATGGTTCGTTCTCTCTTTCTCTTCTCGGCCGATTCAGGCCGGCTGGACGGTCACCTTGTGCGTCTTGTCGCCGATGGACACGTCGTAGGTGACCGGGCCGGTGATCGAGGCCGAGCCGTCGGCGCCCTTGGCGGCGGCCGGCTTGGCGGCGGTGGCCGGGCTCTTGCACGGATCCTTGGGCCCCTCCGCCCGGTTGGCGAAGAACTTGGGGGCGACCTGGGGGAACATCGCGTACGTCAACGTGTCTTCCGGGCTGCCGTCGTGCCCCTTCAGCGCCTTCGCGGCGGCGTCGAGCGCCTCCCACTCGGGCTTGAGCAGGTCGGCCGGGCGCTCGGAGATGGGGCCCTTCTTGGCGTGCTTCTCGGCCAGCTCCACGACCTTCGGGTCGCGATCGCCGATCGCCTCGCCGTAGTAGCCCAGCATCAGGTCGGCGAACTCGCCGGTCATGGCCTTGTACTCGCCCATCAGGACGTTGAACACGGCCTGCGTGCCGACGATCTGGCTCGACGGCGTCACCAGCGGCGGGTAGCCGGCGTCCTTGCGGACCTTCGGCACCTCGGCGAGAACCTCCTTCAGCTTGTCGCCGGCGCCCTGCTGGCGGAGCTGGCTCTCCATGTTGGAGATCATGCCGCCGGGGATCTGGCTGTCGAAGATCTCGGTCTCCACGCCGTAGATCTTCGACTCGAACTCGGCGTACCGGGGCCGGACCTTGGCGAAGTGCTCCTTGATCTTCAGGAGCCGATCCTTGTCCAGCTTCGTCTCGTAGCCCGTCCCCTGGAGCATCTCCACCAGGGCCTCGGTCGGGTTGTGGCCGGGGCCCAGCGAGAGCGAGGAGATGGACGTGTCGACGATGTCGGCCCCCGCCTCGATGGCCTTCATCAGGCTGACGAGCGTGACGCCGGTGGTGGAGTGGACGTGGACGTGGACCGGCATGGCCTCGCCGCACTTCTCCTTGATGCCGCGGACGATCTGGTACGCCGGCTCGGGGCGGAGCAGGGCGGCCATGTCCTTCAGGCAGATCGACGCCGCGCCCATCTCCTGGAGCCGCTGCGCCAGCTCGACGAACTTCTCGACGGTGTGCAGCGGCGAGGTGGTGTAGCAGATGGTCCCCTCGGCCCACTTGCCCGTCCGCTTGACGGCCTCCATCGCCCGCTTCAGGTTGCGCGGGTCGTTCAGGGCGTCGAAGACGCGGAAGACGTCCATGCCGTTCTCGGCCGACTTGTCGACGAAGCGGTCGACGACCGTGTCTTCATAGTGGCGGTAGCCCAGCAGGTTCTGGCCGCGGAGCAGCATCTGGAGCCGCGAGTTCGGCATCAGCTTGCGGAAGGTCCGCAGCCGCTCCCACGGATCTTCGTTCAGGAACCGGATGCACGAGTCATACGTCGCCCCTCCCCAACACTCGACGCTCCAGTAGCCGGCCTTGTCGATGTCCTCGCATGCCGGGATCATGTCCTCCAGCGTCATGCGCGTGGCCAGGAGGCTCTGGTGGGCGTCGCGGAGGACCAACTCCGTGACCTCGACCGTGCGTGGCATCTTCGCGGACTCCTCTCAGGTCCGTCCCGACGCGCCGCGCGTGATCGCCCGGCGTGGGGCGGAGAGTTCCACAAGTTCAACAAAAGGGCGGGGGGGCCGGTATGATCCGGGGCCGCGCTCGTCGGCTTGTGCGGGGGAAGGGCGGCGGCGGGGTCGATGTGGAGAGCCCGACCGCCATGGTTCCATCATAGACCAATCTCGGCCCCCGCACCACATCGCAAATCGTCGATTCGGGGAATTTCTCCCGATATTTTCGTATGGACTGCAAGAAGCGGCGGGCCGCCGCCCTGGATCGTCGAGAAAGGGATGCTGATGCGAGAAGTCCGCCTGGACGTCATCGTCCGCCCGACCGAGATCGACGTCAACGCGCACGTCAACAACGCCAAGTTCGTCGAGTACCTCGAATGGGGCCGCGAGGAGTGGTACGACCGCAACGGCCTGGAATACGAGACGCTGAAGGCCATGGGGGCGACGACGGTCACGGTGAACGTGAACGTCAACTATCGCAGCGAATGCCGGCAGGGGGAAGTGCTCACCATCGTCACGCGGCCGGGCCGGCTGGGGCGGACGAGCTTCGCCTTCGACCAGCAGATCCTCAAGGCCGACGGGACCGTGGCGATCGACGCCGTGATCACCTTGGTCACGATCGACCCGCAGACGCGCAAGCCGCGCGTCGTGCCGGAGGGCCTGGCGAAGGCGCTAACGGGCTGAGGGCGCGAGTTCAGGCCTCATCGCCCGGTGCGGGGGCCTCGTCGTTGCGGAGGAGGGGGGGGAGGCGGTGGGCGGGGCGGTCGCGATCGCGCCGGCGTTCGGCGTCGGCGGCGTCGTGGGCCTCCAGGGTCTCCCAGCGGTGCTCGGCCTTGATGGTGCGAATGGTGCCGGAGCGGGACCGCATGACGACGGATTCGGTGGTGGCGCCCTCGGGGCTGTAGCGGACGCCGCGGAGGAGCGAGCCGTCGGTGATGCCGGTGGCGGCGAAGAAGACGTCGTCACCCTTGACGAGGACGTCGGTGGTCAGGACGCGGTCGATGTCGTAGCCGGCGTCGACGACGGCCTTGCGCTCGGCGTCGGAGCGGGGGCGGAGGCGGCCCTGGATCGCGCCGCCGAGGCATTTGAGGGCCGCCGCGGCGACGACGGCCTCGGGGGTGCCGCCGATGGTGTACATCAGATCGATGCCCGTGCCGCGGGTGGCGGCGGCGATGGCGGCGGCGACGTCCCCCTCGGCGAAGATGTAGACGCGGGCGCCGATCGCCCGGATGCGGGCCATGGCCTCGTGGTGCCGCTCGCGGTCGAGGACGGCGACGGTCAGGTCCTCGACCTGCATGCCCTTGGCGGCGGCGACCTTGCGGACGTTCTCCTCGATCGGGGCCTCGACGTCGATGACGCCGGCGGCCTCGCGACCGCAGGCCACCTTCTCCATGTAGAAGCAGGGGCCGGGGTCGAACATGGTCCCGCGCTGGGAGACGGCGACGACGGCGACGGCGTTGGCCATGCCGCCGGCGACCAGCCGGGTGCCGTCGATCGGGTCGACGGCGATGTCGACCCGCGGCCCCTCGCCGGTCCCCAGGCGTTCGCCGTTGAACAGCATGGGGGCCTCGTCCTTCTCCCCCTCGCCGATGACGACGACGCCGTCGAACTGCATGGAGTTGAACAGCAGGCGCATCGCGTCGACCGCCGCGCCGTCGGCCGCGTTCTTGTCGCCCCGGCCGACCCAGCGGGCCGCCGCGAGCGCGGCGGCCTCGGTGGTGCGGACGAGGTCGAGGGCCAGGTTGTGGTCGGGCGTGATGTGGACGCGCTCGCGGGTCATCAGTGCGGCCCTCGCTCGGGATCCTCGGCCGGGCCTCAGGCCTGCGGGTGCCAGCCGGCGTCGGCCCAGAGCTGGCCGCTGACGGCGGAGTTGCAGATGAGGAAGTAGATCGCGTCGGCGATCTCCGACGGGGCGATCAGCCGGCGGAGCTGGGTGTAGGGGAGGATGTTCTTCTCGATGTACTCCTCGCCCAGGGCGCGGGTCATCGGCGTGTCGGTGTAGCCGGGATGGATCACGGCGCAGCGGACGCCGAAGTTGATGGCCTCCTTCGACAGCGTGGAGGCGACGCCTTCCAGGCCCGACTTGGAGGCGGCGTAGGCGACCTGGCCGGAGTTGCCGTGCGAGGTGACGGCGCCCAGGAAGATGATCGTCCCCTGGATCCCCTCGTCCGGGCTCCACGAGGTCTTGCCCCGCTTGTGGCGATCGTCGGCGATCCGGGCGATCGTCTCCATGGCCCAGGCGGCCGGGGCGATCAGGTTGACCTCGCACAGCTCGCGGAACTTGTCGAGCGGGTAGGTCTCGGCCCGGCCGGTCTTCTCGTCGACCTTCACGGCCGGCTGGTCGAAGCTCACGCCGGCGGCCGGGATGCAGATGCTCGGCGCGCCGTACTTGCTGGAGATCAGGTCGAACGCCTTGGCGCGGAAGGCGGCGTCGGTGACGTCGCCGATGATGGCCTCGGCGACCGGGCGCTCCATCCGGTCGTTGATCGTGCGGGCGAGGTTGATGACGCTCTCGCTGCTGTCGACCAGGCCCACGGCCCCGACGCCGCGGTCGGCCAGCTCCATCGCGACGGCCTGTCCGATGCCGCTGCCGGCGCCGGTGATGACGGCCGACTTGCCCTTGATGATCATGGCGATGCTCTCGATCTCGATGGTCGGGACCTTGGGACTCGTGCTCGGGCCGGCTCGTCCCGGCCGCGGCCGGGGGGGCGGGTCGACGCCCTCCCGCGGGGCGGCGCCGCCCCAGATACCCTCAATCCTGGCAGATTCCCCCGGCGTGTCAAGGGCGAGGCGGCGTCAACGGACTCGAATGCGTTGATTCGTCCGCCGGACGTTCCGGCGGCGGCGAACCGGCCCGCGATTTCGAAATCCGTGAAATGGGAGGAATCTCGCCCGGGGCCCGTTCTCCGATGGCCGACGCCCCGGCGCCGCGATATCCTGAAGTCAGAGACGAGGCCCTCGGCGCCGCCGCGACGCCCGCCGGCCTCCCCCGCCCATCGCATCCGAGGGCGGGCCGCTCCCGCCCCGTTCGACGGGCGGGACGCCCGATTCACAGGGACCCGACGTCGCCGCCGACCCGGCCCCCGGGGCCGATGACGCCCCCCGCGCGGCCGATGAGGCGACGTCCGCATCACCACGACAAGGGATGAGAGGCCCGAGACCATGAGCGAGTCACTGCCCAACTCCTCCGACCTGAGCGGCTGGCGCAAGGCCGCCGCCAAGTTCGCCCCCGAGAACAAGGTCGAGAACCTCGACTGGAAGACGCCGGAGGGGATCGACGTCAAGCCGCTGTACACGGCCCAGGACGTCAAGGACCTGGAATACGCCGACACGCTCCCGGGCTTCGAGCCGTTCGTCCGCGGCCCCCAGGCCACCATGTACGCCGTCCGCCCCTGGACGATCCGCCAGTACGCCGGCTTCTCCACGGCCGAGGAGTCGAACGCCTTCTACAGGAAGGCCCTGGCGGCCGGCGGCCAGGGGATCTCGGTCGCCTTCGACCTGGCCACCCACCGCGGCTACGACTCCGACCACCCCCGCGTCCAGGGCGACGTCGGCAAGGCCGGCGTGGCGATCGACTCGGTCGAGGACATGAAGCTCCTGTTCGACGCCATCCCGCTCGACAAGGTCTCGGTCTCTATGACCATGAACGGGGCCGTGCTGCCGGTCCTGGCCGGCTACATCGTCGCGGCCGAGGAGCAGGGGGTGACGCTCCCGCAGCTCTCCGGGACCATCCAGAACGACATCCTCAAGGAGTTCATGGTCCGCAACACCTACATCTATCCCCCCGAGCCCTCGATGCGGATCGTCGCCGACATCATCGAGTACACGGCTCACAAGATGCCCAAGTTCAACTCGATCTCCATCTCCGGCTACCACATGCAGGAGGCCGGCGCCACCCAGGCGCTGGAGCTGGGGCTGACGCTCGGCGACGGCAAGGAGTACGTCAAGACCGCGCTGGCCAAGGGGCTGGACGTCGACGAGTTCGCCGGCCGGCTCAGCTTCTTCTTCGCGATCGGCATGAACTTCTACCTGGAGATCGCCAAGCTCCGCGCCGCGCGGCTCTTGTGGTGGAAGATCATGAAGGGCTTCAACCCCAAGAAGCCCAAGTCGATGATGCTGCGGACGCACTGCCAGACGTCGGGCTGGTCGCTGACCGAGCAGGACCCGTACAACAACGTCGTGCGGACGACGATCGAGGCGATGGCGGCGGTCTTCGGCGGGACGCAGTCGCTGCACACGAACTCGTTCGACGAGGCCATCGCCTTGCCGACCGACTTCTCGGCCCGCATCGCGCGCAACACCCAGATCCTCATCCAGGAGGAGACGCACATCGGCTCCGTCGTCGACCCCTGGGCCGGCTCGTACATGATGGAGAAGCTGACGCAGGAGATCGCCGACAAGGCGTGGGAGGTCATCGAGGAGGTCGAGAAGCTGGGCGGCATGACCAAGGCCGTCGAGTCCGGCTGGGCCAAGATGAAGATCGAGGAGTGCGCCGCCGAGAAGCAGGCGCGGATCGACTCGGGCCTCGACGTCATCGTCGGCGTGAACAAGTACCGGCTGCCGAAGGAGGATGCGGTCGAGATCCGCGAGATCGACAACTCGGCCGTCCGCGACTCGCAGATCGCCCGGCTGAAGGAGCTGCGCGAGAAGCGGGACTCGGCCGCGGTGCGGGCGGCGCTCGACGAGCTGACCGAGGTCGCCCGCAAGGGCGAGGGGAACCTGCTGGAGGCGACCGTGAAGGCCGTCCGCCTGCGGGCGACGGTCGGCGAGTGCTCCGACGCGCTGGAGAAGGTGTGGGGCCGGTTCCGGGCCAACAACCAGGTGATCTCCGGGGTCTACGGCATGGCGTTCGGCAAGAACATGGAGTGGGACGACCTGAAGGCGGAAGTCGATGCGTTCGCCGAGCAGGAGGGCCGCCGGCCTCGCATCATGATCGCCAAGCTCGGCCAGGACGGGCACGACCGCGGCGCCAAGGTGGTCGCCACGGCGCTCGCCGACCTGGGCTTCGACATCGACATCGGCCCCCTCTTCCAGACCCCCGCGGAGGCCGCCCGCCAGGCGATCGAGAACGACTGCCACGCCGTCGGCGTCTCCACCCTGGCCGCCGGCCACAAGACCCTGGTCCCCGAGCTGGTCGCCGCGCTGAAGGACCAGGGGGCGGACGACGTCTGCGTCTTCGTCGGCGGGGTCATCCCGGCGCAGGACTACGACTTCCTGTACAGCGCCGGCGCCGTGGGCATCTTCGGCCCCGGCACCCCGATCCCCACCTGCGCCAGGCAGATCCTGGAGGCGATCCGCAAGAACCGCGTCTCGGCCTGACGCGGCGGCGGGGCGCGGCCGGGTCCGACATCCCCCCGCGGGCGGGATGTCGGGCCTGCGGTCGTCGTTTCGTGTACCATGTCACGGGTCGGCCTCTCCGGCCCCTCCCGCACGATCGACCAGACAGGGCAGCCATGCCGAGCGACGCTGAAGCCACGCACCTCCCCAGCAAGGTGATCCTCGAACCGGCCGACCAGGCGCTCGTCGACGGCGTCCTGAAGCGCCAGCCCCGGGCGCTGGCGAAGACCATCACGCTGATCGAGTCCACGCGGTCCGACCACCGCCGACGGGCCGCTGGCGTGCTCGATGCGCTCCTGCCGCACACCGGCGACTCGATCCGGCTGGGGATCAGCGGCTCGCCGGGGGCGGGGAAGTCGACGTTCATCGAGGCCCTGGGGCTGGAGCTGATCCGCCGGGGGCATCGCGTGGCCGTGCTGGCGATCGACCCGTCCAGCACCATCACCGGCGGCTCCATCCTGGGGGACAAGACCCGGATGGAGCACCTGTCGGTCAACCCGGACGCCTTCATCCGGCCGTCGCCGTCGCGGGGCTCGCTCGGCGGCGTGGCCGACAAGACCCGCGAGGCCATGCTCGTCTGCGAGGCCGCCGGCTTCGACGTGATCCTGGTGGAGACCGTCGGCGTGGGCCAGAGCGAGACCACCGTCGCCGGCATGGTCGACGCCTTCGTCCTGGTCCAGCTCCCCAACGCGGGCGACGACCTCCAGGCGATCAAGAAGGGGATCGTCGAGATCGCCGACGTCATCGTCGTCAACAAGGCCGACATCGACCCCGACGCCGCTGAACTCGCCCGCCGCCAGCTCGCCGGGGCCCTGTCGCTGCTGCGGCACCCGTCGCCGAACTGGAAGCCCGTCGTCGTCGCCCTGAGCGCGGCGAAGAATCAGGGGATCGACAAGTTCTGGGCCGAGATCGAGCGCCTTCGCAAGGCGCTGGGCGAGTCCGGCGAGCTGGACGAGAAGCGCCGCCGCCAGGCCGTCGACTGGATGTGGAGCCTGATCGACCAGGGGCTCCGGACCCGCTTTCGCGAGAATCCGAAGGTCCGGAGCGAGCTGGAGCCGACCAGCCGTTCCGTCGCCGAGGGCCGCACCACCGCCGCCGCCGCCGCCTACCGGCTGCTCGATTTCGTCGAGGCCGCCAACGACTGAACCGGGGAGCCGTCGCCATGCACGAGATCGTCCGCCAGCTCGACGAGAAGCGCGCCGCGGCCCGGCTTGGGGGCGGCGCGAGGCGGATCGCGGCCCAGCACGCCAAGGGGAAGCTCACCGCCCGCGAGCGGATCGAGCTGCTGGTGGATCCCGATTCATTCGAAGAATGGGACATGTTCAAGGGCCATCGCTGCACCGACTTCGGCATGGCCGACCAGGTGATCCCCGGCGACGGCGTGGTGACCGGCTACGGCACCATCAACGGACGGCTGGTCTTCGTCTTCAGCCAGGACTTCACCGTCTTCGGCGGCTCGCTCTCCGAGGCCCACGCCGAGAAGATCTGCAAGGTGATGGACAAGGCGATGGACGTCGGTGCCCCGGTGATCGGCCTGAACGACTCGGGCGGGGCGCGGATCCAGGAGGGGGTCGCCTCGCTCGGCGGCTACGCCGACGTCTTCCTGCGGAACGTCCAGGCGTCGGGCGTCGTCCCGCAGATTTCCCTGGTCATGGGCCCGTGCGCGGGGGGGGCGGTCTACTCGCCGGCGATGACCGACTTCATCTTCATGGTGAAGGACTCGTCGTACATGTTCGTCACCGGGCCCGACGTGGTGAAGACCGTCACGCACGAGTCGGTCACGGCCGAGGAACTGGGCGGGGCGACGACCCACACCACGAAATCGGGCGTCGCGGACCTCGCGTTCGAGGACGACGTCGCGGCCCTGATGATGACCCGCCGGCTGTTCACGTTCCTGCCGTCGAACAACCGCGAGAGCCCCCCCGTCGTCCCGACCGAGGACCCGGCCGACCGCGAGGAGCCCTCGCTCGACTCCCTCGTCCCCGACGACCCCAACAAGCCTTACGATGTCCGCGAGCTGGTCCTCAAGGTCGTCGATGAGTGGGACTTCTTCGAGCTGGCGCCCGACCACGCCCGGAATATCGTGATCGGCTTCGGCCGGGTCGGCGGCCGGAGCGTGGGGTTCGTCGCCAACCAACCGCTCGTCCTGGCGGGCTGCCTGGACATCAAGAGTTCCATCAAGGCCGCGCGGTTCGTCCGATTCTGCGATGCTTATAACATCCCCATCGTCACGTTCGTGGACGTCCCCGGCTTCATGCCCGGGACCTCTCAGGAGTACGGCGGGATCATCAAGCACGGGGCGAAGCTGCTGTACGCCTACGCCGAATGCACGGCCCCGAAGGTCACGGTCATCACCCGCAAGGCCTACGGCGGCGCTTACGACGTGATGTCGTCCAAGCATCTGAAGGGCGACGTGAACTTCGCGTGGCCGTCGGCCGAGATCGCCGTGATGGGCCCGAAGGGGGCGGTGGAGATCATCTTCCGCGACGAGAAGAAGGACCCGGCGAAGATCGCCGCCCGCGAGCGCGAGTACCGCGAGAAGTTCGCCAACCCGTTCATCGCCGGCCATCGCGGCTTCGTCGACGACGTCATCATGCCGCGCGAGACCCGCGGCCGGATCGCCCGGTCGCTGGAGATGCTCCGCAAGAAGAAGGTCGAGCGCCCCTGGCGCAAGCACGGCAACATCCCGCTCTAAGGAACCGTCCACTCCGACGTCTTCCCCCCTCGCGGGGGAAGACAGACCGCGAAGCGGTCAGATGAGGGGGACGACCAGCACGAGCGCCGTCGGGAGCCGACGGCCCGCCCGTCCGGGCCGACGCGAGATCCCACGGCCTCCGTGCTCGTCGTCCCCCTCATCCGGCCCTCCGGGCCACCTTCCCCCGCGAGGGGGGAAGGACGTCGTTCGAAGCCTGACGTTGATTCGACCGTCACCTCCCCGCGAGCCCCGGCATGTTCCAGAAGATCCTGATCGCGAACCGGGGCGAGATCGCCTGCCGGGTCATCCGCACAGCGCGCAAGATGAGGATCGCCACGGTCGCCGTCCACTCCGAGGCCGACCGCGACGCCCTGCACGTCGACCTCGCCGACGAGTCGTTCCTCCTCGGCCCGTCGCCGCCGCGGTTGTCGTACCTGGACGTCGACCGGATCGTGGCCGCGTGCAAGGCGACCGGCGCGGAGGCCGTCCACCCGGGGTACGGCTTCCTGTCCGAGAACGAGGCGTTCGTCCGCCGGCTGGACGCCGAGGGGATCGCGTTCGTGGGCCCGACGGCCGACGCCATCGCGGCGATGGGGGACAAGATCGCCTCGAAGCGGCTGGCCCGCCAGGCCGGCGTGAACGTCATCCCGGGCTTCGACGGCGAGATCGAATCGGCGCGCCGCGCCGTCGAGATCGCCCGCGAGGTCGGCTATCCGGTGATGATCAAGGCGTCGGCCGGCGGCGGCGGCAAGGGACTGCGGATCGCCCGCGACGACGCGGGGGTCGCCGAGGGCTTCGAAGCCTGCCGCGCCGAGGCCGCCGGGGCGTTCGGCGACGATCGCGTCTTCATCGAGAAGTTCATCGAGCGGCCCCGCCACATCGAAATCCAGGTGCTCGCCGATGCGTCCGGCGCGACGGTCTTCCTCGGCGAGCGGGAGTGCTCGCTCCAGCGACGACATCAGAAGGTGATCGAGGAGGCGCCGTCGCCGTTCCTCGACGAGCCGACCCGGGCCGCGATGGGCGCCCAGGCCGTCGCGCTGGCGAGGGCGGTGGGCTACCGCTCGGCCGGGACGGTCGAGTTCGTCGTCGGCGCCGACCGCTCGTTCTACTTCCTGGAGATGAACACGAGACTCCAGGTCGAACACCCCGTCACCGAGATGGTCACGGGGCTGGACCTGGTGGAGAAGATGATCCGGATCGCGGCCGGCGAGCCGCTGGGGATGACGCAGGCCGACGTCCGCCCGGAGGGCTGGGCGATCGAGTGCCGCATCAACGCGGAGGATCCGTTCCGCAACTTCCTCCCCTCCACCGGCCGCCTCGTCCGTTACCGGCCCCCTGAGGAGGAGGCCGGCTCCGTCCGCGTCGACGCGGGGGTCGTCGAGGGGGATGAGATATCCATCTATTACGACTCGATGATCGCCAAGCTGATCACGAGCGGCCGGACCCGCAGGGAGGCCGTCGAGCGGATGCACGGGGCGCTCGACGCCTTCCTGATCCGCGGGGTCTCCACGAACCTCGCGTTCCAGGCGGCGCTCACGCGGCATCCGCGGTTCCTGGCCGGCGACCTGGACACCGGCCTCATCGCCGAGACCTATCCCGACGGCTTCCATTCTGCGAGCCTCCCCCACGAGGATCCGCTGATCCTGGCCGCCGTCGCCGCCTACGCCCGCCGTCGCTACATCAAGCGGGCCGTGGGGACGAGCGGCCAGCTCGAAGGCCACGCCCGGCGCGTCGCCTCCGACTGGGTCGTCCTCCTCCCCGACGCCCGCTACGAACTGGGCGTCTTCCTGGACGACGGCGGGTGCGAGATCCTGCACGACGGTAAGCTCCACCACCTTCGGACGGCCTGGAAGCTGGGGGACCCGCTCCTGAAGGGGACGTGGGACGGCGAGGACGTCTGCGTCCAGGTCGAGCGGACGGGCCTGAAGTACCGCGTCGCCCACCGCGGGGCGCAGGTGGACGCCTTCGTCATGACCGCCCGCGCCGCCGAGCTGCTGGCGTTGATGCCCCAGAAGCCGCCGCCGGACCTGTCGAAGCTCCTCCTCTCCCCCATGCCCGGCCTGCTTGTCGAGGTGGCCGTCGCCCCCGGTCAGGCCGTCCGCGGCGGCGAGACCCTGGCCGTCGTCGAGGCCATGAAGATGCGCAACGTCCTCCGCGCCGACCACGACGCCGTCGTCGCCGAGATCCTCGCCGCCCCCGGCGACAGCCTGGCCGTCGACCAGGCGATCCTGCGGTTCGAATGAGCCTCGCGGCGGGTTCGTTCGCTCGTGACGCTTTGGGTGTGTTGTTCGCAAGTTGTTAAAGGTTGGATGATTACGTCGTTATGCGTTGGCTTCGATCGTCGAAGTCGATTGGGTTTTTCTCGATGCCGGCCGAGAGCTGGGGCTCAAGACCGAATCCCCGGCGAGGCTTGCGAAGTCGCACGCCGGGACGGTCGATCGGGCGATGCAGGCCGGTCGTTCGGGGTCGGCTTGGCTCCCGATAGGTGCTGTCGAATTGTCAAAGAACGACGATCTGCACCTCGTATGATCTCGGCCGCGCATTGCGAGATTTCAGGATTCCGTCCAGATTCGACGGATGATTATCTGGTCGAACGACCGTCGAGCGCCGAGGGGGCTGCGGTCCGATAGGGGGAGCCATGGCCGGCGACGACTGGTTCCGACGCACGACCTGGACCGAGCAAGACGCGGCCGACTTCGAGGCGAGGTTGAAACGCAGCCGGAGTCGGTCCAGGGACTCATACCTTCATCTCCAGGCGTTCCACCTGGCCGAAGCCGGCGAGCACCGGGCGGCGCTGTCGCTGCTGGATCGGCGACTCGTGGAGTACCGGGATTCGATCTTCACGGCCGAATCCCATCTCCTGCGAGCCGAATGCCTCGACGCCCTCGGGCTCGTCGATGAGGCGGTCGCTGCGTACCGGGCGTCGCTCGGGGCGCAGGAGGACCGCCCGAACGTCGTGCCGGGGGTGGAGAGGAGCTTTGCGCGCTTCATAGCCGTCCGTCGGATCGTGGACCTGTACGACGAGGCCCTGCACCTCGCCTTGCGAGGCGAGTGGGCGTCCGGCGCGGCGACGCCCTCCCAGCGGTTCGGCCGCGCCCTCGTGCAGGCCCTGATCGCCCACGAACGGGGCGACGCCGAGGCGGCGCGGTGGTTCGCGGCGGTTGCACGAGTCGCGGCGGCCGAGACCCATTCCGGGTACAGCCGTCACCCCGACGTCGGCCTGGCCGGCCCGATCGATCCGGAGATCGCGCGGCGCCTGGACGAGATCGACGCCGGGTGAACGACGCCTCGGATCATCTCCCCACGGCCTTCGCTCCTCCGGCGGGGAGTTCC
>Ga0209958_1000794_pt1 | contig 37513 bp, 32 predicted proteins | sample ThiBio_inoc_plan_FD_183942 | JGI IMG/M metagenome (GOLD analysis project Ga0209958, IMG submission 183942) | Wastewater bioreactor microbial communities from Cape Town, South Africa - Thiocy_inoc_plan (SPAdes) | ecosystem: Engineered > Bioremediation > Thiocyanate > Unclassified | place: South...
ATGTCGCTGCTCGACGGCGGCCTGCGCCACTCGGCCTGCACCACGCTGGCCGACTGCGAGCTGGCCGTGCTCGACGCCCCGGCCATGGACGAGATGCTGGTCCACGAGCCGCGCCTGGCCGCCAGCCTCGCGGCCCTGCTGGCACGCAAGCTGTCGCAGCGCCTGCGCGCCGTGAGCGCCAGCCTGGCGGCCAGCCAGCCGCGCCCGGCGTCATAGCAGCGCCAAGCGCTCCAGACCGCCAGCGGCCCGCGCCCGCGCGCGGCAAGGCCAGGCCCCGCCATGCGGTAGTCTCGCCCCCATGAGCACTTTCCACCTCGATTCGGCCTGGACGCTGGCGGCCGCCGTGGCGACCATCTTGCTGGGCATGCGCCTGCACCGCGTCTGGCCGGCGCTGGAGCGCGCCAACATTCCGCCCTCGGTGTCGGCAGGGCTGCTGCTGTCGGTGCTGCTGACGCTGCTGCGCGCGGGCGGGGTAGCCGACGTGCGGCTGGCCCCGGAGCCGCGCGGCGTGCTGCTGCTGGTGTTCTTCGCCTCGCTGGGCTTTGGCGCGCACCTGGGGCGGCTGGCGAAGGCGGGCAAGGGCGCGCTGGTGATCTGCCTGGCCGTGCTGCTGGCGATCGTGGCGCAGAACGCCGCGGGGCTGCTGCTGGCCAAGGCGTTCGGCCAGCCTGCGGCGCTGGGGCTGTTCGTGGGCAGCGCGGCCTACATCGGCGGGCACGGCACGGCCACGGCCTGGGCCAGCGCCGTGCCGGTGGCGGGCGCGCTGGAGGTGGGGCTGGGCGGCGCCACGCTGGGGCTGGTGCTGGGCAGCCTGCTGGCCGGGCCGGTGGCAGCGTGGCTGATGCGCGGGCAGGCGGCGAGCGCCACGCACCCCGCACCCGCAGCGCGGGCCGGAGGCCAGGGCACCATGCCCGACGCCCACGACGCCGCCGCGCCCGTGCGCGGCGCGCCGTTCTCGTCCGACCGCTGGCTGCCCCCGCTGCTGGGGCTGCTGGTGTGCGTGGCGGCGGGGCCGGGGCTGACGGCGTGGCTGGGCCACGCGGCGGGCTGGCAGGTGCCCACGTTCCTCGTGGTGCTGCTCGCCGCCGTGGCGCTGACCAACGCCGCCGACCTGCTGCGCCGCCCGTTCGACACGCAGGCCAGCGACCTCGTGGGCACGGTGGCGCTGCGCGTGTTCCTGGCGATGGCGATGCTCACGCTGGACTGGGCGGAGCTGGCCGAACACCTGCCGCTGCTGCTGTCCGGCGCGCTGGTGCAGGCGGCGATCACGTGCGCCATCGGCATCGGGCTGGTCTATGTGCTGTTCGGGCGCGGGCACGAAGGCGCGGTGGCCTGCGGCGGCTTCATCGGCTTCGGCATCGGGGCCATGCCGATCGGCCTGGCGGTGATGCGGCGGCTGCAAACCGCCTATGGCGATGCGCCGCGCGCCATGCTGGCGTTCACGCTGGCGGCGTCGCTGTTCCCCGACACGGCCAACGCGCTGGTGATTGCCGCGCTGCTGCGCTGGCTGGGCGCGGGCGGCTGAGGGTGTGCCGCGCGCCGCGCCACAGCGGCGCGGCCATCACCCTTCGTCCAGCGCGCCGCGCGCCGCCGCCTTCAACGCGGCGGTGAGCGCGTCCAGCACGGCCGACTCCAGGTTCCAGCAGTGCCAGTAGAGCTGGATCGGCAGCCAGCGCCCGGGCGCCAGATCCACCAGGCGCCCGTCGTCCAGCGCCGCGCGCGCCAGCAGCTCGGGCACCACGCCCGCGCCCCAGCCCGCCAGCACGGCGCGCACCTGGCCTTCGGAGCTGGGCACGTAGACGTGGTGCAGCGCCACGCGCTTGAGGCCGAAGCCACGCGCGATGAATTCGGCCGGCATGTCGTCCTTGCGGTTGAACGAGAGGAACGGCACGCTGCGGAAGTTGTGCGCCGTCAGCCCTTGCGGCAGGTGCTGCGCGGCGTAGCCGCGCTCGGCCACGGCGACGTAGCGCATGGCGCCCAGCGGCACCACCTTGCAGCCGCGCAGCGCCTGCGCCAGCGTGGTGACGCAGCCCAGCACCTGGCCCGAGCGCAGCCATTCCTGGGTGAAGTCCTGGTCGTCGGCAATGATCTCCAGCGGCAGGCGCTGGCGCACCAGGTCGCCCAGCGCGTCGAGCGCCCAGGTGGCGATGCTGTCGGCGTTGATGGCGATGGCGATGCGTTCGTCCTCGCGCGTGCCGCCCGGGGCGCTGGGTGCCAGCTCCTGCAGGTCGCGCTCCAGGTCGGCGCGCAGCAGGCGCAGCTGCTTGGTGTGCTTGAGCAGCAGTTGCCCCGCGTTGGTGGGCCGCAGCGGGCGCGTGCGCACGATGAGCACCGAGCCGACCTGCGCCTCCAGCGCGCGCAGGCGCTGCGACACGGCGGACTGGGTGACGTTCAGGCGCTGCGCCGCGCGCTCGAAGCCGCCCTCCTCGACGATGGCGGCAAGGCACTCCAGCGCGGCGGGATCGTAGGCACTCATTTATTAATACATCTGATGATTTGCCAAAGAGTTTAATTTTGCTTTTGAAAAAGCGCAACGCGGCGCACACTGCGCGGCATGAAAACCATCGTCCTCGGCGCCGGCATCATCGGCATCAGCACCGCGTGGCACCTGTTGGAGCGCGGCCACGAAGTCATCGTCGTCGATCGCCAGGGCGATGCGGCGCAGGAGACCAGCTTCGCCAACGCGGCGCAGATCTCGGTGAGCTACTGCGAGCCCTGGGCCAACCGCGAGGCGCCGTGGAAGGCGCTCAAGTGGATGTTCGACAAGGAAGCGCCGCTGCTGTTTCGCCCGCAGCTGGATCCGCAGCAATGGCGCTGGTGCCTGCAGTTCCTGGCGCAGTGCAACGACGCGGCGTTCGAGCGCAACGTGGCGCAGCTCGTGGCGCTGGGCGCCTACAGCCACGCCGCGCTCAAGGATGTGGTGCGCGCCACGGGCATCGAATACCACCGGCTGGAGCGCGGCATCGCCCACTTCTACACCGACCAGAAGTCGTTCGAGGACGCGGGCCGCGCCGTGGAAGTGATGCGCCGCTACGGCGTGCAGCGCCGCCTGGTGAGCCGCGAGGAGCTGTTCCAGATCGAGCCCGCGTTCCAGGCCTATGGCGCGCACATCACCGGCGGCACCTACACCAGCACCGACGAGAGCGGCGATGCGCGCGTGTTCACGCAGCAACTGGCACGCCGCTGCGCCGAGCGCGGCGCGCAGTTCCTCTGGAGCCATGACATCGTGCGCCTGAACCAGGCCGGTGGCGCTATTGAATCGGTAGCTGTTCGCGCTTGCCAGGAAAGCGCTGAAAGCCAAAAAGACCCCAAAACCCAGAACCTCCAGGCCGACGCCGTGGTGGTGGCCTGCGGCAGCTACAGCGCGCCGCTGCTGCGCAGCGTGGGCGTGGACCTGCCCATCTACCCGGGCAAAGGCTACAGCGCCACCTTCCCGCTGCTACGCCCCGAGGCCGCGCCCATGGTCTCGGCCATCGACGACGGCAAGAAGATCGCCATGAGCCGCCTGGGCAACGTCCTGCGCGTGGCCGGCACCATCGAGCTCAATGGCTGGGACCTGACGCTGGACAGCCCCCTGGCGCGCGCGCGCTGCCACATGCTGTCGCGCCGCATCGAGACCATCCTGCCCGGCGTGTGCGACACGCGCACGCCCGAGGAAGGCGGCGACCCGCAGTACTGGACCGGCCTGCGCCCGGCCACGCCGACCAACATCCCTTTCATCGGCCGCACGCGCGTGGGCCGGCTGTGGGTCAACGCCGGCCACGGCACGCTGGGCTGGACGCACGGCGCCGGCTCGGGCAAGGCCATGGCCGAGCTGATCAGCGGCGAGCGCCCGGCCATGGCCTTCGACTTCCTGGGCGAAGGGCGCCAGCGCCGCCACGCCGAGCCCGTGGCGGCCTGAACACGGGCCAGCGCCCCGGGGCGCATTACCATCGCGGCCCGAGCAAGACACAACGGCCGCCATGGATCCTCGCTTTTCCGACACCGCCAGCACCCTGGGCGCCGCCGCAGGCCAGCACGCCCTGGCGCTGTGGCTGCTGGGCCTGGCCCTGGCGCTCGCCCTGGCCGGCTGGCTGGGCACCCGGTGGCGCCAGCGCCGCATGCTGGGCGCGCGCCATTGGGCCCTGTGCTGCGCCCTGCCCGCCCTGGCCCTGTTCACGCTGCTGGCCACGCAGGTGGCGGCAGGCGCTGGCATCACCCACTTCGACACCGCCCTGGCCCGCACACTGCAGGCGCAGGCCAGCACCACGCTGCTGCACTGGGCCACCGTGCCCACCTGGGCCGGCAACCCGCCCGTGGTGGTGGCGCTGGTGGCCGCCGTGGGTGCCTGGCTGCTGTGGCGGCGCGAGCGCCTGCTGGCCCTGGCCTGGGTGGCGGCGGTGGTGGGCAACGCGCTGCTGAACAAGGGGCTCAAGCACCTGTTCGAGCGCGCCCGCCCGCCGCACCTGCATGGCATCGTCAACGAAACCGGCTACAGCTTCCCCAGCGGCCACGCCTCGGGCACGCTGGCGGCCTACGGCATGCTGGCCTACGTGGCGCTGCGCCTGGCGCCGCCGGCCTGGCACATGCCCGCCCTGCTCGGCGCCGCCTGGCTGGCCTGGACGGGCGCGTGCAGCCGGGTGCTGCTGCAGGTGCACTATGCCAGCGACGTGCTGGCAGGGCTGGCCAGCGGATCGGTGTGGCTGGGGCTGTGCATCCTGGGGCTGCGCCATGCGCAGCGGCGCCAGCGTCCGTTCTGAGAGACCTCTGGATTTCGGCGCCCGGCGCTATGGCCACCGGGCAATCGTGCGCTCGATGCGGGCGCTGAACTGCCGGACCTGGGCCGGGGCCAGGCGCTCGGCCTGGTACAGCGACAGCATCTCCAGGCGGCAGGCCGGTGCGCAGGTGCCGAGCAGCGCCGTCTTCAGCACGCGCTTCACGGGCTGCCGGAGCACCAAACGGTCCACCCACCACGGCGAACCCAGCGTGGTGACGGCCAGCGTTCTTCGGAGGTGGTGAAGCCGGGGCCGGATGGGGCCCAGGTCGCTGGCATGGTCGTAGGCCACGCCCGGCGCCCAGACGCGGTCGAACCATCCTTTCAGGATGGCGGGAAAGCCGAACCACCAGGTGGGGAACACCAGCACCAGCGCCTCGGCCCACAGCAGGCGGTCGATCTGCGCCTGCACCGCAGTGGCGTCGAAACGCGGGCCGTAGTAGCTGTGGCGCTCACCGGCCGTGAGGGCGGGAGCGAAACCGCCGTGGTAGAGCTCCTCCGTTTGCACCGCATGGCCGCCAGCGGCCAGTGCCGCGACGGCGGACTGCGCCAGCGCATGGCACAGGCTATCGCCGCTGGGATGGGCGATGACAACGAGGGCTTTCATTGCAGGCTGCAGCGCGGCCTGCACGCCTCATACGTCAATGTTGCCCGCCCGCAGCGCATTGGTCTCGATGAAGTCGCGGCGCGGCTCCACCTCGTCGCCCATCAGCATGGTGAACACGCGGTCGGCCTCGATGGCGTCGTCGATCTGCACGCGCAAGAGGCGGCGCACCTCGGGGTCCATGGTGGTTTCCCACAACTGCTCAGGGTTCATTTCGCCCAGGCCCTTGTAGCGCTGGCGCGCGGTGGTGCGCTCGGCTTCGGAGATGAGCCAGGCCATGGCCTGGCGGAAGTCGCCCACTTTTTCTTCCTTGGCTTTCTCGCCCTCGCCGCGCGTGACCTTGGCGCCCTCGCCCAGCAGGCCGCGGAAGGTGTTGGCGGCCTCGGCCAAGGCGGCGTAGTCGGCGCCGTGCACGAAGTCCTGCGTGAGGATGCTGCTCTTGACGTTGCCGTGGTGGCGGCGGCTGATGCGCAGGATGGGCTTGTCGGTGCGCGCGTCGAACTCGCCCGCCACTTCGGGCGGCACGCCGGTGGCGGAGAGTTCCGCCAGCTTGGCCTGCATGGCGATGGCGCTGGCCTCGGCCTGCTCCACGGTGTCGAGCTGCACGGCCACGCCGTCGGCGATGGCGCGCAGGGCCTCCAGGTCCATGAAGGCCGACAGGCGCGCGATCACGCTCTCGGCCACCTGGTGCTTGCGCGCCAGCTCGGCCAGGGTGTCGCCGGTGAGGGTCTGGCCCGTGCCGGTGTGCACGCTGGCGTGGTTGAGGGCGATGCGCAGCAGGTACTGGTCGAGCGCGGGGCCGTCCTTCAGGTACAGCTCTTCCTTGCCGTTCTTCACCTTGTACAGCGGCGGCTGCGCGATGTAGATGTGGCCGCGCTCGACGAGGTCGGGCATCTGGCGGTAGAAGAACGTGAGCAGCAGGGTGCGGATGTGCGCGCCGTCCACGTCGGCGTCGGTCATGATGATGATGCGGTGGTAGCGCAGCTTGGCCACGTCGAAGTCGTCGGCGCCGCTCTTGCCGGACTCGATCGCTGCCTTGCCGATACCCGTGCCCAGCGCGGTGATGAGGGTGACGATTTCGTTGCTGGACAGCAGCTTCTCATAGCGCGCCTTCTCCACGTTCAGGATCTTGCCACGCAGCGGCAGGATGGCCTGGAACTTGCGGTCGCGCCCCTGCTTGGCGGAGCCGCCGGCGGAGTCGCCCTCCACGATGTAGATCTCGCACAGCGCCGGGTCTTTTTCCTGGCAGTCGGCCAGCTTGCCGGGCAGGCCCATGCCGTCGAGCACGCCTTTGCGGCGCGTCATCTCGCGCGCCTTGCGGGCAGCCTCGCGCGCGCGCGCGGCCTCGACGATCTTGCCGCACAGGATCTTGGCGTCCTGCGGCTTTTCCTCCAGGTACTCGGTCAGCGCCTTGGCGACGATGTCCTCCACCGGCGCGCGCACTTCACTGCTGACCAGCTTGTCCTTGGTCTGGCTGCTGAACTTGGGCTCGGGCACCTTCACGCTCAGCACGCAGCACAGGCCTTCGCGCATGTCGTCGCCGCTGACCTCGACCTTGGCCTTCTTGGCCAGCTCGTTGCTCTCGATGTACTTGCCGATCACGCGCGTCATGGCGGCGCGCAGGCCGGTCAGGTGGGTGCCGCCGTCGCGCTGCGGGATGTTGTTGGTGAAGCAGAGCACCTGCTCGTTGTAGCCGTCGTTCCACTGCATGGCGACTTCGACGCCGATCTCGGTGCCGGGAATACCGCCGTAGCTCTCGGCCGGTCGCGTTCCGGTCGCGTGGAAGGCCGTGGGGTGCAGCACCTTCTTGGTGCCGTTGATGAACTCCACGAAGCCCTTGACGCCGCCCGCGCCGGAGAAGTCGTCTTCCTTGCCGCTGCGTTCGTCCTTGAGGCGGATGCGCACGCCGTTGTTCAGGAACGAGAGTTCGCGCAGGCGCTTGGCCAGGATTTCGTAGTGGAACTCGTGGTTCTGCTGAAAGATTTCCGTGTCGGGCAGGAAGTGCACCTCGGTGCCGCGCTTTTCCGTCGCGCCCGTCACCTTCATGGGCGAGACCTCGAAGCCGTCCACCGTCTCCAGCAGGCGGTTCTGCACGAAGCCCTTGGCGAACTCGATCTGGTGCACCTTGCCATCGCGGCGCACCGTCAGGCGCAGCCACTTGCTGAGCGCGTTCACGCACGAGACGCCCACGCCGTGCAGGCCGCCCGAGACCTTGTAGCTGTTCTGGTTGAACTTGCCGCCCGCGTGCAGCTCGGTCAGCGCGATCTCGGCGGCCGAGCGCTTGGGCTCGTGCTTGTCGTCCATCTTCACGCCAGTGGGAATGCCGCGGCCGTTGTCGGTGACGGAGATCGAGTTGTCGGTGTGGATGGTGACGACGATGTCGTCGCAGTGCCCGGCCAGGGCTTCGTCGATGGAGTTGTCCACCACCTCGAACACCAGGTGGTGCAGGCCAGTGCCATCGGACGTGTCGCCGATGTACATGCCGGGGCGCTTGCGCACCGCCTCCAGCCCTTCGAGGATCTGGATCGCGCCCTCGCCGTAGCCGCTGCTGGGGTCGGTGCCCTCGGGGGCGGGTGTGTTCTCTTGGGTCATGGATTTATAGCCAAAATGGCCTCCAGCGCTTATGGGACAAGCGCTGGAAGCTATTGAATCAGTAGCAAATCAGGTCAGATGCGCATGGGCATGACCACGTACTTGAAGCTGTCGTTCTCGGGAATCGTCACCAGCGCCGAGCTGTTGCCGTCGGCCAGGTCGATCTTCACCATCTCCTGGCCCATGTTCGCCAGCGCGTCCAGAAGATAGGTGACGTTGAAGCCGATCTCGATGGCGTCGCCGCCGTAGTCGATGTCGAGTTCGTCCACGGCCTCTTCCTGCTCGGCGTTGTTCGACGCCACGCGCAGCGTGCCCGGCTCGATGTTCAGGCGCACGCCCTTGAACTTGTCGCTGGTCATGATGGCGGTGCGCTGCAGGCTGGCCAGCAGCGGCGCGCGGCCCAGGGTCACGCTGTTGTGGTGGTTCTTCGGGATCACGCGGTTGTAGTCGGGGAACTTGCCCTCGACCAGCTTGGTGACGAACTCCATGCCGCCGAAGCAGAACTTGGCCTGGTTGTTGGCGAACTGCATCTCGATGGCGCCGTCGGCGTCGGACAGCAGGCGCTGCAGCTCCAGCACCGTCTTGCGCGGCAGGATGACTTCCTGCTTGGGCACCTCCACGTCGAGCTCGCTGCTGGCGAAGGCCAGGCGGTGGCCGTCGGTGGCCACCAGGCTCAGGGTCTTGCCCTCGGCCACGAACAGGATGCCGTTGAGGTAGTAGCGGATGTCCTGCACCGCCATGGCGAACGACACCTGGCCCAGCAGGCCCTTGAGCACCTTCTGCGGCACGCTGAACGCCGGGCCGAAGGCGGGCGACTCCTGCACCAGCGGGAAGTCTTCGGCCGGCAGGCTCTGCAGCGTGAAGCGGCTCTTGCCGCCCTTGAGGATGAGCTTGGACTGGCTCGACTCCAGGCTCACCGTCTGGTCGGCGGGCATGGTCTTGAGGATGTCGATGAGCTTGCGCGCGCCCACCGTGGTGGTGAAGTCGCCCACGTCGCCGCCCAGTTCGGCGGTGGTGCGGATCTGGATTTCCAGGTCGCTCGTGGTGAGCTGGAGGGCGTTGCCCGTCTTGCGGATCAGCACATTGGCCAGGATGGGCAGCGTGTGGCGGCGTTCGACGATGCCGGACACCGATTGCAGAACCGCGAGTACCTTGTCTTGTGTTGCCTTCAGGACAATCATGTCAACCTCTTGTATGTGGTGCGGTGCAGATCATGCACAGCCTGCCATTGTGCCCTCTCGCCGTGAGGGTCAGCCTTTGAGCGTCTGCTCCAGAACGTGCAGCTGCTGGTTCAGTTCGGTGTTGGTCTGGCGCTCGGCGGCGATCTTGCGCACCGCGTGCAGCACCGTCGTATGGTCACGCCCGCCGAACAGCTCGCCGATCTCGGGCAGGCTCTTCTGCGTCAGCTCCTTGGCCAGGTACATGGCGATCTGGCGCGGGCGGGCGATGCTGGCCGGGCGCTTCTTGCTGTACATGTCCGCCACCTTGATCTTGTAGTAGTCGGCGACGGTCTTCTGGATGTTCTCCACGCTGATCTGGCGGTTCTGGATCGACAGCAGGTCGCGCAGCGCCTCGCGCGCGAGCTGGATCGAGACTTCCTTCTGGTTGAAGCGCGAATAGGCCAGGATCTTGCGCAGCGCGCCTTCGAGCTCGCGCACGTTGGAGCGCACGTTCTTGGCGACGAAGAAGGCCACCTCCTCGGGCATCTCGGCATGCTCGGCGCGCGCCTTGTTGATCAGGATGGCCACGCGCATCTCCAGCTCCGGCGGCTCCAGCGCCACCGTCAGGCCCGAGTCGAAGCGCGAGACCAGGCGATCGTGGATGTTGGCCAGGCCCTTCGGGTAGGTGTCCGAGGTCATGACGATGTGGCTCTTCTTGGCCAGCAGCGCCTCGAAGGCGTTGAAGAACTCCTCCTGCGTGCGGTCCTTGTTGGCGAAGAACTGCACGTCGTCAATCAGCAGCAGGTCGAGCGAGTGGTAGCGCGCCTTGAAATCGTCGAACGTGCGCCGCTGGTACGACTTGACCACATCCGAGACGAACTGCTCGGCATGGATGTAGAGAACCCGGGCGTCCGGCCTGTCCTGCAGCAGCTTGTTGCCGACCGCGTGCATCAAGTGGGTCTTGCCCAGGCCGACGCCGCCGTAGATGAACAGGGGGTTGTACATGTGGCCGGGCGAGCCCGCCACGTGCATCGCGGCCGAGCGCGCCATGCGGTTGGCCGAGCCTTCCACCAAGGTCTCGAACGTCAGCGCCGGATTGAGCCGGGTGCGGAAGGCGCCCGAGGCGCCGTCGTCCCCCGGGGCCATGGGCGCGGGGCTCTCGGCGGCGGGAGCGGCATCGCCGGGCGGCGGCACCGCGGCGGGGCGCACGTAAGTCCTGGCAACGCTCGCGCGCTGAGCGATGACTAACTCCACGGCCACGGCCTGGCCGTACAGGCCCTCCAGGATGGCGGCGATGCGGCCGGCGTACTGCGCGCGGATCCAGTCGAGCTTGAAGCGGTTGGCCACCTGCAGGGTGACCTTGGAAAAGTCGGGGGCCACCTGCGCCGTGAGGGGCTTGATCCAGGTGTTGAACTGCTGCTCGGGCAGGTCTTGCGCCAGCTGCTCGACGCAGGCCACCCACAGCCCGATGGCGGCATCGCCAGCGTCGGCGGCGTGGGGGTCGGGGAGGAGTTCCTCGGTCATGGCAAGGGTGTTCTTATTGTGGATAGGAGGAACGGACAAGGCGCCGGATTGTAGCTTTTCAAGAACTTATCCACAAACCGCGGCGGCCCATTTTCCGGCTCGGGCGGGTTGTGGGGGTATTGCAATACGGGGATGACGCTGCGACAATCGCGGGTTTCCCTGAATGTGTTCAGGGTGATATGACCCGGCCATCGTTTTTGCGTCTGGCGGGCCGTGCGGCTGAACAGGCTGCGCAGGCCGCCCGGCGCCTGACGAATTACACCGCCAGGGCGGCGCCGGGGCCGGCCAGGAACTGAACCCAACTGAACCCTCAAGGAACCACACCATGAAACGTACTTACCAACCCTCCAAGACCCGCCGCGCCCGCACCCACGGTTTCCTGGTGCGCATGAAGACCCGCGGCGGCCGCGCCGTGATCAACGCGCGCCGCGCCAAGGGCCGCAAGCGTCTGGCCGTCTGATGGCCGCGCAGCCCGGTGGCTTGCCGCCGGGGTTGCTCCCAGTGCAGCACTTGCCATGCACAGGCTGAAGACGCGCGCGCAGTTCCAGGCCGCCATGGCCGGGGGCGTGGTTTCCCGCACAGCGCATTTCGCCTTGCACCGCTTGGTGCTTCCGGTTTCCGCCAGCGCAGCCGCGCATCCGCCAGGGCCCGGTTCCTTGCCTGCAGAGCAAGGGCCGCAGGCCCTGTTTGGCGTTTCCGGCGTGTGGATGGGCGCCATGGCGCCCAAGCGCTGGGCGCGCCGCGCGGTCACGCGCAACGCCATCAAGCGCCAGGTCTATGCCCTGGGCACGGCGCTGGAGCCGCGCCTGCCGTCGGCGGCTTTCGTGGTGCGCCTGCGCGCCGGGTTCGACCGGCGGCAGTTTCCCAGCGCCTGGTCCGAGCCGCTGCGCCAGGCCGTGCGCGCCGAGCTGCAGCAGCTGCTGGCGCGTGTGGCCCATCCGGCCCACCCAGCCCGCCCGGAGGCGCTGGCATGATGCAGTCCCTGCTGATCGCGCTGGTGCGCGGCTACCGCCTGCTGCTCAGCCCCTGGCTGGGGTCGGCCTGCCGCTTCGAGCCCACGTGCTCGCAATATTCGCTGCAGGCGCTGCAGCAGCATGGCGCGGCCGCAGGCAGCTACCTCACACTGCGGCGCCTGGTGCGCTGCCATCCCTGGTGCGATGGGGGCCATGATCCCGTGCCGCAGGAGCCGCCCCGGCTGTTCTCGCGCCTGGTCAAGACACCGCCCCCCCAACAACCTTCATCTGCAAAGAAGTCTTCATGAACGACATTCGCCGCACCATCCTGTGGGTGATTTTTGGCTTTTCCATGGTCTTGCTGTGGGACAAGTGGCAGGTGCACAACGGCCACAAGGCCACCTTCTTCCCTTCCCCTGCCGCCGTGACGGCCAGCGCGCCCGAAGGCGCTGCCACCGCCTCGGCGCCGGCCGCCCACGCCAGCACCCCGGCGGCAGCGCCCGCCGGGACGGCCCAGGGGCCCGGCGGCGAGGCCGCGGCGCCCGTGGCGCGCGAGCGCGTCACGGTCACCTCCGACGTGCTGCGCCTGGAGTTCGACGGCCAGGGTGGCTCGCTGGTGCACGGCGAGCTGCTCAAGTACCCGGCGATGGAGGACAAGGCCAAGCCCTTCGTGCTGTTCGACGACAGCGCCAGCCGCGTGTACCAGGCCCAGACCGGCCTGATCGGCGGCGCCTTCCCCACGCACAAGACCACCATGGCGCTGGTGCCCGGCCCGCGTGAACTCAAGGACGGCGAGGACACCCTGCAGGTGCGCTTCGAGTCGCCCGACCTGGGCGGCGTGAAGCTGACCAAGACCTGGACCCTCAAGCGTGGCGCCTATGACATCGCCGTGAAGCATGAGGTGGTGAACACGGGCACGGCCGCGGTGTCGCCGCAGCTGTACCTGCAGCTGGTGCGCGACGGCAACAAGCCCGCGGGCGAGTCGTCGTTCTACTCCACCTTCACCGGCCCCGCGGTCTACACCGAGGCCAAGAAGTACCAGAAGGTCGAGTTCAAGGACATCAAGGCCAAGAAGTTCGATATCCCCTCTGAATCCACCAATGGCTATATCGCCATGGTGCAGCACTACTTCGCCTCGGCCTGGCTGCTGCCTGATGGTGTGCCGCGCCAATTGAACATGGAAGCCACCGATATTGGCGCGTCAACGCCCGACTGCTGCTACCGGGTGCAGATGATTACCCCTGTGGGCGAGATCGCCCCGGGCCAGGCCAAGGCGGTCGATGCGCGCCTGTTCGCCGGCCCGCAGGTGGAAAAGACGCTGGAGAGCCTGACCCCCGGCCTGGAGCTGGTGAAGGACTACGGCATGTTCACCATCCTGTCCAAGCCGCTGTACTGGCTGCTCGACAAGATCCACGGCGTGCTGGGCAACTGGGGCTGGTCCATCATCGGCCTGGTGCTGCTGCTGAAGATCGCCTTCTACTGGCTCAACGCCAAGGCCTATGCCAGCATGGCCAAGATGAAGGCCATCAACCCCAAGATCATGGAGATGCGCGAGCGCCTCAAGGACAAGCCGCAGCAGATGCAGCAGGAGATGATGCGCATCTACCGCGAGGAGAAGGTCAACCCGATGGGCGGGTGCTTCCCCATCATGATCCAGATCCCCGTGTTCATCGCCCTGTACTGGGTGCTGCTGTCCAGCGTGGAGATCCGCAACGCCCCCTGGCTGGGCTGGATCCATGACCTCTCGGCGCCCGATCCGTTCTTCATCCTGCCGCTGCTGATGACGGCCAGCTCGCTGCTGCAAACCGCGCTGAACCCGGCGCCGCCCGACCCGATGCAGGCCAAGATGATGTGGATCATGCCGCTGATGTTCAGCGTGATGTTCTTCTTCTTCCCGGCCGGCCTGGTGCTGTACTGGCTGACGAACAACATCCTGTCCATCGCCCAGCAGTGGATCATCAACAAGCGCATGGGCGTGCCGCCGCAGTTCAATCTGCCGAAGTTCCGCTGACGCGCACCTGCACGCAAACAACGGCCGCTGACACCAGCGGCCGTTGTCGTTTTGGGTACCATGGCCGATTGGCAACGCAACCCGAAAGGAGCCGGCAGATGATGCAGCGCAAGACCTTGAAACTGGGCATGGTGGGGGCGGCGGTATGCCTGTGCCTCGGCAGCGCGGGCGCGGCCACGCTGCGCTGGGCGGGCGCCAACGACATCCTCACCGTGGACCCGCACGCGCAGAACCACCAGACCACGCACGCCTTCCTGCAGCAGGTGTACGAGAGCCTGGTGCGCTACGACGCCAAGTACCAGATCGAGCCCGCCCTGGCGACCCAGTGGACGCAGGTGTCGCCCACGCAGGTGCGCTTCGCGCTGCGCAAGGGGGTCAAGTTCCACGACGGCGCGCCGTTCACCGCCGATGACGTGGTGTTCTCGCTCACGCGCGCCATGACGCCGCCGTCCAACATGACGTCCGCCGTGCAGAGCCTCAAGGAGGTCAGGAAGGTGGACGACTTCACCGTGGACCTGCTCCTCAAGGGCCCCAACCCCATCCTGCTGCGCGAGCTGACCGAGGCGCGCATCATGAACAAGGCCTGGGCCGAGAAGCACAACGCGGCCAAGTCACAGGACTACGCCGCCAAGGACGAGAACTACGCCTCGCGCAATGCCAACGGCACCGGCCCCTTCGTCATGGAAGGCTGGCAGCCCGACGTGAAGGTCACGCTCAAGAAGAACCCGAACTGGTGGGACAAGCCGCAGGGCAACATCGACACCGTGGTGTTCACCCCCATCAAGTCCGCCGCCACGCGCTCGGCCGCGCTGATCTCGGGCCAGGTGGACTTCGTCGTCGATCCGCCGCCGCAGGACCTGGCGCGCATGAAGGCCAATGCCGATCTCAAGCTGGTCGAGGGCGCCGAGAACCGCACCATCTACCTGGGCCTGGACCAGTTCCGCGACGAACTGCCTGGCGCCGGCACGCCCGGCAAGAACCCGCTCAAGGACCAGCGCGTGCGCCAGGCGCTGTACCAGGCCATCGACTCCGCCGGCCTGCACGGCCGCACCATGCGCAACCTGTCGGTGCCCGCGGGCACCATGGTGGCCCCGATGGTGCATGGCTGGAGCAAGGCGCTGGACGAACGCGCCGCCAAATACGACGTCGAAGCCGCCAGGAAGCTGCTGGCCGACGCCGGCTACCCCAACGGCTTCGCGCTCAAGCTCGACTGCCCCAACGACCGCTACGTGAACGACGAGGCCATCTGCCAGGCCGTCACCGCCATGTGGACGCGCATCGGCGTCAAGACCACGCTGCAGGCCGCGCCCATGGCGCAGTTCGTCACGCGCGTGATGAACAACGACGTCAGCGCCTACCTGTTCGGCTGGGGCGTGGCCACGTTCGACGCGCTGTACTCGCTCGAAGCCCTCATGGCCACCAAGGACGGCAAGACCTCGGCCGGCAACTACAACGGCGGCCGCTTCAGCGACGCCGCACTCGACGGCATGATCGGCCAGATCAAGGTCGAGATGGACGCCGCCAAGCGCGACGCGCTGCTCGCGCAGGCGCTGCAGCGGGTGAAGGACGCGTACTACTACATCCCGCTGCACCACCAGATCCGCCCCTGGGCCATGCGCAAGAACGTGGAAACCCCGCACCGCGCGGACGACCGCCCGATGCCCACCTGGACCACCATCAAGTAAAAACGATAGCTGCCAGCGCTTGCCAGAAAACGGTTTCAGGCACTTTTTGCCATGAAATGCTTTTCTGGAAAGCGCTGGCAGCTTCTTTTTCAATAGCACAATACCGCCCATGCTCGCCCGCCACCACGACCCCATCGCCGCCATCGCCACCGCGCCGGGGCGCGGCGCCGTGGGCATCGTGCGCGTATCGGGCCACGGGCTCGCGCCCTTCGTGCAGGCCCTGCTCGGCCGCGCGCTGCGCCCGCGCGAGGCGCACTACCTGCCCTTTCCCGACGCCCAGGACCAGCCCATCGACCGGGGGCTGGCCCTGTTCTTTCCCGCGCCGCACAGCTACACCGGCGAGGACGTGCTGGAGCTGCAAGCCCACGGCGGCCCCGTGGTACTGCAACTGCTGCTGGCGCGCTGCCTGGAAGCGGCCCAGGGCGCGACAGGGGCCGCAGGGGCCACGGCCGGCGTGCTGCCGCGCCTGCGCCTGGCCGCGCCGGGCGAGTTCACCGAGCGCGCCTTCCTCAACGGCAAGATCGACCTGGCGCAGGCCGAGGCCATCGCCGACCTGATCGACGCCTCCACCGCCGCCGCCGCGCGCAGCGCGGGCCGCTCGCTCTCGGGCGCGTTCTCCGAGGAAATCCACGGCCTGCGCGACGCGCTCGTGCACCTGCGCATGCTGGTCGAGGCCACGCTCGACTTCCCCGAGGAAGAAATCGACTTCCTGCGCAAGGCGGACGCGCGCGGGCAGCTATCGAAACTGCAGCAAACCCTGGCCACCGTGATGCAGCGCGCGCAGCAGGGCGCGCTGCTGCGCGAAGGCATCAAGGCCGTGATCGCGGGCCAGCCCAACGCCGGCAAGAGCTCGCTGCTCAACGCCCTGGCGGGCGCCGAGCTGGCCATCGTCACGCCCATCGCCGGCACCACGCGCGACAAGGTGCAGCAGACCATCCAGATCGAAGGCGTGCCGCTGCACGTGATCGACACCGCCGGCCTGCGCGACAGCAGCGACGAGGTGGAAAAGATCGGCATCGCGCGCGCCTGGGACGAGATCGCTGGCGCCGACGCCGTGCTGTTCCTGCACGACCTCACGCGCCAGAACCAGTCCGGCTACGTGGCCGCCGACGCCGCCATCGCCCAGGCCCTGGCCGAGCGCCTGCCGCCGGGCGTGCCCGTGATCGACGTGTGGAACAAGACCGATGCCGCGCCCGGCGTGCAGCCCGGCAGCGCCCCCAGCCACGGCGCCGTGCGCCTGTCCGCGCGCACCGGCGCGGGCCTGGACACGCTGCGCCGCCTGCTGCTGGAGGCGGCGGGCTGGCAGCCGGCGGCCGAGGGCCTCTACATCGCGCGCGCGCGCCACACCGAGGCGCTGCGCGCCGTCGATGCGCACCTGATGGAAGCGGCCGCGCAGCTCCAAAGCAGCGGCCCGGCGCTCGACCTGCTGGCCGAGGAACTGCGCCTGGCGCAGAACGCGCTGGGCGCCATCACCGGGGAATTCGGCGCCGACGACTTGCTGGGCGTGATCTTCTCCAGCTTCTGCATCGGCAAGTGACGCAGCCCCGGCTCAACGCACCGTGTAGTTCACCTGGAACATCAGCCCCGCGTTGCCCAGCACATTGAGCTGCGCGCCCTAGTTCGGCGTGAAGTCGTAGCCGATGGCGGGAATCGCCGTGATGCCCCAGCCGCTCTTATGGTTCAGCGGAATCTTCTTCTCGTACGGCTCCTTGTAGCCGTGGATGATGCCCCCGGTGAGCTTGGCGTAGAACCGGGGCATGCTGTCGAACGGACGGAACTGCCAGCCGTAGTACGCGTACTGCGTGAACTGCCCGAACGAGTTGTTGAAAATCGCCAGGCCGGCGATGTGGCGCTCGTCCAGCGCCTTCTCGGCCTGCAGCAGCCACACGTAGGAATGCTTCTGCTCGTCGGGCTCCCAATCGTGCTCTTTCTTGGCGTCGGAGTAATGCAGGGTGTAGGGCGCGTAGCCGAAGGTCCAGCCGGACAGGCGCGACGGCGCCTCGCTGGCGGTTTCGGCGCCTGCGCCGGCACAGGCCAGCAGACAGGCCAGGGCCACAGGCCAAGGCTTGGACAAAGCGATCGACATGGTGTGGGGAATAGGGGAATTAAGTGAAACGCCGCGCGATTGTGCCTGTAACGCGCGACATTGCAGGTGTAATGGCTGGTAAGCACCGCTTGTGCCGCGCCTGCAACGGGGTTAGCTTCGGCCCTCTATGAACGCCATGCCCCACGCCGCCCCCCAGTACGACCTGCAGGGCCTGATCGGCGCCATCGCCCAGGCCCACGCCGAGGACAGCCTGGGCCCCAACATGCTCGCCCCGGCCCAATGGGAGGTGCTGGCGCCCTACCTGCAGCCCTGCGTGCTCGCCGCCAGCCAGGTGCTGTTCAGCCAGGGCACGAACGACCGCACGCTCTACCTCATCGAAAGCGGCAGCCTCAGCGTCCATTACGAAGACGAGAAGTCACGCCTGCGCCTGGCGCTCGTGGCCGCGGGGTCGGTGGTGGGCGAGGGGGCGTTCTTCTCCATGCGCCCGCGCAGCGCCACGGTGCAGGCGGCGGCGCCATGCAAGCTGTGGGGGCTGTCGGCGCTGCGGTTCACCGAGCTGTCCAACCGCCAGCCGGCCATTGCGCTGGGTGTCGCCATGGGCGCTGGCGCGGTGCTCGCCAAGCGCCTGGGCAACCGCCGCAGGCGCGTCGCGGCCACCTGACAAGGCACCGTACCGGGCGCCGCCCCGCGGGGGGCTCAGGGTACACTCGGTCACATTTCGTTCGTGTATCCGCTGAAGGGAAGGCATGTCACTGTTCAGTTGGTTTTCTCGCAAACCCTCGCCACCCAAGCCGCGTCCAGCGGGCGAAACCCATGGCGTGCTCGGTGCCGATGCCACCATTCCCCTGGTGCCGGGACGGCCGCTGCCGCCGCCCGACCCGGCCGCGAACCGCAAGAACGAACGCATAGAACGCCGCGAGCTGCTGTACCTCGTGGTGCGCGACGCCATGGTGCGCGCCAGCGTGTTGTCCAGCAGCTACAAGTTCAAGGTGCTGTCGCTGGACCAGCACGGCCGCCAGTTCCTGGTCATGATCGACCTGGCGCGCGAGTATGGCGGCGATACCGCGCGCCTGGCGGAAATCGAGGCACTGATCGCCCAGACCGCCAAGGCGCGCTTCGACATCCTGGTGACGGCGGTCTACTGGCGCACCAACGAGCATGTCGCCGTCGGCCAGCCGCTCAAGAGCGGCACGCCCGGCGCCCTCGCACATGCGCATGCACCCGCCACGGGCGCGCCTGCGCCCACCCTGGCGCCACGCCCGCCGCGCCGCCCGGCGCCGCTGGTGCCGCCCGCGCCGCCGGAGCCGATGCTGCCGGTCATCGGTGCCGAACCGCTGGTGCCTCCTGCCGCGCCCGCCGCGCCGCTGCTGTCGCCGCGCAACGGCACGCGCTACGAGCCCATCGAGGCCGACGAAGTGGCCGCCTTCAAGCGCGCCTTGACCGAAGCAGCCGCCACGGGCCCCGCCGTGGCGCCCGCGCCCACGGGGGTTTCCGTGCGCTCCGGCCCGCGCCTGGCACCATCGGCATCGACGGGCTTCGAGGACACCGAGATGCCCGACGACAACACGGCGTCGTCCGACCTCAGCCGCACCCAGTACGGCGACCTGCACTGAGAACGAGTGAACGAATCCGCCAGGGGTCGTTCACTCGTTCTCAGTGCCCGGCGAAATCGACCAGCGTGAACAGCGCAAGCCCGCTGTCCCTCAGGCGCTGCGAGCCGCCGAGCTCCGGCAGATCGACGATAGAGGCGCCCTCGGTCACCTGGGCGCCGAGTTTTTCCAATAATTTCTTGCCGGCCATCATGGTCCCGCCCGTGGCGATCAGGTCGTCGATCAGCAGCACGCGGTCGCCGGGGCGCACGGCGTCGGTGTGCAGTTCCACGGTGGAGCTGCCGTATTCCAGCTCGTAGGTCTCCTGCACCGTGGTGAACGGCAGCTTGCCCTTCTTGCGGATGGGCACGAAGCCCACGCCCAGCTCATAGGCCACCACGGAGCCGAGGATGAAGCCGCGCGCGTCCAGGCCCGCCACCACGTCGGGGCGCATCCCGCGGCCCATGTAGCGGTGCACGAAGGCGTCGATCAGCACCCGGAACACCTGCGGGTCCTGCAGAAGCGGCGTGATGTCGCGGAACTGCACGCCCGGCGCGGGCCAGTCGGGCACGGTGCGGATATGCTGGCGCAGGTATTCGGAAACGCTCAAGGGCTGCATGGGGCGCTGGGATGGTGCTGAAACGGTCAGCCAGTGTAATCACCCCATAATCCCCGTTACAGCGGCCGCATGCCCTGGATAGTCCTGGACTTCTCGCCCCCACTCCCTGGAGACCCATGCCTGTTTCTGTCCTGCTGATCGAAGGCGACGCGCAGCACGCCGACGCGGTGGTGCGTGCGCTGGTCGGCGGGCCGCTGGGGTGGCGGGTCGATGTGGCGCCCAGCGTCGCCCAGGCGCGTGCCCTGCTCGGGCAGCCCGACCCGCCGTTCGACGCGGTGCTGGTGGCGCATGCGCTGGCCGACGGGAGCGCCTTCGACGCGCTCGATGGCCTGCCCGGCCTGCCCTCCATCATCGTGCTGCCGCCCGGCCAGGAAGAGGCCGCGGCCCAGGCCATGCGCCGCGGCTTCGGCGATTTCGTGCTGCGCGACGCCGACCTGGGCTACCTGCACCAGCTCCCGGGGCAGATCGAGGACCTGCTGGTGCGCACCGCCGCCGAGCGCGCGCGCCGCGAGGTGGAGGCCGAGCTCGACCGCACCAGCGCCCTGCTGGCCGAAAAGACGCGCGAACTCGAAGTCACGCTGGCCAGCGTGTCGCAGGCCATCATCAAGGTCGATGGGCAGGGCCGCATCCGTGTCTACAACCAGCGCTTTCTGGAGCTGCTGGACCTGCCGGAAGCGCTGCTGCGCGACCATCCGCCCCTGGAAGCGGTGGTGAAGTTCCAGGCGGCGCGCGGCGACTTCGGGCCGCAGATGGCCCTGGTCGACGCTGTGGGCCGCTCCTACGTGGCCTCGGAATGCGCGGCGCCCGCGGGCGAGCGCCCGCCCATGCCCGAGATGTACCTGCGCCGCACGCCCGCGGGCCGCTACCTGGAGGTGCGCACCCGCCCGGTCGAGGAAGGCGGCCACGTGCGCACCTTCACCGACGTGACCGACTACGTCTCCATCCAGGAAGCGCTGCGCCAAAGCGAGGCGCGCTGGCGCAGCCTCACCCAGCTGTCGTCGGACTGGTACTGGGAGCAGGATGCGGAGTTCCGCTTCGTGCGTTTCGACGGCAGCCCCGACCGCGAGCTGGGCGCCAGCGACGAGGAGCTGTATGGCAAGCGGCGCTGGGAGCTGCCCCACGCCGGCGTGACCCAGGCCCAGTGGGCGGCGCACCGCGCGCAACTGGAGGCGCACGCGGTCTTTCAGGACTTCGAGATGCAGCGCGTGCGGTCCGACGGCACGGTTCAATGGGCCTCCATCAGCGGCGAGCCGATTTTTGACGACCAGGGCCAGTTCACCGGCTACCGGGGCGTGGCGCGCAACATCACCGAGCGCAAGCGCGCCGAGGCCGAAATCGCGCGCCTGGCGTTCTACGACGAGCTCACCGGCCTGCCCAACCGGCGCCTGCTGCAGGACCGGCTGCAGCAATCGATGCGCCAGAGCGTGCGCGACGGCAAGCACAGCGCGCTGCTGTTCCTGGACCTGGACAACTTCAAGGCCATCAACGACAGCATGGGCCACGACTGGGGCGACCACCTGCTCAGCCAGGTGAGCATGCGCCTGAGCGGCTGCGTGCGCGCCAGCGACACCGTGGCCCGCCTCGGGGGCGACGAATTCGTGGTGGTGCTGCAGGGGCTCGACGGCGCGCCCGAGCGCGCCGCGGCCATGGCCGAGGTGGTGGCGCACAAGATCATCGCGGCCCTGGGCCAGCCCTACCAGTTGGGCGGGCGCACCCTGTACAGCACGCCCAGCATCGGCATCGCCCTGTTCCAGGGCCAGGAAACCCCCGTGTCCGAACTGCTGCAGCACGCCGACCTGGCCATGTACCAGGCCAAGTCGCGCGGCCGCAATACGCTGTGCTTTTTCGACGCCAGCATGCAGGCGGCGGCCAACGCGCGCTCGGCGCTGGAGACGGACATGCGCGCCGGGCTGCAGCGCGACGAATTCCTGCTGCACTACCAGCGCGTGGTGGACGCCCAGGGCGCGGTGCTCGGCGCCGAGGCCCTGGTGCGCTGGCAGCACCCGCAGCGCGGCATGGTGCCGCCGGGCGAGTTCATCGGCGTGGCCGAGCAGACCGGCCTGATCGTGCCCCTGGGCCAGCTGGTGCTGCGCCTGGCCTGCCAGCAACTGGCGTGCTGGGCGCGCGACGATGCCTGCGCGCACTGGACGCTGGCGGTGAACGTGAGCGCGCAGGAGTTCCGCCACCCCGGCTTCGTGCAGCAGGTGCTCGACGCGCTGGCCCATGCCGAGGTCGATCCGCGCCAGCTCAAGCTGGAGCTGACCGAAAGCCTGCTGCTGCACGACGTGGAGGAGTGCATCGCCAAGATGCAGGCGCTGCGCGCCAAGGGCGTGCGCTTCGCGCTGGACGACTTCGGCACCGGCTACTCGTCGCTGTCCTACCTGAAGCGCCTGCCGCTGGACCAGCTCAAGATCGACCAGGGCTTCGTGCGCGACGTGCTGACCGATCCGAACGATGCTGCCATCGCCTGCACCGTCATCGGGCTGGGCCGCAGCCTGGGACTGGACGTGGTGGCCGAAGGCGTGGAAACCGCCGCGCAGCGCAAGTTCCTGCTGCGCAACGGCTGCCAGCGTTTCCAGGGCTACCTGTTCGGCCGCCCCGCACCCGCAGCCGCGCTGCGCGACTGAAAACTCCTTTTTTGATAGCTGCTAGCGCTTTCTGCATAAGCGCTAGAGGCCATTTTTATGCTTGAACCTAGCCGCCGCGCAGCAGCTTGTCCTCGGCCAGCGCCAGTGCCGTGGGGTGGCCCGAGAGCACCAGCGTGTCGCCTTCGGCCAGGGGCCTTTGTTCGTCCGGCGCGGCCACCCGGCCGCTGCCATGGCGCACGCTGACCACGCGCACCCCGACGGCGTGCAGCGCCAGTTGCGCCAGCGGCTGGCCCAGGCTGTCGGCGCCGGGCGGCAGCGTCAGGCTGGACAGGCGCGCCTGGTCGCGCCCGGTGGTGGCGTCGTCGTCGGCGCCGTGGAAGTAGCCGCGCAGCAGGCCATAGCGCGCCTCGCGCTGGTCCTGCAGCGTGCGGATCACGCGCCGCATGGGCACGCCCACCAGCGCCAGCAGGTGGCCGGCCAGCATCAGCGAGCCCTCGATGGCCTCGGGCACCACCTCGGTGGCGCCGGCGGCCTGCAGCTTGTCCAGGTGCAGGTCGTCCTGCGTGCGCACCACCACCGGCACCTGGGGCGCGTGCTCGCGCGCGTTGGCCAGCACGCGCAGCGTGCCCGCGATGTCCAGGTAGGTCACGGCCACCGCGCTGGCGCGCACCAGGCCGGCGGCCATCAGCGCCTGCAGGCGCGAGGCGTCGCCGAACACTACCGAGTCGCCGGCGGCAGCGGCCTGGCGCACGCGGTCGGGGTCCAGATCCAGCGCCATGTACGGAATGCCCTCGCGCTCCAGCAGGCGCGCCAGGTTCTGGCCGCAGCGCCCGTAGCCGCAGATGATGACGTGCTGGCTGGTGTTGATGGATTTGCGCGCGATCGTCGTCATCTGCAGCGACTGCTGCAGCCAGTCGCTGGCCACCAGCTTCATGACGATGGCGTTGCTGTACGCGATGAGGAAGGGCGTGGCCAGCATCGACAGCACCATGGCCGCGAGGATCGGGTTGAGCAGCGCGGGCGGCACCAGCCCGTGCGTCTGCGTGAGCGTGAGCAGCACGAAGCCGAACTCGCCCGCCTGCGCCAGGTACAGCCCGGTGCGCAGCGACGTGCCCGTGGTGGCGCCGGTGCCGCGCGCCAGCGCCAGGATGATGCCGGCCTTGAGCAGCATGGGCAGCACCAGCAGCGCCAGCACCAGCGCCCAGTGCTCGATCAGGATGTGCCAGTCCAGCAGCATGCCCACGGTGATGAAGAACAGCCCCAGCAGCACGTCGTGGAACGGGCGGATGTCGGTGCCCACCTGGTGGCGGTATTCGGTTTCGGACACCAGCACGCCCGCGATGAACGCGCCCAGCGCCAGGCTCAGGCCCGCCAGCTCGGTCAGCCAGGCCAGGCCCAGGGTGATGAGCAGCAGGTTCAGCATGAACAGCTCGTCGCTCTTGCGCCGCGCCACCAGCGTGAGCCACCAGCGCATCACCTTCTGCCCGCCCCACAGCAGCACGCCCACCACCACGGCGGCCTTGAGCAGCGCCAGGCCCAGGGCCGCCAGCAGCCGGTCGGGCGCGCTGCCCAGCGCGGGAATCAGGATCAGCAGCGGCACCACGGCCAGGTCCTGGAACAGCAGGATGCCCAGCACACGCCGCCCGTGCTCGCTCTCCAGCTCGGCGCGCTCGGCCATCAGCTTGACGACGATGGCCGTGCTGCTCAGCGCCAGGGTGCCGGCCAGCGCCAGCGCGGTCTGCCAGCCCATGTCCCACGCGCCGCCGAGCCAGCGCCCCAGCAGCAGCGCGCCGCCCATGGCGGCGGCCATGGTCAGCGCCACCTGCAGCAGCCCCAGGCCGAACACGAAGCGGCGCATGGCGCGCAGTTTGGACAGGCTGAACTCCAGCCCGATGGCGAACATCAGGAACACCACGCCGAACTCGCCCAGGTGGCGCACGCCCTCGGAGTTCTGCGCCAGCGCGAAGGCGTGCGGGCCGATCAGGATGCCCGCGCTCAGGTAGCCCAGCATGGGCGGCAGCTTGAGGCTGCGGCAGGCCACGACGCCGAGCACGGCAGCCAGGAGGTACAGCAAGGTAAGCGCAAGCGAAGACATTCACCCGATGCTATCCGAGCGATGCGCCGCACCACCCCGATAAAATCGCCCGATGCCTTCCGCTTTGCGCCCTTTTGATGCCACCCGGGCCCTGCGCCTGGCCCGCGAGACCTGCGAAATCGAAGCCGCTGCCCTGCACGCGACGGGCCAGCGGCTCGACGGGCGCTTTGCCCAGGCGGTGCAGCGCATGCTGCAGGTGAGCGGGCGCGCGGTGGTCATGGGCATCGGCAAGAGCGGCCACATCGGCCGCAAGATCGCCGCCACGCTCGCGTCCACCGGCACGCCTGCCTTCTTCGTGCACCCCGCCGAGGCCAGCCATGGCGACCTGGGCATGGTGACGCCGCAGGACCTGGTGCTGGCCATCTCCAACAGCGGCGAGAGCACCGAACTCACGGCCATCCTGCCCATGCTGCGGCGCCTGGGCGTGCCGCTGGTGGCGATGACGGGCGGGGCGCAGTCGACGCTGGCGCGCCACGCCGACGTGGTGCTCGACAGCAGCGTCGAGCGCGAGGCCTGCCCGCTCAACCTCGCACCCACCACCAGCACCACGGTGCAACTGGCACTGGGCGACGCGCTGGCCGTGGCCCTGCTCGACGCGCGCGGCTTCCGCGCCGAGGACTTCGCACGCTCGCACCCCGGCGGCGCGCTCGGGCGCAAGCTGCTCACCCTGGTCAGCGACGTCATGCGCGCGGGCCCCGAGCTGCCCGTGGTGGCGCCCGAGGCCTCGTTCAGCGCACTGATGCGCGAGATGAGTGCCAAGGGCCTGGGCTGCGCCGCCATCGTCGATGCGCAAGGCGCCCTGCAAGGCATCTTCACCGATGGCGACCTGCGCCGCCGCATCGAGGCCGGGGCGGACCTGCGCGCCGCCACCGCGGGCGCCGTGATGCACGCCGGGCCACGCACCATCGCCGCCACGGCGCTGGCTGCCGACGCCGCCGCCATGATGGAGGAGCACGGCATCACCAGCGTGCTGGTGGCCGAGGGCGCCCGCCTCGTGGGCCTGGTGCACGTGCGCGACCTGATGCGCGCCAAGGTGATCTGATGCGCGCCGCCCTGCCCACCCTGCCCCCCGTGCTGCAACCCGACCCGCAACGGCTGCTGCGCGCCCAGGACGTGCGCGTCGTGTTCTTCGACGTGGATGGCGTGCTCACCGATGGCGGCCTGTACTTCAGCGAGGCGGGCGAGTCGCTCAAGCGTTTCCACACGCTCGATGGCCACGGCATCAAGCTGCTGCAGCAGGCGGGCATCACGCCCGCGGTGGTCACGGGGCGCGACTCCCCCGCGCTGCGCCTGCGCCTGCGGGCCCTGGGCGTGCAGCACGCGCGTTTCGGCACCGAGGACAAGCGCCCCGCCGCCGAGGACATCCTCGTCGGCCTGGGCCTGCAGTGGCACCAGGCCGCCGCCATGGGCGACGACTGGCCCGACTTGCCCATGCTGCGCCGCGCCGCCCTGGCCTGCGCCCCCGCCAATGCGCACGCCGAGGTGCGCGCCGTGGCCCACATCGTCACGCAGGCGCGCGGCGGCGACGGCGCGGTGCGCGAACTGTGCGATCTGCTGCTCGTGGCCAGTGGCCGCTACGCGGCGCTGCTGGCGCAGGCGGCCGAATGAAGACGCGGCTGCGGCGCACCTGGGACCGGCTGTCGCTGTACCTGCCGGTGCTGCTCATGGGGCTGCTGGCCATGGGCACCTGGTGGCTGGTGCGCAACGCCCCGGTGCTGCGCCCGCCCACGGCCGAGGGCGCGCCCCGGCACGAGCCCGACTATTCGATGAAGGGCTTCTCGGTCAAGACCTTCGACGGCGCGGGCCGCCTGCAAAGCGAGGTGCAGGGCCAGGTGGCGCACCACTACCCCGACACCGACACGCTGGAGATCGACCAGGTGCGCATGCGCTCCATCTCGCCCGAAGGGCGCGTCACCGTGGCCACGGCGCGGCGCGGCGTGAGCAACGCCGACGGCTCACAGGTGCAGCTGTTCGGCAACGCCGTCATCACGCGCGAGCCCTTACGCCAGCGCGATGGCAAGCTGCTGCCGCGCCTGCAGTTCGAGGGCGAGTTCCTGCACGCCTGGACGCGCGACGAGCGCGTGCGCTCGCACCTGCCCGTGGTGCTGCTGCGTGGCCATGACCGCTTCACCGCCGACAGCATGGACTACGACAACCTCGACCAGCAGCTCCAGCTGCGCGGGCGCGTGCACGGCGTGCTCCAGCCTCCGGCCCGCTGAACGCCATGGCCACGGCTCCCCTGGTCTTCATCACCGGCGCCTCCAGCGGCATCGGCCAAGCGCTGGCCGCGCACTACCACCAGGCCGGCTGGCGCCTGGCGCTGGTGGCGCGCCGTACCGATGTGATGGAAGCCTGGGCCGAGGCCCAGGGGTATAGCGCCAGCAGCTATGCAATCTATAGCGCTGACGTGGCCGATCCGCACAGCATCATCGCGGCAGGAGAGGACTGCATCGCGCGCCAGGGGCTGCCCGACGTGGTGATCGCCAACGCCGGCATCAGCATCGGCGTGGACACGGCGCGGCGCGAGGACATCGACGTGGTGGCACACCTCTACGCCACCAACAACATCGGCATGGCCGCCACCTTCCAGCCCTTCGTGGCACCCATGGTGCGGCGCGGCAGCGGGCGCCTGGTGGGCATCGGCAGCGTGGCGGGCATTCGCGGGCTGCCGGGCCACGGGGCGTACTGCAGCAGCAAGGCCGCCGTCATCAGCTACTGCGAAAGCCTGCGCGGCGAACTGCGCGGCACGGGCGTGCGCGTCGTCACCCTCTGCCCCGGCTACGTCGATACCCCGCTGACGCGGCAGAACCGCTATGCCATGCCCTTCCTGATGGCGCCGCAGGACTTCGCGCGGCAAGCCTTCCGGGCCATCGCGGCGGGCACCAGCTACCGCGTCATCCCGTGGCAGATGGCCGTGGTGGCCAAGCTGCTGCGCCTGCTGCCCGATGCGCTGTTCGACCGCCTGCTCGCGGGGCGCCCGCGCAAGCACCGGGCAGGGCAATGACGCCATGGAAAAGGCCCCCACGCTACCTCGCTTCGCATAGTTCGCTGCCCCCACGAGGGGGCCGCTTTTTCATCTGGGGGCGGCCCCCGGCGATGAAAAAAGGCTCCTCACGGAGCCTTTCGAGCAATACGCGCGCAGCTCAGTAGCTGTCGCCGCCACGGCCACCGCCGTAGCCGCCACGGCCACCGCCGTTGCCGCCGCCGCGCGGGCCAGCGCCGTAGGGGCTGCGGAAGCCCCCTTCGCGGCTGCCGCCGTCACGGCCGCCGCCGAAGCCGCCGCCACTGCGGCCACCACCGCCGAAGCCGCCACCGCCACCGCCACCAAAGCCACCGCTGCGCGGCGGCCGGGGCTCCATCGGGCGCGCTTCGTTGACGACGATGCTGCGGCCGCCCAGGGGCTGGCCGTTCATGCCGTTGATGGCGGCTTGCGCCTCGGCATCGCTGCCCATCTCCACGAAGCCGAAGCCCTTGGAGCGCCCTGTATCGCGCTCCATCATGACCTTGGCGCTGGTGACGGCGCCGAAGGCGCTGAACGCTTGTTCCAGATCGTTGTCGCGCACCGAATAGGGCAGGTTGCCGACATACAGTTTGTTGCCCATTCAGGGACTCCTAAAAAACCATGAAAGCAGAAAGCGACGGAGCCCCGAAAACGCTGCCAGTTGATCTTGCGGACGCACTATGCATGAATTTGACGGATCACCGCGAACTTGCGGAAAAAATCCGCCGAAACATTATGCGGCACAAATCCCAATAAAAAGCAAGGCGCGGCCCTGAATGTGGCGCATTTGCTGCGATGCATTAAAAAAGCCCCGTTGCCGGGGCCTGTCACATCCGTGGAAACCCGCACCCGGCGGGCGCGGGAAACACGGCCGCCTCAATAGGCGCCGCGGCCGCCGCCGTAGCCGCCAGCGCGGGGCGGGCGCGGCTCCATGGGGCGGGCGATATTGACCACCAGATCGCGGCCGCCAAACTGCTGACCGTGCACGCCGGCAATCGCGGCTTGCGCCTCGGCGGCGCTGCCCATTTCGACGAAGCCAAAGCCCTTGGAACGGCCGGTGTCGCGCTCCATCATGACTTTAGCGCTTTGCACCGCGCCGAAGGCGCCGAAGGTTTGCTCGAGATCGCCGTCGCGGAAGGAATAGGGCAGGTTGCCCACGTACAGTTTGTTGCCCATGAGGGACTCCTGAAAAAACATGAAAAAGCGATGGAGACCGACGCAATCAGCAAACCCGTGACGAACTCAAAGACGCGAAACTGACCAGACACCGCATGCGCCTTGCTTGCCGCAGGGCAAAAAAGGCCGTTCATTATGGTTCAGATTAATCCGCCCCCGCCCTTGCGGCAGGGCGGACATGCCGCACTTTTTCTCGGTACTTTCACCAGGGTACCCCGCCCCAGGCCCTACAATCCGCGCTCTGTCTTTGGGGAGTAGCCCGCTTGGCGCGCAACGCGCCAGGGGCATGTGTCAACAGACTTGGGGCCACTGGCTCCATGGCACATGCGGCATGCATGCTGGGCGAGACCATTGGCTGCGCACCGATCCTTTTGCGGCTGGAGTCGGGGCGTGGCCGATGTGTGCGTGCCATCCAGCCTACCCCTGTTCCATGGAAGCCTTTTTCGTATCCACGGCCATCGTTGCGTTGGCTGAAATGGGTGACAAGACCCAGTTGCTCTCGCTCGTGCTGGCCGCGCGCTTTCGCAAGCCCTGGCCGATCGTGCTGGGCATTTTCGTGGCCACGCTGGCCAACCACGCGCTGGCCGGGGCCGTGGGCGCCTGGGTCACCCAACTGCTGGGCCCGCAGCTGCTGCGCTGGGTGCTGGGGGCTTCGTTCATCGCCATGGCGCTGTGGATGCTGATTCCCGACAAGCTGGACGATGACGAGGCCGGCGGCGACGCGCCGCGCTGGGGCGTGTTCGGCACCACGGTGCTGGCCTTCTTCCTGGCCGAGATGGGCGACAAGACGCAGATCGCCACCGTCATGCTGGCCGCCCAGTACAGCGCCTGGGCGTGGGTGGTGATGGGCACCACGGTGGGCATGATGCTGGCGAACGCGCCGGTGGTCTGGCTGGGCGAGCGCATCACGCGGCGCGTGCCGATCCGCGCGGTGCACGTGGTGTCGGCGGTGATCTTCCTGGGGCTGGGGTTGTTGGCCCTGTGGGTGCCGAATTGATCCATAATGGTCCAGCGCCGATTTGCCACCGCTTGCGGGCGCTTTATAAATCCAGCTAAAGACCCGTCCGATGGCATGTCCGCCCGGCCTCGTTTTTAGCGATGCCGGGTTTTTTCATGTCGTTCATCGCCACACCCCAGTTCATGCACTTCCCGGAGGCCCTGCCGCTGCAGGGGGGGGCCTCCATCCAGGACTACACCCTGGCCTACGAGACCTACGGCACGCTCAACGCCGAGCGCTCCAACGCCGTGCTCGTGTGCCATGCCCTGAATGCGTCGCACCACGTCGCGGGCGTGTACGAGGGCCAGCCCAAGAGCGAAGGCTGGTGGGACAACATGATCGGCCCGGGCAAGCCCGTGGACACCAACCGCTTCTTCGTCATCGGCGTGAACAACCTGGGCTCGTGCTTCGGCTCGACCGGCCCGATGCACACCCACCCCGGCACGGGGCGCGTCTATGGCGCCGATTTCCCCGTGGTCACGGTGGAGGACTGGGTCGATGCCCAGGCGCGGCTGCTCGACCGGCTGGGCATCACGCGGCTGGCGGCGGTGATGGGCGGCAGCCTGGGCGGCATGCAGGCGCTTTCCTGGACCCTCCAGTACCCCGAGCGCATGCGCCACGCCGTGGTGGTGGCCAGCGCACCCAACCTGACGGCGGAGAACATCGCCTTCAACGAGGTGGCGCGCCGCGCCATCGTGACCGACCCGGACTTCCACGGCGGCCACTTCTACGCGCATGGCGTAATCCCGAAGCGCGGCCTGCGCATCGCGCGCATGATCGGCCACATCACGTACCTGAGCGACGACGTGATGAACGAGAAGTTCGGCCGCCAGCTGCGCGACGGGCTGGAGCCGAAGTACTCGACGCAGGACATCGAGTTCCAGATCGAAAGCTACCTGCGCCACCAGGGCGACAAGTTCAGCGACTACTTCGACGCCAACACCTACCTGCTCATCACGCGCGCGCTGGACTATTTCGACCCCGCGCGGCGCCACGGCGGCAGCCTCACGCGGGCGCTAGCGCCGGTGCGCGCGCGCTACCTGCTGGTGAGCTTCAGCACCGACTGGCGCTTCGCCCCGGCGCGCTCGCGCGAGATCGTCAAGGCGCTGCTGGACAACCGCCGCGACGTGGCCTACGCCGAGATCGACGCGCCGCACGGCCACGACGCCTTTCTGCTGGAGGACGCGCGCTACATGGCCGTGGTGCGCTCCTACTTCGACAACATCGCCAAGGAGCTGGCATGAGCGAGACATCCACCATGCAGGCCATCGCCCGCCTGGTTCCCCAGGGCGCGCGCGTGCTCGACCTGGGTTGCGGCGACGGTGCCCTGCTCGACCTGCTGCAGCGCACCCGGGGCTGCACCGGCTACGGCGTGGAATATGCCGACGCCAACGTGCTGGCCTGCGTGCGCCGCGGCGTCAACGTGCTGCAGCTCAACCTGGAGGACGGCCTGGCGGTCTTCGAGGACAACAGCTTCGACGTGGTGCTGCAGATCGACACCCTGCAGCACCTGCGCAACGCCGAGACCATGCTGCGCGAGACGGCACGCGTGGGCCGGCACGGCATCGTCGCCTTCCCCAACTTCGCGCACTGGCCCAACCGCCTGTCGGTGCTGCGCGGGCGCATGCCGGTCACGCGGCGCCTGCCCTACCAGTGGTACGACACGCCGAACATCCGCGTCGGCACCTACAAGGACTTCGAGGTGCTGGCGGGCAAGAACCGGCTGCGCATCCTCGACGCCTTCGGCCTGCAGGATGGCCAGGAGGTGCGCTTCCTGCCGAACGCGCGCGCGGGCACGGCGGTGTTCCACTTCGAGCATTCCTGAGCAAGCGCCGCCTACACGCTCCCGAAAAAATAGCTGCCAGCGCTTGATGGGCATGGCTTTACTGCCAAAAACATGTCCATCACGGTACAGGCCAGAGTGCCGCCGCCGTGGTACGTGACACCGCGTAAGGGAAATCGTGCGTGAATGTAACAGCGGGCCTGCCGTAGATTTCCAGGCAGACCCGGACCGATCCGGCGCACCTTTTTCAGGAGACATGCATGGCCGCCGTATCGCTTGCCAACCACCGTTCCGTGGCCCGCCGGGTCACGCTCGCGGCGCTGGGCCTCGTGGCGCTGGTGCTGGTGCTGGTGGGGCTGGCCCTGGCGGTGCTCACCGAGCGCAGCACGCGCGCACAGCTGGTGCGCAGCGTGGGCGACACGGCCCAGGCCCTGGCCCATTCGCTCGACGCCGCCGACAACACCAACCGCGAGCTGGCGAAGGGCGCCATGCGCGGCTTCCAGCGCTACTTCGAGGCCACCATGCAGCTCAACGAGGAAACGGGCGAGCTGCGCAGCTATGGGGCCCTGGTGAACGAGGACTACAGCGCCGTGGACAAGTTCGCCAACGAAACCGGCGGCGTGGCCAGCGTGTTCGCCCGCAAGGGTGACGATTTCATCCGCGTCACCACCTCGGTGAAGAACGAACAGGGCCAGCGCCAGCAGGGCACGCCGCTGGAGCGCACCGACCCCGCCCATGCGGTGGTGTCCAAGGGCGCGCCCTACACCGGCATCACCCTGGTGGCGGGCAAGCCCTACATGGGTGACTACCTGCCGGTCAAGGATGCCGGCGGCAAGGTGGTGGCGCTGCTGTTCATCGGCAACGACATCAGCATCTTCGATGCCATGCTGCAAAAGCAGGTGGAGCAGATGCGCTTCTTCGAGCACGGCGGCGTGTACCTGGTCAACCCCGGAGCCGCGCTGGAGCAGGCCCGCTTCGTGTACCACCCCACGGCGCGCGGCAAGAAGGTGCTCGAGGCCTTCCCGCAGTCGCGCGCCTTCTTCGAGGCGCTGGCGGCCGCGCCGGACGGCTTCGTGCGCGATGCCGCGGCCGTGCTCTACCCCGGGGCCGAGGCCCCCTGGGCGCTGCTGCGCAAGACCCAGGGCGGCTGGTGGGTGGTGGCCGAGGTGCCCGACGCCGAGGCCATGGCGAGCCAGCGCCACGTCTCCTGGGCCGTGTGGGGGCTGATGGCGCTGGCCCTGGGGCTGCTGGGCGTGGGCCTGTTCGTGATGCTGCGCCGCGGCGTCAGCCAGCCGCTCACCGGGCTCACGCAGGCCATCACCCTGGTGGCGCAGGGCGACCTGACGCAGAGCTTCCAGACCACGCGGCGCGACGAGATCGGCGCACTGGTGCAGGAGGTCGAGGGCATGCGCCTGCGCTACGTGCAGATGCTGCAGCAGGTGCGCACGACGGTGGACGGCATCGGCACCGCCAGCGCCGAGATCGCCAGCGGCAACCAGGATCTGTCGGCCCGCACCGAGGCCACCGCCAGCAGCCTGGGGCAAACGGCGCAGAGCCTGGAGCACCTCACGGCCACGGTGCGCCAGTCGGCCGACGCGGCGCACCAGGCGAAACAGCTCGCGGCCTCTGCCGCGCAGGTGGCGGCGCGCGGCGGCCAGGTGGTGGGCGAGGTGGTCAGCACCATGGGCGACATCAACCAAAGCTCGCGCAAGATCGCCGACATCATCGGCGTGATCGACGGCATCGCCTTCCAGACCAACATCCTGGCCCTGAATGCCGCCGTCGAGGCCGCGCGCGCCGGCGAGCAGGGCCGGGGCTTCGCCGTGGTGGCCGGCGAGGTGCGCAGCCTGGCGGGCCGCTCGGCCGAGGCTGCGCGCGAGATCAAGCAGCTCATCCACGCCTCGGTGGAAAAGGTCGAGGCGGGCGCGCGCCTGGTGCAGGACGCGGGCAGCACCATGGACGAAATCGTGGGCAGCGTGCAGCGCGTGGGCGGCATCATCGGCGAGATCACGGCGGCCGCGGCCGACCAGGCGGGCGGCATCGGCCAGGTCAACCAGGCCGTGGGCCAGCTCGACCAGATGACGCAGCAGAACGCCGCGCTGGTGGAACAGTCGGCCGCCGCCGCGCACAGCCTGCGCGAACAGGCCGGGCGCCTGGCGGGCGCCGTGCAGGTGTTCAAGCTGGAGCCGCAGGACACGGCCCGGCCCGCACCCGGCCTGGCGCTGGCCCTTGGCAAAGCCTGAGCCACGACGACGGCCATACGTCCCGGCGGGCCCGTGCCCGCAGCACGCCTCGGGCATACTGGCACGTGCTCCCCATTGCCGCGCCGAACCATGCACGCTGACGTTCCGACCATGCTCCTGATGATCATCATCAGCTCGGTGGCCATGGCCCTGGCGCTGGCCATCGTCGGCTGGGGGCAGCGGCGCGATGGTATCGCCTGGTGGGCCGCCGGGCTGCTGCTGCATGCGCTGGGCTACGTGCTGTACGGCGGGCGCGGGCGCATGCCCGACGGCCTGTCCATCGTGCTCGCCAATGTCCTGTTGGCCTGTTCGCTCTCGGCGCTGCAGGCTGCCGTCCACCAGTTCCTGGGCCGGGCCTGGCCGCGCTGGCACATGGCGGTGCCGGTGGTGTTCATCGCGCTGGTCATGTGGGCGCTGATAGACCACTACCCCCTGCGCGCGGCCATGGCCAGCCTGTGCTATGCGGTGCAGATCGGCCTGCTGCTGTCGGCCTTGCGCCCCATGGCCAGGCCCGGGGCGGGGCGCGGCGTGGTGCTGTTGAGCCTGGGGCTGGGCGTGCAGATGCTGGTGCTGCTGCTGCGCGCGGCCATGGCACTGTGGGGGCAGCAGCATCCGTCGGGGCTGCTGGCGAGCGACCTGGTGCAGAGCCTGACCTTTCTGATGTCGTTCCTCACGGTGCAGATGGCGTCGCTGGGCTTCGTCTTCATGACCCGGGACCGGCTCGACGAAGGCAACCGCCGCCTGGCCACCACCGATGCGCTGACGGGCGTGGCCAACCGCCGCTCGGCGATTTTCGCGCTGGAGCGCGATGCCGCGCGCGCCCAGCGCATGGGCGGTCCGGTGGCGCTGATGGTGCTGGACATCGACCATTTCAAGCGCATCAACGACGCGCACGGCCACCTGGCGGGCGACCGCGTGCTGTGCCACGTCGTCAACGTGCTGAGTGACCGCGTGCGCACCCAGGATCTGGTGGGCCGCTATGGCGGCGAGGAATTCCTCGTGCTGCTGCCGGACACCGGCCTGGACGGCGCCCTGGTGCTGGCCGAGCAATTGCGCCAGAGCGTGCAGCAGTCGGTATGCCACTGGCAGGGCCAGGCCCTGGCGGTCACGGTGAGCATCGGGGTGTTCGGCGGCACCCTGGGCAGCGGCGACACCTGGGAGATGGTGCTCGACGCCGCCGACCGTGCCCTGTACCAGGCCAAGCAGGACGGACGCAACCGCGTGCAGGCCAGCCCCGGCCTGGCGCGCGCCGCGCCGGGAGACGCGGCAGGCCCCGGGCCATCCACACAGAACATTTGAGGAGGAGATCATTCATGCGTTTCACGGCCCGACTTGCGCTGTTCACGGCGCTTCCCGCCCTGCTGTTCGTATTTGCCCTGGGCGCCAGCCTGTGGGGGCTAGCACGCACACAGAGCGGCTTCAACCGCTACATCGGCAACGAGCAGGCCATCGCCAACGGCCTGGTGGAGCTGTACGCCCAGGGCCTGCAAAGCGGCCAGGCACTGCGCAATATCCTGCTTGACCCCAGCAACGCGCGCGCCTTCGACAACTACGCCGCAGCCGCCAAGGCGTTCGACCAGGCCTATGCCGCCACCCAGCAAAACGCGCGCGGCACGCCGTTCGAGGCGGGCCTGGCGCAGATCGGCGCGGCACGCAGCGCCCAGGTCACCGTGCAGGACCAGGTGCACGCCCTGGCGCGCACCGACAACGCTGCCGCCGCCGCGCTGCTGAATGCCAAGGAAACCCCCGCCTGGCGCGTGCTGCGCACGGCGCTGGTCCAGCAGGTCGAGGACGCGCGCAAGGCCGCCGCCGCCGCGCACGACGCCACCCAGACACAGGCCCAGCGCATCCAGTGGATGGTCGGCGGGCTGGCGCTGCTGGCGGTGGCCGTGGCAGCGGGGCTGGGCTGGGCGATGGCACGCACCCTGCACCGCGAACTGGGCGGCGACCCCGCCGAGGCGCGCGAAGCGCTGCGCCGCGTGGCCGAGGGCGACCTGGGCCTGCATGACGAAGCCCGCCGCCAGGGTATTCCCATCGGGCTGATGGCCGAGCTGGCACGCATGCAGGACAGCCTGCGCCGCCTCGTGGCGCAGGTGCGCGACGCCTCGCTCAGCATCACGCACGCCTCCAGCGAGATCGCGCAGGGCAACCAGGACCTCTCCGCGCGCACCGAGAGCCAGGCCAGCGCGCTGGAGCAGACCGCCGCCTCCATGGAGGAACTGGGCGCCACCGTGCGCCAGAACGCCGACAACGCGCGCCAGGCCAACCAGCTGGCCCTGAACGCTTCCACCGTGGCGGCCCAGGGCGGCGACGTGGTGGCCCAGGTGGTGGACACCATGCACGGCATCGACGACAGCGCGCGCCAGATCGCCGACATCATCGGCGTCATCGACGGCATCGCCTTCCAGACCAACATCCTGGCGCTCAATGCCGCCGTCGAGGCCGCGCGCGCCGGCGAGCAGGGCCGGGGCTTCGCCGTGGTGGCGGGCGAGGTGCGCGCGCTGGCGCAGCGCAGCGCCGATGCCGCCAAGCAGATCAAGGGCCTGATCTCGACCAGCGTGGATCGCGTGCAGCAAGGCTCGCAGTTGGTAGACCAGGCCGGCGCCACCATGCAGGAGGTGGTGGCCGCCATCCGCCGCGTCACCGACATCATGGGCGAGATCAGCGCCGCCAGCAGCGAGCAGGCCGGCGGCGTGGCCCAGGTGGCCGAGGCCGTGACCCAGATGGACCACGCCACGCAGCAGAACGCCGCGCTGGTGGAGCAGAGCGCAGCGGCCGCGGCCAGCCTGAACCAGCAGGCGCAGGAACTGCAGCGCGCGGTGGAAGCCTTCCACCTCGACGCGGGCGGGGCCGCATACCGGCCCGCGCTGGCCTGATACGGGTTTGCATTCAACCGTATAACTAGGCGAGAAGCCGCAGACAGTGCTGTAGCACGGCAAGGCGAACCAACGACGTTAGACGGTTGAAGGCAAATCCGTATGAACCCCATACCCCCGCAAGAAGGAATCGCCATGAACGCCCGCCTCCCCACGCCCACCCTGCACAGCGCCGACGCCCTGGAGCGCATCGGCCAGGTGTGGGACGCGCAGATCGTCCCGCAGCTCACCGAGTACATCCGCATCCCCGCCAAGTCGCCCATGTTCGCCCCCGACTGGGCGGCCGAGGGCCTGCTCGACACCGTGGTGCGCAACGCCGCCGCCTGGGTCGAAGCGCAGAAGGTGGCCGGCCTGGCGCTGGAAATCGTGCGCCTGCCGGGACGCACGCCGGTGCTGTTCTTCGAGGTGGCGGCCACGCGGGCCCACGCCACGCAGACGGTGCTGATGTACGGCCACCTCGACAAGCAGCCCGAGTTCGAGGGCTGGCGCAAGGACCTGGGCCCCTGGACGCCCCAGTACGAGGACGGCAAGCTCTACGGCCGGGGCGGCGCCGACGACGGCTACGCCGTCTACGCCAGCATCGCCGCCGTGCAGGAGCTGCAGCGCCAGGGCGTGCCGCACCCGCGCATCGTCGGCCTGATCGAGACCTGCGAGGAAAGCGGCTCCGCCGACCTGCTGCCCACCATCGACGCGCTGCGCCCGCGCCTGGGCGACGTGGGCCTGGTGGTGTGCCTGGACAGCGGCGCCGGCAACTACGACCAGCTCTGGCTCACCACCAGCCTGCGCGGCATGGCCAGCGGCACGCTGAAGGTGGAAATCCTCACCGAGGGCGTGCACTCGGGCGACGCCTCGGGCCTGGTGCCGTCGAGCTTCCGCATCATGCGCCAGGTGCTCGACCGGCTCGAAGACAGCCGTACCGGCCGCCTGCTGCCCGAGGGCTTCCACTGCGCCGTGCCGCCCGAGCGCCTGGCCCAGGCGCAAGCCACGGCCGCCATCCTGGGCGACGCGGTCTACCGCAATTACCCCTGGGCGCACGCGGGCTGCGGCGGCGCTTCGGCCTTTGCCCTGCCCACCACGCAGGATCCGGTGCAGGCGCTGCTGCGCCGCACCTGGGAGCCCACGCTCAGCGTGACCGGCGCCGAGGGCCTGCCCACGCTGCGCAACGCCGGCAACGTGCTGCGCCCCTACACCGCCTTCAAGCTCAGCCTGCGCCTGCC
>Ga0209958_1000795_pt1 | contig 37438 bp, 26 predicted proteins | sample ThiBio_inoc_plan_FD_183942 | JGI IMG/M metagenome (GOLD analysis project Ga0209958, IMG submission 183942) | Wastewater bioreactor microbial communities from Cape Town, South Africa - Thiocy_inoc_plan (SPAdes) | ecosystem: Engineered > Bioremediation > Thiocyanate > Unclassified | place: South...
GATACATCACGACCCCCGCGAGCCACTTCCCGACCACGAGCTCCCCCTCCGTGATCGGCAGGGTCGCCAGCGTCTCGATCGTCCCCGAGCGGTTCTCCTCCGCGAGCAGCCGCATCGTCAGGACCGGGATGGCGAGCAGGATCGCGAACCAGAACGGCGTACTCCCGGAGATGTACGCGCTCATCGGGTCGCGCAGGCTGGAGAATTCCACCTGCGGCCGCGCCAGCGATTCCACCAGCTCCCAGAAGTTCAAGAAAGCGACGACTTGAAAGCCAAGTAGAACGAGGTACGCCGTCGGCCCGAGGAAGTACGAGGCCAGCTCTCGGGAGGCGATGGTGATGGCGTGTCGCATGATGTCAGCTCGCCTCCCGGCCCATGGCGTCGAGGTCCGAGCGGGTGACCGCCTCCACGAACAACTCTTCGAGGGAGCGCCGGCGGTGCTCCAGCGCCCGGAGCGGCCAGCCGCCCGACACCAGGCGGGCGGAGACGGCCTCGCGGGGGTCCTCGCCGGGCGTCGGGGTCACCTCGAAAGAGACGACGCCGTCCCGCTCCCACTCCAGCCGGGCCGACGCGACGCCGTGGACGGCCGAGAGGGCCCTGCGGACGGCGTCGCCGGCACCCCGGGCCTCGACCCGGATCGCCTCGCCCTTCCGGAAGTCCTCCAGGCGGCCGTCGAGGGCGATCCGGCCCCTCGCGATGATGATGGCGCGAGAGCAGACCGCCTCGACCTCCGACATGATGTGCGTGGAGAGGAGGACCGTATGACGCTCGCCCAACTCGCGGATCAGGGCGCGGACCTCGCGGACCTGGATCGGGTCCAGGCCGGCGGTCGGCTCGTCGAGGATCAGGATCGGCGGGTCGGCGAGGATGGCGTCGGCCAGGCCGACGCGCTGGCGGAACCCTCTCGACAGCTTCCCGAGGCTGCGGTCCTCCACCTCGCCCAGGCCGCAGCGGGAGAGGGCCTCGGAGACCGCCCGCCTTCGCTTCGAGCGCGGCACGTCCTTCAGCTTGGCGCGGAAACTGAGCAATTCGCGGACGCGCATCTCGGGGTAGAGGGGGACGTTCTCCGGCAGGTAGCCGACGTTGCGGCGGACCTCCAGCGGCTCGTCGAGGACGTCGCGACCGCAGAGGGAGGCCCGGCCGCTCGTCGGGGCGAGGTAGGTGGTCAGGATCCTCATCGTCGTGGTCTTGCCCGCGCCGTTGGGGCCGAGCAGGCCGGCGACCTCGGACCGCCCCAGTTCGAACGAGACCCCGTCCAGGGCCCGGACGGGGCCGTAGCTCTTGGAAAGGCGCTGGACCTCGATCATCGCGTCACCATCCCGAACGGCCGATCGGCTCACACGCGGCCGAGCAGCCTGCCCAATCCCAGCCGAAAGATGATCCAGAGCGCGGCCGCGGCCTCGCGAGAATTGATCTTCGACATCCCCGCACGGCGATTCTCGAAGAGGATAGGCGTCTCGCCGAACCGGCAGCCGACCTGACGGCACCAGAACAGGATCTCCTCCTGGAAGGAGTAGCCCCGCGAGCGGACCTTCGTGAAGTCGATCTGCGCGAGCTTCGAGACGCGGTAGCAGCGGAACGCCCCGCTGTTGTCGCGGGTCTTCAGGCCGAGGAACGTCCGGGCGTACATGTTGATGCCTGTGCTCATGAACTTCCGCTTCAGGTTGAACTCCCCCTCCACGCCGCCGCCGGGGACGTACCGCGAGCCGATCATGACGTCGTGGTCGGCCATGCCGGCCCGGAGGGCGGGGATGAATCGCGGGGGGTGGCTGAAGTCGGCGTCCATGTTCAGGAGATAGTCGAACCCGTTGCGGATGGCGTACGCCATCGCCTCCAGGGTGGCCGTGCCGAGGCCGAGCTTGCCGGCGCGATGGATGACGGCCACGTCCTTCAGCGTGCCGGCGAGGCGCTCGGCGATCGCGCCGGTCCCGTCGGGGGAATTGTCGTCGATGATGAGGATGGAGGCGTCGGGGGCGAAATCCCGGATGCCGGCGACCAGGGGCTCGACGTTCTCGGCCTCGTTGTAGGTCGCGAGGGAGATGACGAGCCGGGGCGGGGGGCTCGCCGACGCTTCAGGGATGTTGGACACGACGCTGGGTTCTCCGGGCGCGACGGGGGCCGGGGCCTCGCGGCCCGCCTCCCTTGGCAGAGGGATAGTATGACTGATCCCTATCCACCGGGGAAGTCGGGTGCGCCGCGAGATGCGCCTCGGGGCCGCCTCAGCCGGCGCCCGGGATCCAGATCAGCACCACACTCGGGCCGTCCCCGTCGTCGGCGGCGGGATCGGCCTCGGCCGTCGGGGCAGGGGGGGCGTCGGGCGACGGCGGCGATACGTCGCGGGGGAGCCGGATGGCCATCTCGCCGCGGGGCACGAGGATCTCGGCCGCGGGGTCGCCCCGCAGGGTCGTCGCCGCGCCGGATCGCGCCACGTCGGCCAGCAGGGTCGGGCCGGACTCCTGCTCCTCGACGCCCTCGGGGAGGGCGTCGAGGAGCCGCATCCGCAGGGTCTTCAACTCGCCGGGATCCAACTCGGCCGCGAAGACGGCGGCCCCGGGTCGGCCCCCCTCGGCGGGGAGGTCGAACCTGTGGAAATCACGGTGCGAGGAGAGGCCGATGAGGGAGGCCACCTCCGCGACGTCCGCCGGCCGGATCCCGGTCGCCAGGAGGATGCGGACGGGGCCCGGGCGCTCGAGCAGCCGCCGTACGACCAGGGGCCGCGGGTCCGAAGGCCCGACGAACTCGCTCGCCGCTACGGCCGCCGGCGCGGGCGACGGCGGCTCGGGGGCGGGCGCGGCGGGGGCGGCGGTCGCGACGACGGGCGTCGCGGGCGCGAGGCGCGGCACCGGCGCGGGCCCGCCCGGGCGGGCGCGGCCGGCCGAGTAGGCGGCCAGGCCGCCGGCGACCAGCACGGCCGCGGCCGCCGCTCGCGAGACGGCCCGAGACCGCCGCCTCGCGGCGATGCTCCGGAGCACGGCACCCGAGAGGTCCGGCGGGCCGGGCCGGGACAGGCCCGCGACGAGGTCGCGGCAGACCGCCAGCGAGCGCAGCTCCTCGGCCAGCGCCGGGTCGGCCGCGGCGGCGGCCTCGGCGGCCCGCCGCCGGTCCGGGGGCGACTCGTCGTCGAGGAGGGTCGAGATCAGGGGGTTCGGTTCGTCGGTCATGTCTGCCCCGAGGTCGAGGGGTCGTGTGCGAGGGCGGGAGCTTCGGGCCGCCCGGGTCATGAGATCGCCTGCTCGACGTCCGTGACGGCCGCCGTCCCGGGCGGCCCCTCCTCGGCCAGCGGCAGGAGACGCCGCCGCAGTTGCTGGCGAGCCCGGTGGAGCCGGCTCCGCACCGTCCCGACGGGGATCCCCAGCAGCTCGCCGATCTCCTCGTAGCGCCGACCTTCGAAGTCCTTCAGGATCACGACCGCGCGGTGGTCGGGCTCAAGGGCGTTCAACGCCGATTCCACCATCGCCTCCCGCTCCGCGCGCTCGGCCTCATACGAGGGCGCTCCGGTCGGCGACTCGTCCGGCGGGTCGAAGGCCGGTCGCACGCCGCGGGGGTCGAGGAGGCTCAGCGCCCGGCGGAATCGCCGCCGCCTCAGGCGGTTCATCGCCAGGTTCACCGCGATCCGGTAGATCCAGGTGTAGAACGAGCTCCCCCCGCGATACTGGTCCAGCTTCTCGAACCCGCGCACGAAGGCGTCCTGGAGCACGTCCAGCGCATCCTCCCGCGAGCCCACCAGCCGGAGCACCATCGGGTAGAGCCTGCCCTGGTAGCGGGCGACGAGCTCCCCGTAGGCCTCGGTCCGGCCGGCTCGGCAAGCTTCCACCAGGCTGGAATCGTCGCGGTTGCTCGTCATTTGGGATCTTCGACGCCCCGTCGCCGTGGAAAGTTCCCCGTGACCCGCCCCACGCCGGATTATGCAACGCCGCCCCCCGACTTGAAAGGCCGCCGCCGAATTCGAAGGGGGGAGTTTCCCGCGGCGAGGCATCCACTCGCGGATCGATGAAGCCCATCAAGCCGAGCTTAATGTGATCACGGATCGACAAAATCCACGCCGAACCTTGTCAAGGGCATAGCCCCTGTTAGACTCTTATTCGCCAACCTGTTCCTATTCTCATTCTCTAATTAAATCTCGATGCGGTGCAGGCGATCCCCATCGCGGTGGATCGACGTGCGCCCACGGTCGACGTCAGACCGGACCGGCCCCCGAGGCTCTCCAACTCCTCAGGCCGCCCCGAATCGCCCCCCACCGCTCAGGACTGGCAACAGGAATACATATGAAATTCCGAAAGCGGACTGTCGGCTTCCGGCCGGCCCTCGATCGCATGGAACCGCGCGCGTTGCCCAGCGGCGCGGGGGCCAACCTGCTCTGGTTCGACACCGAGTCCCCCGACCTGATCTTCTCCGACGTCGGCCAGATCATGGACGGTTGGGGCCGGCTGTCCGGCGGGGCCTGGGCCCGCGACGCCTCCATCAAGAGGTCGGCGGCGGGGTATGCGCTGGAGCCGGCGACGGCCTTCGCGAACCTGTCCAGCTACCCCGACGGCGTCTACAACGTGAGCTTCCGGGGCGACGCGACGGTCGCCTTCTCCGGCGTCGGGGCCCTGGCCGGGCCGATGACGACCGGGGCCGACGGGATCACGCGCGGGACCGTGGTGGTCGGCGGGGCCGCGGGGGCGGATTCGGCGTCCCGCAAGCTCTACATGACGATCACGTCGACCGCCTCCGCATCCCCGATGTCCGACCTGCACATCTGGGCCCCCGGATACTCCGAGGGCGGGCCCATGTACACGAGGGAGTTCATCGCCTCGCTGAAGCCGTTCGACTTCATCCGCTTCCTCGACTGGACCAGGACGAACCAGTCCGTCGTCTCCTCCTGGTCGGAGCGGATCCCGTCGGACAGGTTCGGCGACGGCACGTTCTTCGTCTCCTACGAGGAGATGATCGCCCTGGCCAACGAGACCGGGGACGACATCTGGCTGCCGGTCCCCGCCCTGGCCGACGACGACTACCTGCGCCGGCTGGCGGCGCTGGTCCGCCGGGACCTCGACCCGGGCCTGAAGGTCTACGTCGAGTACAGCAACGAGACCTGGAACTACTACTTCTCCGCGTACAACCAGGTGCTAGCCATGGCCCAGGGCGATCCCCGGGTCACGGCCACGGACCCATTCCAGCGGGTGGCCCAGGAGTCGGCGCTCCAGGCCGCGCGCGTCGCCCGGATCTTCTACGACGAGTTCGGGGCCGACTCCGACCGGGTGCTCCCCGTGTTCTCGGGGTTCACCCTGCGGCCCGACTTCCTGAGCACCGGGTTGTCCGCGGTGGCCCGCGTCTTCGGCGACCCTTCGAAGATCTTCAAGGCGACGGCGATCGCCCCCTACGGCAACATCGCCGCGTCGCTGAGTTCGTCGACCGATCTGAGCACGCTGCTCGCGTCGATCAACAGCCAGATCGACGTGATCGCCAACTACATGAAGCAGAACGTGCAGGTCGCCGCGGCATACGGCCTGCCGCTGGGGACTTACGAGGGCGGGGTGGAACCGGACCTCGTGGCCGACCTGTCCGTCCGGACCGCCCTGATCAACCACCCGGCGATGTATGACCTGTACCGCAAGGCTTACGCGGCCTGGGAGTCGGCCGGGGGCGCCTTCATCGGGCTCTACACCGCTTTCGGCGACTTCTGGGGGCTGAAGACCGCCGTCACGACCACGGGCAGCCCGCGGTGGGACGGGGTGATGAGCATGATCCTCACGCCGGGCGACGCCGACGGGGACGGCGACGTCGACTACGGCGACTTCCAGGTCGTCGCCGCGAACATGAACCGCGTCGGGGTCTGGTGGGCGCAGGGCGATTTCAACCACGACGGCAAGGTCGACGGCCAGGACCTGGCGCTGCTGCGATCGAACCTCGACCCGGCCTCGCCGACCGCCGCGGAGGCCGCCGCCATGGCCGTGCGGCTCGCTCCGACGACGACGACCTCCTCCTCCCCGGTCGCCTTCCAGGCGTTCGCCGAGAAGGCGGCGGCCGATTTCGCCTCGGCGACGGGCGGCCCGATCGTCAAGGACGGGGTCTACAACGGCGGGTTCGGCACGGGCCAACTCCGCCTCGGCGGCGTCACCTACCCCCGAGGGCTCGGGACGTCGAGCTCCTCGACGATCACGATCCCGCTCGGCGGCCTTTACACGACCTTCTCATCCCTCATCGGCGTGGACGACCGGGCCGGCGTCGGCTCGGGCCAGGCGGTCTTCAAGGTGATCGGCGACGGGCGGGTGCTCTATACCTCGCCGACGATGAAGGCGGGCGCCTCCCTGCCGATCAGCGTCGACGTCTCGGGGGTTTCCAGCCTCTCGCTCGTCGTCGGCGCGCCGTCGGGGACGAACCTCGCCATACCCGCCGACTGGGCCATGGCCCGGCTGGTCGACGCCCGCTCCTCCACGGGCGTCGCCCCGTCGCTCACATGGACCGTGACGCGCGGGGAGCAGGTCATCTCGACCCTGACGAGCCCGACCTTCGTCTTCGCGCCCGCCGTCGACGGGGAGTACCTCGTCACGGTCGAGGCGACCGACTCGCGGGGCGGCACGTCGCGCGAGTACGTACCCATCCGCGTCGGCGCGCCGATCGCCCAGGCCACGGCCGCCTATCGCGGGGCGATGCTGGGCACGGGCGCCTGGAAATCGCTCGTCGGCCGGGCCGGCGTCGTCGTGGCCGGCGACTCCGGCGTCTACCCGACGTATGCGTCGGTCTCCGTCTCCGGCGCGTCCGCGACCGTCTGGAGCCGATACACGGACGACGACCGCGCCCTGGCGCAGCCCCAGACGAGGGCCGAGATCGCCTCGGCCTGGACGTCGGACGCGTTCACGATCGCCGCCGACTTCACCGACGGGAAGGCCCACCGGGTCACGCTGTATCTGGTCGATTGGGACTTCGGCCGGAGGAGCCAGCGCATCGACGTCGTCGATGCGGCGACCGGTGCGACGCTCGATTCTCGGACGTTCTCCTCCTTCGAGCACGGGACGTATGCGTCCTGGGACGTCTCGGGGAGCGTCCTCTTCCGGGTCACCAAGACGGGCGGGACGACCGCGGCGGTCAGCGCCCTGTTCATCGACGACGCTCGCCCCGACGGAGTGTACGCCGGGGACGACGTGATCACCCGCGGCGCCTGGCCGGGGACGTACGGGACCGGCGGCCAGGTGTTGGTCGGATTCGACCCAACCCTGCCCTCCTACGCCGCGGTGTCGGTCTCCGCGACATCCTCCCGAGACTTTGCGGGGACCTCCAGCGACGTCCGATCGCCTCGCGCCCCGGATGGATCGAAGAGGGCGTTGACCCAGTGGAACGGCCGCGAGATCGTCGTCGACGTGAACCTGACCGACGGGCGGCCCCACCGGGTCTCGCTCTACATGGTCGACTACAACTCCATCGACGTCGTCCAGAGGATCGAGGTCGTCGACGCCGCCACGGGGACGATCCTCGACACACGGCAAGCGTCCCAGTTCAACTCGGGCGTCTACATGTCCTGGAACGTGACCGGCCACGTCTTCTTCCGGATCGTCCTGGAGTCCGGCAACAACGCCGTCCTCTCCGGGGTCTTCATCGACGACGCTTCGGGGCCCAATCCAGGCCCGGCCCCCGTCGCGGTCGCCCCGAGCGCGGGGTTCGTTACGAAGGACGTCGCCACCAAAGGCAATTGGATCGGCGTCTACGGTAAGGAGGGGAGCCTCGCCCTGGGCGGCGGCGCGTCCACCCCGTCCTATGCGGTGTGGTCCATCGCGGGCGACCAGCGATTCACATGGACCACCTCGACGACCGATACTCGCGCCCTCATGATCGGGGGCTCTCGCATGGCCTTGACCTGGCGGGGGCCCCAGTTCTCGGTGGACGTGGACCTGACCGACGGGCAGGCGCATCGCGTATCCTTCTACATGGTCGACTGGACGTCGGCGGGGAGGGTCCAGCGGATCGACGTGGTCGACCCGGCGACGGGGGCGGTGCTCGACTCGCAGACGATCTCGTCGTTCAGCGGCGGGGCGTATCTCTCCTGGAACGTCACCGGCTCTGTGAGGTTCCGATTCACGTCCCTCGCCGGGGGCAACGCTATCTTCTCCGGCATCTTCTTCGATGCACCGGTTTGGCCCGGCACGGCCTCTTTCGCGGCGAAGGACGCGGCGACGCAGGGGGACTGGATCGGGGCGTACGGCGGCGAGGGCCGGCTGATCCTCAACGACTCGGACTCGCTGCCGTCCTACGCCCGCGTCGAGCTTTCCGCCAACGCCACCCCCTCCGTCTGGGCCGCCTCCAGCGACCAGCGCCGCGTCCTCGCCAAGTCGTCCGGCTCGGGCCGCCAGGCCTCGACCTGGAGCGCCGGGACGTTCACGGTGGACGTGGCCCTGACCGACGGGCGGGCGCACCGGGTGTCGCTCTACATGCTGGACTACTCGACGACGGCGCGCGTCCAGCGGATCGACGTGGTCGACCCGGCGACGGGGGCGGTGCTCGACTCCCGGACGGTCTCGTCGTTCAGCGGCGGGGCGTACCTGACGTGGGACGTGACCGGGTCGGTGCGGTTCCGGTTCACCACCGTCGCCGGCATCAACGCCGTCCTCGCCGGCGTCTTCTTCGACGACGTCTCCGGGACGCCGCGGCCCGTGGCCAATTCGGCCTCTTTCGCGGCGAAGGACGCGGCGACGCAGGGGGACTGGATCGGGGCGTACGGCGGCGAGGGCCGGCTGATCCTCAACGACTCGGACTCGCTGCCGTCCTACGCCCGCGTCGAGCTTTCCGCCAACGCCACCCCCTCCGTCTGGGCCGCCTCCAGCGACCAGCGCCGCGTCCTCGCCAAGTCGTCCGGCTCGGGCCGCCAGGCCTCGACCTGGAGCGCCGGGACGTTCACGGTGGACGTGGCCCTGACCGACGGGCGGGCGCACCGGGTGTCGCTCTACATGCTGGACTACTCGACGACGGCGCGCGTCCAGCGGATCGACGTGGTCGACCCGGCGACGGGGGCGGTGCTCGACTCCCGGACGATCTCGTCGTTCAGCGGCGGGGCGTACCTGACGTGGGACGTGACCGGGTCGGTGCGGTTCCGGTTCACCACCGTCGCCGGCATCAACGCCGTCCTCGCCGGCGTCTTCTTCGATTGAATTCCTCCGCCCCGCGTCCGGCTTCGGCCGGCGCGGGGGCGGCCTTCCGGCGTCGGTCAGGGCGCGACCGCGTCCCAGCGACGGAGGATGAAGGAGAACGCCCGTTCGGCGACCTCCAGGCGTTCGTGGTCCTCGTGATACAGCCCGCCGGCCTCGCGGACCATGCGGTACGCGGCGTCGGCGAACTGGTCGCGCGCGCCTTGGAGCTGGAAGACCAGCTTCGCATAGTCGGCCCGCCGAGGATGATTTCCCAGCAGCGCGAACTTGCGACGCACCGCGCCGAGCTTCTCGTCGCACGCCTTGATCCGGGCCTCCAGCGCCGGCCGTTCGCCGAAGTGGGTGCGGGCGGGATAGCTCGGGTTCTTGAGCGGGTTGAGTGCGAGTGTCGAGGCCACGGGCGAACTCCTGATCGGTCTCCGTCCCCGGGCTCGCGCGACGCGCGGACCCGAACGAGGGCGAATTGACGATTGAGGCGGCTCTCGGCGGCTCGCGCCGCCGAGAGCCGGCCGCGCCCATTGTGATCGAAGCCGGCGGGGCCCGCCAGAGGGAGTTCGTGGAGCGCCGCGGGCCGTGGCTCCGCGCCGACCGTCGTGGCCCTTGGACGGCCACGGGGTCGGGGGGATGGTGAACGCCCGTGATTGACCGCCACGGATGGCGAGGTTCCTGGTAGAATCTCATCCGTCGAGGGGCCCGGCGCGGCCCTCGCTTGAACCCTACCGCCGTCGCCGCGGCCCGTCCCATCGGAATTCGATGACTCAGCGCCCGAACAGCCTCTTGCCGGCGGCCTGGATGATCTCGGCCGCGTTCTGCTTCGCGACGATGGGGGCCTTGACGCACGAGGTCGGCTCGCGATGCGACTGGCTGCTGATCGCCTTCATCCGGATCTTCTCGACGTTCATCTTCTCGACGGCCCTGGCCCTGGCCGGCGGGGCCCGGCTGGTGCTGTGGCGGCCGAGGACGCTCTGGTGGCGGAGCATCGCGGGGACGGTGAGCGTCGCCTGCACCTTCTACGCCCTGACGCGACTCCCCGTCGCCGACGTCCTCACCCTCACGAACACCTACCCGCTCTGGATCGTGCTGACGACCTTCGTCGGCGGCCGGCTCGGCGGCCGGGCCAGGGACCTGGCGTGCGTGGCGTGCGGGATCCTGGGCGTCGTCCTGATCCAGCAGCCGCACGGGGCGGGACCGGGGAGCGCCGGCGGCGTCGCGATCGCCCTGCTGGCGTCGGTCACGACCGCCATCGCCATGCTGGGGCTCCATCGGCTGAAGGATGTGGACGCACGTGCGGTGGTGGCGCATTTCTCCGGCCTCGCCAGCCTCTCGACGGCCCTGTGGCTGGTCGTCGCCCGGCCGCTGGCCGAGATGGCCGGCTCGCTCGACGGACGGTCGATGCTCCTGCTGCTGGGGGTGGGGCTGTCCGGGACGGCGGGGCAGATCTTGTTGACCAAGGCCTACGCCTCCGGGCCGCCGGCGAAGATCGCGGTCCTGAGCCTGACCCAGGTGGTCTTCGGCCTGGGCTTCGACGTCTTCCTCCAGGGCCGGGAATTGACGTGGCCGACCCTCCTCGGATTCGTCATGGTGCTGGGCCCGACCGCCTGGATCACGTCGCGGGCGGCGAGGGCCAAGGCCGTGCCGATCGCGGAGCCTTCCCCCTCGCGCTCCAGCCTCGGCGACGTCGTGCCGAAACAAAGGGTGGCGAGCTGATCCCATATCCTCCCTCATCGGGCGAGGACGACCATGCAACCGACCGGACCGTCGAGCCCCGAATTCGGCCGCGTGATGGCCGGCGATCCCCGACCCGACCTCGCGCGCGTCGCCCTGGAGATCGCGTCGGACTTCTATCCCGACCTCGACGTCGACGCCCAGCTCGCCCGCATCGACGAGCTGGCCGCCCGCGTGCGGGGCCGCTGTCGCGAGGGCTCGCATCCCCTGCGCGTCCTGGGCCAGCTCAACTGGGTCCTCTTCATCGAGGACGGCTTCGCCGGGAACGCCGAGGACTACTTCGACCCTCGCAACAGCTTCCTCAACGAGGTCCTGGACCGGAAGACGGGCATCCCCATCAGCCTGTCGATCCTCTACCGGGCCCTCGCCGAGCGGCTGGGCGTCGACCTGTCCCCCGTGAACTCGCCCGCCCATTTCCTCCTGAGGCTGGACGAGGAGCAGACGACGTTCATCGACGCGTTCCATTGCGGCGACCTCCTCGACCTCGACGCCTGCCGCCGCCGCATCGCCAAGCTGACCGGCCGACCTGGGCCGATCCCGGACGAGAAGCTGGCCCCCAGCAAGCCCCGGACGGTGGTCGCCCGCATGCTCCGGAACCTCAAGGCCGTCTACGTCGGCCGCGAGGACTTCGATTCCGCCTACGTCGTCCAGCGCCGGCTGGCCGCTGTGGCCGAGGATCCGCTCGAACGCCGCGACCTGGGGATGCTCTGCCTCCAGCTCGACCGGCCCGGAGAGGCGATCGATCCGCTCGCCGCCTACCTTAAGTCTCGTCCCGAAGCGGCCGACGCCGAGGCCGTCCAGGCCCTCCTCTCCGGGGCCCGCTCGATGGTGGCGCAGTGGAATTGACCCTGACGGAATCCCGGAAATCCCTAAAGTCGGGCGCGGGGGCCGTCCGAAACGAGGAGAAGGGACCCGCGGCGACCGCCCATCGGCGAGCGCGCCCCGATCTGCACCCATGACGCAGCGGCGACGGGTCGCGACGGCCTCTCGACCGATCAGGGACGATCGGGGCGGGGGACACGGGCCGGACTCCCCGCCGCGATAGGCCGAGACGCCCAGGAGGAGGGCCCCGATCATGCGCATCCCCCCCAGCATACTCGGCCTTCTCGCGCTCGCGTCCGGCCTCGTCGGCTGCACCCAGACCGGCGGCCTGCGGGCGTTCGCCCCCTCCGACGTGAAGACGACCGCGAGCGTCGGCGACAAGTCCTTCCCAGTGGTCGCGGGGCTCCCGGGCGAGGACACGCGCGTCGCCGACGCGGGGACCGGCTCCCGACGTCCCGCCGGTGCCCGCATCTCCGGCCGCGTGTATGACGAGGAAGGCGAGCCCGTACGCAACGCCGTGGTCCGGCTGGCGATGTCCGGGGCGGCCGGGGGCAAGCTCGTCCACGCCAACACCGACCGATCGGGCGCCTTCACGCTCCGTGGCGTCCGACCGGGCTCCAGTTACACGGTGATCGCCGAGTATCACGGCGAGCAGGGGATGATGACCGGGAGGGCCGACGCCGAGGCCCCCGAGACCGACCTCCGCATCAGCCTCCACCCGCGCGATTCCCGGCCGGGACGGGGGGACGAGGTCGCCGCCGTGCCCGAACGTCCCCGCGCCCGGGCCGTCGCCCGGGCCGAGGAGTCCGACGATGGGTCGGACGAAGCACCGCGCCCGCGCACGAACCCGGCACGTCCCGTCCGCCCCCGCCTGGACGCCGAGCCGGAAGGGTTCGACGATTCTCCCTCGCCCTCCGCGCCCCTCAATGAGGCTCCGGCCCCGGAATCGTTCGAGGACGACGGCGAGAATCCGTTGCCGCCGGCTCGCGAGATCAGCCGGGTGAGCGCCCGAGTCGACGAACTGCCCCCGGCCTACGAGGCCGACGGCGCCCCGCGGAACCTCCCCGACAACTTCATCGAGGCCGGGGGGCAGGGCGGGGCCCCGCGGGCGGACGCCCCCAAGCAGGAACGGGCCCGGCCGACCTGGTCCGACATCGCCTCCCAGGCCGGGGACGTCCCGCTCGACGAGCAGGTGGCCCAGACGAACGCCGTCCGGCGCGAGGTCGTACCGCCCGCCGAGGCCGCGACCGCTCCGGCATCGGAGCCCCCGGTCGCCGGCCCTGCGCCGGAGCCCGTCGCCCCGACCCCGGCGCCCGCGCCGTCCCGCCCCGTCTCGGTGCCGGCGGACCTGGACGCCCGTCGCAAGGCCCCTTATTGCGAGTACGACGCCGACCAACGCCGGGTGCTGTCGTTCGCCATGCTGGACATGAGCGGCAAGAAGGTCTCGCTCCGCGACTTCGACGCCGACCTGATCCTGCTGGACTTCTGGGGCTCGTGGTGCGTCCAGTGCCGGCCGGCGCTGGATCACATGAAGGAACTCCAGGCCAAGATGGGCGGGAAGAAGCTCCAGGTCGTCAGCGTGGCGTACGAGAAGACCCCGAAGGAGGGCCGCCCCGAGAAGCTGGCGGAGGTCGTCCGGGCGATGGGGCTGAACTTCCCCGTGCTGATGACGGACTTCAGCGACCCTTGCCCGGTGCGAGAGGCGCTCGCGATCGACGTCTTCCCGACGATGATCCTGCTCGACCGCGAGGGCCGCATCCTCCGCCGCGAGCGCGGGGCGACCCCGATCACGCTCGGCAACATCGACCGCGCCATCGCCGACCACCTGGAGCGCGAGGGCCGGCCGCAGTACGCCCGCCGCGAGGCCCGCGGCCGGGCGGCTCGCTGAGGCCGGCGGCCGGCCTCAGGTCAGGCCGACGATCTCGCCGTTCTCGTCGACGTCGATGCGCTCGCCGGCCGGGCGGAGGGGGAGGCCGGGCATGCGCCGGATCTCGCCGGTCAGGGCGACCAGGAAGCCGGCACCGGCGGCGATCTCGACGTCGCGGACGTGGAGCGTGAAGCCCGTAGGACGGCCGCGGAGCTTGGGGTCGTCGGAGAGCGAGTCCTGGGTCTTCGCCATGCAGACCGGGAACTGGCCGTAGCCGTGCTTGGCGGCCTTCTTCAGCTTCTGGTCCGCGGCCTGCTGGATGCTCACGCCCGACGCGCCGTAGATTGCCGTGGCGATCCGCTCGATCTTCTTCTCGACCGGCCAGTCCAGCGGGTAGAGCGGCTTGTACGGGGTCTCGGGATAGGAGGCGGCGGCGACGACCTTCTCGGCCAGGTCGACCGCGCCCGCGCCGCCGGCGCCGAAGACGTCCGCGGCGGAGCAGGGGATGTTCCGGCCCTTGCAGAAGTCCTCGACGACCTTCATCTCCTCGGCCGTGTCGGTGCCGAACCGGTTGATGGCCACGACGATCGGCTTGCCGAAGTGCTCCGCGGCGTCGAGGTGCGCGGCCAGGTTGCACAGCCCGCGCTCGACGGCCGAGGCGTCCGGGGTGGTGATCTCGGCGAGCGGCATCCCGCCGTGCATCTTGAGGGCCCGGATCGTGGCGACCAGGACGATGACCGCCGGGTTCAGCCCGGCCGAGCGGCACTTGAGGTCCAGGAACTTCTCGCCGCCGAGGTCGAAGGCGAAGCCGGCCTCGGTCACGGCGTAGTCGGCCGTGGCCAGGGCCATGCGCGTCGCCAGCACCGAGTTGCAGCCGTGGGCGATGTTCGCGAACGGCCCGCCGTGGATGAACGCCGGGGTCGACTCCAGGGTCTGCACCAGGTTCGGCAGCAGGGCGTCCTTGAGGATCGCCGTCATCGAGCCCGTCATGCCGAGGTCCTTGGCCAGCACCGGCGAGCCATCGCCGGCGTAGCCGACGAGGATGCGGTCGATGCGCCCGCGCAGGTCCGGGAGCGACTCGGCCAGGCAGAGGATGGCCATGATCTCGCTGGCGGCGGTGATGTCGAACCCGCTCTCACGAGGCACGCCCTGCGAATGCCCCCCCAGGCCGATGACGATCCGCCGCAGCGAGCGGTCGTTCATGTCGAGGGCCCGCTTCCAGAGGATGCGGGTGGGATCGAGGTCCAGGTCGCGGAAGTAGAGCCGGTTGTCGATGGCCGCGGCGAGGAGGTTGTGGGCGGCGGTGATCGCGTGGAAGTCGCCCGTGAACTGGAGGTTGATCGTGTTCGACGGCTCGACCTTGCTCAGGCCGCCCCCCGTCGCGCCCCCCTTGCGGCCGAAGACCGGGCCCATCGACGGCTGTCGCAGCGCCAGGGCCGCCCGCTTGCCGATCCGCTGCATCCCCTGCGCCAGCCCGATCGACGTCGTCGTCTTCCCCTCGCCGGCCGGGGTGGGGGTGATCGCGGAGACGAGGATCAGCTTGCCCGGCTTGCGCCCGGAGTTCAGGACGTCGAGGTGGATCTTCGCCTTGTCCCGCCCGTAGGGCTCCAGATGGTCCGGGCTGATGTCCAGGTCGCGGGCCACTTCGCTGATCGGTCGCAGGGCGGGCGGGGTCGCGGTCATCGGCGTCGGGTCCTTCGGGGAAGCCGGTCGGGGCACGAGAAATCTTGCCAGAACCGGCGGGCGGCGGGCAAGCGGTGATTCGCGGGACGAGGCCCGCTCAGGACGCGGCCTCGTCCGCCGCGGGCCGGCCCGCGGCCATGCGATGACGGCCGACGAGCCGCCACCGCCGCAGCCCCGGCGGCATGGCGAGCGCGACGAACAGCGTCGCGCCGATCGCCGTCGGCGCCGCGGCCTGCCATGGCGCATCCAGCTTCAGGCAGCCGGCGAAGGTCGCCAGCGCGACGAGCGGGATGGCCAGCGGGGCGAGCAGAACGACGTCGTAGCCGGGGATGATCCATCGGAACGTGCGGATTCTCCCCCAGAGCGTGATCGGCGCCAGGTACGCCCCCGCATAGATCGCGGTGCGGAAGATGAGCGAACCGACCGTCACCCCCGCGCCGATGATCAGCAAGAACGACGAGTATCGGTCCCTCGCCGCCAGGAGCGGCCCGAGGCAGGAGAGCCACCACCCCAGCAAGAGGCTCCACATCAGGTAGTCGAGGGTGCCGCCGAAGACGCGCCGGGGGACCTTCTCCAGCGAGTCGGCCGAGATCCCGTCGGCCCTGGCGTATCGTCCGCCCGGGGCCTGTTCCGGCTCGCGGAGGAGGCGGTCGTAGGGCCAGCCGCAGGGGGCCGTCTCGGGGTCGAACTTCAACGCTTGCTCCCCCGCCTTCACGTCCTCCGGCCGCGGGAACCGAGCGAGCGTCAGCCTGACCCCGTCGTAGACGATCAGGTAGACGACCGCGCCCGTCAGGGCGCTCGCCCACGGCCTCGGCCAGAGCCTGGCCATCAGTCCCAGCCCGAAGAGCGCCGAGTAGGCCGGGACGTGGTTCGCCGCCGCGTAGATGCTGGGGACCAGCGCCAGGCCATGGAAGAAGAAGAACAGGGCCAGGATCTTCGCCGACTCGTGCCCCGGGTCGATGGCGTTCAGCGCCATCAGCCCGGCGAGGATCACGGCGTCGGGCCAGTCCAGTTCGATCGGGCCGAAGGGGAGGGGCTTGTCGATCGACCACGGCGTCGTCGCCAGCCAGGATCGATAGCCGGTCGAAAAATAGGGGTTCCCGCGCGCCGCCCGCCAGACCGCGAACAGGCCGACGGCGATGTACGCCGCGGCGACGCTGACGAAGTGCTTGTCCGGTTCGGCCCGCTCGTCGAGCAGGGCCAGCATCCCCTCCCAGAGCAGGAAGATGGACGCGAGCGGCGCCAACAGCTTCCAGGGCGCGGCTCGCCGGATCCGACGGGCCGCCGTCGACATCGCGCCGCTCATCGCGGGAATTCCTGGAAGTATTCCGCGAGCTTCCGCGTCGTCTCGGGGAAGATCAGGCGTTCGAGGACGTCGCCCAGCGAGCCGCGGCACTGCGTCAGGCGCTGGAGGTCGTCCAGCGAGCCTTGCGCCAGGATCGAGCCGTCCTTGAGGATGACGATCCGGGTGGCGATCTCCTCGACCAGCTCCGGGACGGGGCTGGTCATCACGATCGTCAGGTTCTTGCGCCGGGCGTGGTGCTGGAAGACCTTCTTGAGCGTCAGCAGCCCCGCCGGGTCGAGGCCGCCGGAGAACGGCTCGTCGAGCAGGAGGATGGGGGCCTCGGTGATGAGCGCCCCGCAGAGGCCCACCTTCTTCTTCTGCCCGGTGGAGTAGCCCGAGATCGGGCTCTCCCCCTTCTCCTTCAGGTCGAACAGGTCCAGGAGCTGATCCGCGTGCTCCATGACCCGCTCGGCGTCCACGTCGTAGAGACGGCCCACGGCGAGGAGGTACTCGCGGCCGGTGAGCTGCTCGGGCATCCAGAGGGAGTCGGGCAGGTAGACGCACCGGCGACGGATCGCCAGCTCCTCCTCCGGGTCTCGCTTGCGGACCAGGCCGTCGATCACGACCGACCCGTGCTGGGGCGACAGCACGCCGGCCATCACACCCAGCAGCGTCGATTTCCCCATCCCGTTCGGCCCGAGGATCACGGCCAGCTCCCCGCGCTCGATGCGCAGGCTGACCGACCGGACCACCGGCCGGACGCCGTAGTGCTGCGTGACGTCGCGGAGTTCGATCACGAGGTCGTCCCCGACGGGGTCACTTCAGGTACTTCGCCAGCCAGTCGTGGACCTCGCGCCACCAGACGATCCGGTTGGCCGGCTTGAGGATCCAGTGGCCCTCGTCCGGGAACCAGACGTAGCGGCTGGGGACGCCCACGCGGCGGAGGCTGGTGAACATGCCCAGGCCCTGCGCGTCCGGGACGCGGAAGTCGAGGGCCCCGTGGATGACCAGCGTCGGCGTCTTGAAGGCGTCGACGAACAGGCTGGGGGAGCGGTCGAGGTAGTGCTTCAGCTCCTTCCAGGGCGGCCCGCCGTACTCCCAGTCGGGGAACCACAACTCCTCGGTCGAGCCGTACATGCTCACCAGGTCGAAGACGCCCGCGTGGCTGACCAGGGCCTTGAAGCGGTCGGTGTGGCCGCAGATCCAGTTGACCATGAATCCGCCGTACGACCCGCCCGCCGCGGCGACCTTCGACCCATCCAGGAAGTCATACGTCTTCAGGGCGAAGTCGAGGCCCGACATCAGGTCGTCGTACACCTTGCCCGTCCAGTCGCGGCTGATCTGGTCGGTGAACTTCTGGCCGAAGCCCGTCGAGCCTCGCGGGTTTATCGCGACCACGGCGTACCCGGGGGCGGCGAACATCGGGTAGTTCCAGCGCGCGTGCCATTCGTCGTGCCACGCCCCCTGCGGGCCGCCGTGGATCAGGAAGACGACCGGATACTTCTTGCCCGGCTCGAACCCCGGCGGCTTGAGGAGCCAGCCCTGGACCTCGTCGCCGTCGGCCCCCTTGAAGGTGAACGACTCCATCGGCGACAGGTCGAGCTGGGAGAGCAGGGGGGCGTTGTGCGATGTCAGCCGCTTGGCCCGGTCGTTCCAGAGGTAGACCTCCGCGGGCTCGGCCGCCGAGTGGTGGACGTAGGCGATCGTCTTGCCTTCGGGCCCGACCGACGCCCCGTTGTTGACGCCCCCTTCAGCGATCCATTGATACGCGCCGGCCTTCCCCGAAAGGGGGATCGTCCGGATCGAGACCAGGCCGCGGTCGTCGATCGACGCGACCAGCTCGTCGGCGTCCTTCCACGCGAAGCCCTGGATCGGGCGATCCAGATGCGAGCTGACGTCCTTCGTCTCGCCGCTCGCCAGGTCGCGGACCTTCAGGACCCACAGGTCCGACTCGAACCCCGGCCGCGACTGGCTGATATACGCCAGATGCTTGCCGTCGGGCGAGAACAGCGGCGAGGCGTCGGCCGCGGGGTTGTCCGCGGTGAGGTTCTCAGGCTCGCCCCCCTCGACCGGGACGAGCCAGATGTCGGTGTTCGTCGACCACGCCGCGTCCTTGGTCGGCTCGGCGGTGAAGGCGAGCGATTGGCCGTCGGCCGACCAGGCGTAGTCGTTCGAGCCGCCGAACGGGGCGGGGGGGGTGTTCACGGCGAGGTTCGGCGTCAGGTCGACGGCCTCGCCCGTCTTCGCGTCGGCGACGAACAGGTGGCTGCGCTTGCCGGAATCCCAATCGTTCCAGTGACGGACCATCAGGTCGTCGTAGATGCGGACCTTGCTCTTGGCCTCGTCCTTCTCCTTGTCCTTCGCCGCGGTCTCCTCCGGGGTCTTGCCCGGGTAGACCTGGGCAGCGAAGGCGATCCTGTCCCCCTTCGGCGACCATATGGGGCCGTCGACGTCGATCGGCAGCTTCGTGAGCGGACGGGCCTCGCCGCCGTCGATTGGCAGCAGCCAGACCTGCGACGACCCGCCGCGCGAGGAGACGAACGCAATGGTCTTCCCGTCCGGGCTCCAGCGCGGGTGGTTGTTCGCCCCCGGTGCCGAGGTGAGCCTCTGCGGCTCGCCGCCGGCCGTCGAGACCAGCCACAGGCTGCTGTTCGACTTGCCCGCGTCCTTGTCGATCTCCGACACGACGTACACGACCCGCGCCCCGTCGGGAGAGACCTGCGGATCCCCCACCGACTTCACGGCCAGCAGGTCGTCCGTCGTCATCGGCCGCTTCGCCTCGGCCGTCCCCGCGAGAGTCGTGGCCACGACGGCCCCCATGATCCAGCGTTTCATGATGCGTTTCCTCCCATCCGCGGCCGTCCGGTTCAGACCCGCCCGTGCGACAGCTTCACCAGGATCGGCGTCAGGGCCAGCAGGAGCAGGCCGGGGACCAGGGCCATCGCGCCCAGCACAATCCAAAGGTTGAAGTGGTATGGCTCGATCAACGATTCCATCATGCCGGCGAGATAGTTGGCCGCCGCCGTGCAGAGGAACCAGAACGCCATCATCAGAGACGCGATCCTGGGGTGCGACAGCTTGTTCACCAGCGACAGCCCGATCGGCGAGATGAACAGCTCGGCCACCGTGAAGATCAGGTAGACCCCCACCAGCCAGAACGGCGAGATCAGCCCGGACTCCGACCTCCGCTCGGCGAGGAACATCACGCCGAAGCCCGCGCTCAGCAGCACCAGGCCGAGCCCCTGCTTGGCCACCGACGGCAGCGGGAACTTGCGCTCGGCCAGCTTCGTCCAGAGGATCGCGAAGACCGGGGCCAGGGTGATGATGAAGACGGGGTTGATCGACTGGAACAGCGACGCCGGGATCTCATACCCCAGGAAATGCCGATCCGTCTTCTCGTCCGCGAACAGGTTGAGCGTCCCGCCCGATTGCTCGAAGCCGGCCCAGAACAGGATCGAGAACAGGCTGATGACCGCGATCACCGCGATCCGCTGCCAGTCGACGGCCGTGAACGGCTCGTGAAGCTCGGCCATCTCGGCCTTGGCCTTCGGCTCCGTCGCCCAGATGAATGCGGCAAGGCCCAGGATGAGCACCGCCCCCTTGTAGAGCACGGCGAGCAGGGTCGAGGACTCCGTGAACGGCGGCGACCACAGCGGGCGGATCGTCGGCCAGCCCTGGATCGCGCCGTACACCAGGCCCGCCAGCGCCGCGGAGATCGCGCCGACTTCGAGCCAGTCGCGCGTCAAGAGCGTCGCGCCCGGGACGGGCTCGCGGCCCGGCGGGAGGCCGGCCCCCTGGAGCAGTCGCTGGGTGAAGGCGAACGTCATCACGCCCAGGATCATGCCGATCCCCGCGCTCAGGAAGCCATTGCCCCATCCGGTGCGCTCGCCGAGGTAGCCGGCGACCAGCGGCGCCAGGAAGGCGCCCAGGTTGATGCCCATGTAGAACAGGGTGTAGGCGCCGTCGCGGCGGGCGTCTCCCTGCGGGTAGAGCGAGCCCACCATCACGGAGATGTTCGGCTTGAAGAACCCGTTCCCCACGATCATCAGCCCCAGCCCCAGGTGGAGCAGGTGCGGCTGCGCCAGGGCGAACTGGCCCAGGGCCATCAGGATGCCGCCGATGAACACCGCCTTGCGCTGGCCCAGGTACAGGTCGGCCAGCCTCCCGCCGATCAGCGGCGTGAGGTAGACCAGGCCCGTGTACACCGCGTAGAGGCCCAGGGCGTCCTTGCGCTCGTAGCCCAGGGCCTTGGTCAGGTACAGGACCAGCAGCGCCCGCATGCCGTAGTAGCTGAACCGCTCCCACATCTCGGCGGTGAACAGGGCGTAGAGGCCGGGGGGGTGGGGCTCGGCCTTCGCGGGGACGGGTTCGAGGTCGGGGTCCACGGTCTGCGGCATTGGGCGGATCCTCGGCGCGGAGGTGGTGCGGACGGCCGGACGCGACGCGGCCTGGGGCTCCCTGGGCCCGACCAGATTAATCGAACCCGCGGCGGATCCCAAGGGCCCCGGACCGGATCGGTCACTCCCCGGACGCCCGACCGCGGCGGCGGTCTTCCTTCAGCCAGTTCAGGATCCAGGGCATGGTCACGACCGGCCCGGGGTCGGCGAAGAGGATCGGGGCGCGGATCAGCTCGGCATGGTTGGCGGCCAGGACGACCGGCTCGGGGACGCCGGGGAGGCGGGTCGCTTCGACGGTCACCGCGCCGTCGCCGGTGCCGTCGGTCAGTTCGTCCAGGATCGGGGCGATTTCCCCGATCGCCACGCGGGTCAGGAGGGCGAACGGCCCGGCGCTCCGGGTCATCAGCTCGATCTGGTCCTCGATCTGCCTGCGGCCCTCGACGGTCAGCAGGCCGAGGTCGCCGGCGAGGATGTGGTAGGAGACCGCCTCGTTCGGGGGCTGGGCGTTGGCCTTCTTCAGGAACGCGCTCCCCGGGAGCATGTCGTCCGCCGAGCGCCCGGGGCCCTGGGCCAGCTCGGCGAGGGCCTGCGTCGTGCGTCCCCGCTTCACGGCCGCGAACTTGTTGACCAGCTGGAGCACCGGCTGGAGCCGCGCGACGTGCGCCCCCTGGTTCACCGGGGCGATCAGGATCAGCGAGTCCACGTCCCCCGCGCCCCGCCCCGGCCCTTCAATATATAGTCGCGCGATCAGGGCTCCCATCGAGTGGGCCACGATCGCCCACGGCCGACGCTCGCCGACTCGCTCCCGGAACGCCGTCCAGTCGGCCCGGAACTCCTCGCACGACTCGTCCAGCCCCTGGTTGAACGGGTAGTCGAACGTCACGACGCCGTAGCCCGCCTCCTCCAGGAGCGGGATCATGTGGACGAACCCGCCCGACGACGAGTTGAGGCCGTGGACCAGGCAGATGGTCGGCCGCGAGGGGTCGTTGGGGCGGTACGACGGCCGGGCCCGCATCGCGTGGCTCGACTTCCGGCCCGCCGCTTCCTCGGTCCTCGTCGCCAGGCTCTCCAGCCGTCCGCGCCACTCGGCCCGCGAAGCCCCCCGGCCCAGGCCCGGGGGGACGGTGAAGACGACGGCGTCGGCCGTGAACTCGACCCCCACGCCCTCGCCCAGGCAGTCCTTCAGGAGCGACCGGCCGAGCGAGCCCGGGAGCCCCCGCACCGGCAGCGCGAGGTCGAACGCCGGGGGCTTCACGTCCTGGCCGGTCGCGCCAGACAGGGCCTCGATGATCCGCGAGACGGCCACGCCCCCCTGCGCGTCGACGGGGACCTCGACGCGGAAGTCGTCCGCCGCCATCAGCGGGGCGACGAGGCAGGCCAGGAATGCCAGGGCTCGGGCGGGCATGACGACGGGCTCCGGGGCGGGGGGCGGGCCTTTCCGCCCAGCATGACGATCTCGGCCCGCACCGACAAGCCGACCCCTGCGGGTGGCTTTAATCGTCGTCGGACAGGCTGTCGTTGGTATTCTGTAAGATTTTTCGGGGCCTGTGTTTAGGTGTGGTTTCGGCCTGGGTTCGTTCGTCGATTTCGATAGGCGGGAATCACGATCGGGATGGGCGATGGGAAGAGGGGCCGATGCCGAGTCGAGGTGCATCGCTGAGAGGTCCCCGCGAGCTGGCGCGGGCGACGGCCGCGGCTGCAAGACCTTCCGGGATGTCAAAGAGCAAGCGCCTTCCGTTATCGGATGATCGCGGGATCGGCCGTCGCCGTTCCAGGTTTCCGGAAATTTCTGGGATCGCCGCGACCGGCCCTTTAGCATGGGCTCCGGTGCCGACGACGGCCCCTCTCTCCACCTTCGACACGCCCTTTCGATCCTCGGGAGCCTCGTCATGTCCAGGAAGGCGTTCGTCCCGGCCCTCGCCGGGCTCTGGCTGGCCCTCGCGCCGACGATGGTGCGGGCCGGGACCTACCCCCAGCTCGTCGCGACGAAGTTCGAGCACGGGGCCGCGCTGCCCGAGGGCGTTGCGAAGCCCGAGCCGACGTTCGGCGAGGTGGACCGCTCGAAGCTCCCGGCGGGGGCCAAGGTCCTGTCCGCGGCCCGGTCCGCGAGCGGGCGGCTCTGGATCGCGACCGACGCCGGCCCGTTCCGCTCGACGACCGAGGGTTTCGAACCGCTCGAAGTCGGCCCCCGGCATCCCGAGCCGGGCCAGCCGGAGGTCCACTGGAACACGAAGGTCCAGGCCGTCGTCGCCGACACGCTCGGCACGCTCTGGGTCGGGACCGACCGCGGCGTCTACCTCTGCGACGGCGAGCAGTGGTGGCAGAAGCTCGGCCGCGAGGACGGCGTGCCTTACGAGGACGTCCGGCACCTGCACCTCGCCCCCAACGGCGACGTCTGGGGGGGCACCCCCTCGGGCGCCTGGCGGCTCCGCGACGGCCTCTTCCGCTACTTCGCCGGCCGCCGCTGGCTCCCCGACGACGACGTCCAGGCCGTCTGGACCGACGCGAATGGCCGCGCGTGGATCGAGACGAAGACCGGGACGGCCTGCATCGAGGACCGGCCCGCGACGCTCGCCGAGAAGGCCGCCCATTACGAACGGATCGTCCGCGCACGCCACGACCGCCGCGGCTACATCGCGGGGATCGACCTGCGGGCCCCGGGGGATTTCACCGATTCGATCTTCGACGTCAGCGACAACGACGGCCTCTGGACGGCGATGTACGTCGGCGCCCAGGCCCTCCGCTACGGCGCGACGAAGGACCCCGCGGCCCGCGCGGCGGCGAAGAAGTCGATGGACGCGCTGCTCGACCTGGAACGGCTCTCCGGCATCCCCGGCTTCCCCGCCCGCGCCGTGGTCACGGACGAGGAGATCGCGGCCGGCGTGCGAGGCTTCAGCGCCACGGCCAAGGTCCACGCGGTCGGCGAGACGGCCAACGTCTGGTATCGTTCGCCCAGGGTCCCGGGCCTCTGGTGCAAGGGGGACACCAGCAGCGACGAGTTGGACGGCCACTACTTCGCCTGGTACCTGTACCACGACCTCGTCGCCGACGACGCCGAGAAGGCCGAGATCGCCGCCGTCGTCCGCCGCGTCACCGACGGGATCCTCGCCAACAACTTTACCCTCGTCGACCACACCGGGCGGAAGACGCGCTGGGGCGTCTGGTCGCCGGAACTCATCAACAAGCATCCGCTGTTCTACGACCTCCGGCCGCTGAACTCGATCGAGATCCTGATGTTCCTGAAGGTGGCGGGCCACATCACCGGCGACGCGAAGTACGCCGAGGCCGCCGACGGGCTCGTCAAGGATCACCACTACCTGCTCAACAGCCTCCTCATGAGGCGGGCCGACGGCCGTCGCTGGGCCGACATCAACCACTCGGACGACGAGCTGCTGTACCTGGCGTACTACCCACTGCTGATGCTGGAGAAGGACCCGGCCAGGCGCCGGATCCTCGTGGAGAGCATCGCCCGGACGTGGGAGCCGATCGCCGGGGAGCAGTCGATCCGCCCCGAGCGGAGCCCGTTCTACAACTTCGTCTACGGGGCGGCCACCGGTCGCCGTTGCGACGTCGAGGACGCCCGCGAGACGCTCCGGGACTGGCCCTGGGACCTCGTCTCCTGGACGACGAAGAATTCCCACCGCCACGACGTCCGTCTTCGCCAGGAGCCGGGCCTGCGGCGGATCAACACGACGCTCGACCGCGTCCTCTCGCCGGCCGAGCGCACCCAGGAGCGATGGAACGCCAACCCCTGGCGCCCCGACTGGTCCGGCGACGGCCGCCACGAGGCCGACGGCGTCGCCTTCAGCCTGGGCTACTGGCTGGGCGTCTATCACGGCTACCTGTCGCCGGAGGAGTGAGGGACTGCGAAGGATTTGGGCGGCGGGCTCGGTGCGAACGGTCTCCCCCCCCCGCGGGGGAAGACAGACCCCGAAGGGGTCAGATGAGAGGGACGACGAGCGCGAGGCCCGTCGGGATTCGAAGCCTCGCACGACCGGGCCGTCGCGAATCCCCACGGTCGTCTCGCTCGTCCTCCCCCTCATCCGGCCCTTCGGGCCACCTTCCCCCGCCAGGGGGGAAGGCCGTTAGGATGGCTTCCCCGACGGTCGTCGACCCGGCCGGTCTCCCTCATCGGGAGAAGTCGACGCGGATCGTCGCCGCGCGGTCGAGGGTGGCGTCGAGCCAGAGCGTGCGGCCGTCCCAGGCGAACGAGCCCGCCGGCCGCTCCCGTCCGTCGATCGCGACCCGGGGCGAGGATTTCGGAGCCCCGGCGATCTCGAAGACGGGGTTCACGCAGGGGGCCTCGGGATTCACGGCGATCTCGATCGTCGGGGCTTCGGCCTCCAGGACGTAAGCCCGGCGCTCGGCGGACCAGCCTTCGAAGCCGACGCGGGCCCCTTTCGGCGTCAGCGAGGCCGGCCGGGCGTAGCTGCGGGCCCGGCGGAGCAGGCCGGCGTCGTCGGCGTCGCTCATGCCGATCAGCCACGCCCAGCGCCGGACGACCATCTCCCGGGCCTTGCCGTCGGCGTCGAGGATGACGCGACGACTCTCGGCGATCGGCTCGGGCCGCGAGCCGGCCCAGCTCATGACGCTGTTGTGGCACGGGCTGGCCGAGACCCGCTCATCGATCTTCGACCCCGTCGCGTTCCCCCGGGCCAGGGGCCAGTGGCTCCCCCAGTACCAGGGCGTGACCTGCACCCCCTGGTCCTCGAACGGCCCGAACACGACCGGCGGGAACGCCCGGTCGCCCGGGTTGAAGCAGACGGCCGCCATCTCCTCGCGACGATTCAGCCGGAGCCGGTACACAGCCGGCGGCTCGCCGGCTTGAGGCTTTTCGGCCTCGGTCCGGATCGGCGAGCGGTATTCCCGCTTCGTCCCGTCCAGGGCGATCGCGTCGACGAGGTTCTCCGGCAGGACGTCGAGCGGGAACGTCGACTGCGGCGTCAGGACGATCAGCTCGCACAGCTCGTATTCGGTGTCCGGGGTCGTCTTGAGGTTCACGACGCGGGTGCCGAAGCCGTCGGGGTAGAAGTAGTAGTCCTCCACCGCCTCGTCGCCCCAGACCTGATAGTGCAGGTCGGTCGACTGGTACGTCCAGCGGACGTGGACCCGCGCCGCGGTCGACTCGACGATCTCCACCCGCCCGTAGCGCAACTCCTTGTCCATCAACGGCTCGACGCAATCGACGGCGCCCGGCCGACGGGTCATGACCTCGGCCCACTCGTAGCACGCGCCGGTGTTGTAACGGCCGGCCCAGAAGGGGATGTAGCTCGATCCCCGCCAGAAGACGAACCGGCCGCCGTTGGGCAGGCGGACGACGACGTCGTTCAACTCCGGCCGCCAGCCTTTCTCGTAGTCGAGCGACGAGAACGCCCCCGTCGCCGGATCGCGGACGGAGATGGGGGCGTCGTACCGAAGCTTCGTCTCGTAGGCCCCGAAGGCGGGCCGCTCGGCGACCGTGCGCCCCCGCATCGTCGGGATCGACTTCTCCCAGAGCGTCGAGCCGTCGCCGCCGAGCAGGGCGACGTGCAGGGCGTCGCGATCGGCGGGCGTCGCCGGCGCGGCTAGCTCCAGGCGTCCGGTCGCCCGACGTCCGCGTTCCAGGGGCGTCGGGACTTCCGTTCGGCAATCGGGGGACGAGGCGAACCACGTCGCGACGCGGGCGTCCGGCCGGTCGCGGTCGCGCGCGAAGGCCGCGAACTCGACGACGGCCGATCGGCCCGGCCCGAGCAGCAGCCAGTCGGACGGCGGGAGGATCGCGTCGAGGTCGACGGGGTTGACGATCGCGTCGGCCTTCGCGGTCGCGTCGGCCTCCAGGGCCGGCCGGTCGATCGCCAGCCGGGCGACCTCGCGACCGCCGTCGAAGAGGGCGACCTCCGCGGCCGAGGCGTCGACCGGGACGATCGACGGCGAGACGCGGTCGCGGCCGATCTCGCGGCCGTCGCGGAACCGGGCCAGGTCGAAGGGGCCGTCGCCGGGGGCGGTCACGGCGACGTCGGTCGGGCGGCCGACCCGGTCGAGCCCGAACGGCGGCCTCCAGGGGTGCGGGGCCCGGATCGCGAGCGCGGGCTTCGGAGCTTCCTCCGAGGGCCCGGCGGCGGTCAGGACGACGGCCAGGGAGGCGAGGCCGAGGAGCGTCCGGCGGGTGGGCATGGGGACCTCGAAGGTGAGGATCGGGGAGCCGGGTGGGAGGACTCGGATGGGGATCGTAACGCGACGTCGACGGGTCGGGCAAGCGGCGAGCGGGGGCCGGCGGGGTCGGGGCGATCGGCAGCGGTTTCACGTCCGGCAGGGTCGGGGTTTCCGCCCCCTGGCCTGCGTCCGATAATGGGCCTTATGTTCGATTCCCGCGGCCGGACGCCTTTCGCGAGCCGTTTCGCCCCCGGAACCCGCCCGACCGCCCCGATTCGCGCCCGGAGAGCTTCGTGATCCACCAGCAGACTTTCACCGTCGCCACCCGAGGGCGCGGGACGATCGAGATCACCCCGGAGGTCGAGCGCATCGTCGCCGAGTTCGGGGCCCGGGTCGGCCTGTGCAACGTCTTCATCCGCCACACGAGCGCCTCGCTGATCGTGTGCGAGAACGCCGACCCGAGCGTCCGCCAGGATCTCGAACGCTTCGCCGCGCGGTTGGCCCCGGACGGCGACCCGATGTTCCGGCACACGCTCGAAGGCCCCGACGACATGCCGGCGCACGTCCGGTCGATCCTGACCCAGACGGCGATCACGATCCCGGTGGCCGGCGGCGCGCTGGCGCTCGGGACCTGGCAAGGGGTCTTCGTGTGGGAGCACCGGACGCACCCGCACCGGCGGTCGGTGGTGGTCACGGTGATGGGCGAAGCCTGACGGCCGGCTTCGAAACGACCGCCCCCCCGACGATCCCCAGATGGTCGGGGGGGCGGATCACGCGGCCTTGAGGAGCCGGTGGTTCGGTGGGGTCAGGTCAGACCGACTTCGCCTTCCAGGTCGTCCAGGCCGCGAGGGCCGTCGCGGCGACGTCCGGGCCCTTCCAGTCGGCCGGCGTGAAGACGGCCATCTTCGACCCGCTCGGGGCCGAGTCGGCGACGGCCGTGGGGACGCTCACCGTGACGGGCGCGGGCTTCGAGGAAGTCTCGGCCGAAGCCGACAGGGAGACCGGCTGGGCGACGGCGACCGCGGCGGGCTTCACCTGGTTCGTGGCGGTCGCGGCGGTCCGCATCCGGCCGTCCCAGGGCTGGCTGGTGACGAAGTCCTGGGCGACGTTCGTCTTCGAGACGGTGACGTCAACCTGCTTGATGACCACGTCGTTCTGGCTGGCGGTCAGCTTGTACCGCCCGGCGGACAGCGGCATCTGGTAGCCGCCGGAGTCCCACGTCTTGGTGGATGCGGTCTGGCCGGTGTCGACGTTGGTGGCGTCGATCGCCACCCCCCCCTGCCCTTCGCCCGGCGTGTAGAAGTCGTCGCCGTCCTTGTCGTTGTAGACGACGCCGACGACCTGGGGGGTGGCCGAGGTGCTGCGGCCGAAGTCCTGGGTGACGACCACGGGGCCGACCTTGCCCGAGGTCTTCGCCACGCCGACGCCGACGTCGGTGAACGAATCTTCGGCCGAGACGCCGGGCTGGAGCAGGTTGCGGCGGTGGCCGGCGTCGGCGACGCCCCAGTCGTAGAGGAACGCCTGCATGGCGTTGTCGACGCTCTTGGCGTAGGCGTAGGCGTTCTCGCCGGTCGACGAGGCCGAATAGCCCGAGTTCTTGATGCGGTCGTCGGACGACGAGCCGTCCGAGCCGGTGTGCGACTGATACTGGTTGGCGGCCATGTCGTCGCTGTGCGCCTGGGCCGCGTCGGCGAGGTCCGAGTTCCAGGCGACCGGCGGGAGGGCCCGGCTGGACGCGACCGTCGACTTCACCGCGTCGACGTTCACGTTGTAGTGATCCAGCGTCTTCTTGACGTCCGAACCGATCGAGCCCATCCACTGCGAGGCGGCCTGGGGGTCGGTCCGCGCCAGGTTGATGAGCGACAGGGCCAGTTGCTGCTCGTTGTTGGGGGCGGCCGACGAGAGGAGCTGACGGTCCTCGAGGTTCTCGAAACGCAGCGATCGTCGTGACGTCGGTCGAGCCATCCTGACCTCCCTGTCTATGGCGATCGGCGAGCCCTCGTGGCTCGTCCGTTGTCTGCGACCATCCGTGTTCGTCTTATTACATCGTGCCGGATGACCCTGACGACTTGAGCGATTCCGCGTTTTGCAGCGATCGTCGTCTTCACCTCGACGAGACACTCATTGAGCAACGACCGTGCCATGTCCGGGAAGCGGGCTGCGCGGTCCGGCACCGACCGGACGTAAATCGAGCGGGGGGGACCAATTCCGTCGTGACATCCCGGGCCTCGAATTCCCCTCGTCCCCGCCGGCGGCGGGGGGCGGGCGATCGCAACGGCCCGGGTTGTCAAGAGGAAATTACAAATCGGCCGTTCTTACAACCCCCGGGAAGACGCGGGCCTTGTCGTAAATTCCCGCTCAAGTTCGGACTTGCGCCGACCGACGGCCATGCCGAGGCGGCCGTCCCGGGTCGCCGTTCGCTTGTCCGGCCGGGGGCTTCCGATTAGCCTGGATGGCGACCTCCCGGGCGTCCGCCGACCCCGGGGACCGCACCCGCTGGAGCTTGCCGAGATGATCACCGTGGACGCCGCGCTTGCGAAGATCGACGAGGCCGTGAAGGGGGGCGGGCTGTCGGCGTCGGCCGCCGCCGGCATCCGGCGCTGGCTGGACGAAGCCCCGTTCGCCCGCTACCGGGACGCGCTCCTCGCGGAGGTCGAGGCCGGCCGCTGGAAGCCGCTCGACGACGCGTTCTTCGCCGTCCTGGAGTTCGGCACCGGCGGGCGTCGGGGGATCATGTACCCCGTCGGCACCAACGTCCTGAACGAGCGGACCATCGCCGAGAGCGCCCGCGGGCTGGCCGACTTCATCATCCGGAAGAAGGGGGCCGGCGCCCCGCTCTCCTGCGTGATCGCCCGCGACACCCGCCACAACTCGCCCGAGTTCGCCGCGCTGTGCGCCCGGGTCCTCGCCGCGGCCGGGTTCAAGGTGTTCCTCTTCCCCGAGGCCCGCTCCACCCCCCTGCTCTCCTTCGCCGTCCGCCATCTGAAGTGTGACGCCGGCATCATGATCACGGCCTCGCACAACCCGCCGTCCGACAACGGCTTCAAGTGCTACAACGACGTCGGCGGCCAGGTGATCCCGCCCGACGACGCCGGCATCATCGCCTGCGTGACCGAGGCGTCCGAGCGCGACATCCCCGAGAAGCCGCCGGAGGAGGCCCTGGCCGACGGCTCGATCGTCCACGCCGGGCGCGAGGTCGACGACGCCTACATCGCGGCGGTCGTCGGCGAGTCCGTCGGCCACGCGCGGGGGATTTCCATCGTCTACACGCCCCTGCACGGCGTCGGCGAGACCTCCGTCGCCGCGGCGCTCAAGGCCGACGGCTTCATGGACGTCAACATCCTGGCCTCTCAGCGGACCCAGGACGGCGACTTCCCCAACGTCCCCGGCCACGTCTCCAACCCGGAGAACCCGGCCGCGTTGCAGGCCGCGATCGACGAGGCCCGCAGGACGAAGGCCGACCTCGTCCTCGCCAGCGACCCGGACGCCGACCGGATCGGCGTCGGCCTCCCCGCGAAGGGGGACCCGGCCGGCGAGTGGATCACGCTCGACGGCAACCAGATCGGGGCCCTGCTCGCCGCCTTCGTCATGAAGCAGAACGCCGACCTCGGCCGGCTGCGCCCCGACCACTACCTGGTCACGACCCTGGTCTCCACCGGCATGACGAAGGCCCTCGGCCGTCGCGAGGGGATCCGGACGGAGGACGACCTCCTGGTCGGCTTCAAGTGGATCGCCGAGCGCGTGGACCGCGAGGGGCCGGCGGGCTTCCTCTTCGGCTTCGAGGAGTCGCACGGCTACCTCAAGGGGACCTACGCCCGCGACAAGGACGCCTCGATCGCCGCCATGCTGTTCGCCGAGCTGGCCGCCACCTGCAAGGACCGCCGCCAGACCGTCGTCGAATACCTGGACGACCTCTACATCGACGTCGGCCACTACGGCGAGCGTCTCATCAACAAGACGTACAAGGGCCGCGAGGGGCTGGACAAGATCCGGTCCATCATGAAGGCGTTCCGCGAGGCCCCGCCGAAGTCCGTCGCCGGCCTGGCCGTCACCGAGGTCTACGACTACAAGACCCACGAGGTCCGCGACCTGACCGGCTCCGGGAAGGTCCTGCCCCTGCCCGAGCCGTCCGGCGACCTGCTCATCTTCCACACCGATCGCGAGGGCGTCCGGTTCGCCGCCCGCCCGTCGGGCACCGAGCCGAAGATCAAGTTCTACCTCTTCGCCCGATCGGCCGTCGACGGCCCCGACGCGCTCCCCGCCGCCAAGGCGCAGACCAAGGCGGTCCTTGACCAAATGACCACCGACATCGAAAAATACCTCGAAGACGTGGCCTGATCCGACCACCCGGCGCGAGGCCCGCGCGGCGCGGGCGGGCCTCGTCGTCGCGGAGGCCGCATGTCCGACCCCCAGGCCGAGCCCCAGCCCGCCCCCTCGCCCGCGGAGAAGGTCCGCAAGTTCCCCAACACGCCCGGCGTGTACCTGATGAAGGACTCGCAGGGGCGCGTCATCTACATCGGCAAGGCCAAGAACCTCCGCGCCCGCGCGGGCTCGTACTTCCACAAGGCGGCCGAGACCGACAAGCGGATCGTCAACTGGATCGGCGAGGTGGCCGATATCGACCATCTCCCCGCCGACAGCGAGGTTGACGCCCTCCTGATGGAGGCGCGGCTCATCAAGGACATCCAGCCCCGCCACAACCGCGACCTGAAGGACGACAAGTCCTTCCCCTACCTCCAGATCACCACCGGCGAGGACTTCCCCCGCGTCAACTTCACCCGCGAGCCGCTGGATTCCGGCGTGAAGCTCTACGGCCCCTTCCCCCGCGCCAAGAGCCTGCGGGGCGCGATCCAGGTGTTGCAGCGCGTCTTCAAGTTCCGCACCTGCTCGCTCGACATCGACGAGGACGACCCCCGCTGGCGCTGGTTCCGCCCCTGCCTGCTGGCCTCGATCGACCAGTGCACCGCCCCGTGCAACCTGCGGATCGACCGCGAGACCTACCGCCGCGACATCCACCGCCTGCGCCTGTTCCTCGACGGCAAGAAGGACGTCCTCCTCAGGGAGATGGACGAGGAGATGCGCGAGGCCGGCAAGGCTCTCCAGTTCGAGAAGGCCGCGCGGATCCGCGACGAGATCAAGGCGCTCCAGAACCTCAACCTCCGCGGCGACCTCGCCAAGCACGCCCAGCCCGAGGTCTTCTACATCGACCCGCGCAAGGGCCTGAAGGGGCTCAAGCAGGTGCTCCACCTGGAGTCCATGCCCCGGACGATCGACGGCGTGGACATCGCGCACCTCGGCGGGACGGAGACGGTGGGCTCGCTGGTGACGTTCGTGGACGGCTTGCCGTTCAAGCCGGGCTATCGCCGCTATCGCATCAAGAGCGTGGCCGGCGTGGACGACTTCGCCTCGATCCGCGAGGTCGTCTCGCGGCGGATCGACGGCCTCCGCGAGCGCGAGGAGCCCTTCCCCGACATCTTCCTGATCGACGGCGGCAAGGGCCAGCTCGGCGCCGCGCTCGACGCGTTCGAAGCCAAGGGGGTCCAACCGCCGACCCTCATCTCGCTCGCCAAGCGCGAGGAGGAAATCTACGTACCCGGCCGATCGGACCCCATCGTCCTCCGCCGCCGATCTTTCTCCCTCCGCCTCCTCCAGTACGTCCGCGACGAGGCCCACCGCTTCGCCCAGCACTACCATCACCTGCTCCGCAAGAAGCGCGTGCTCGGCGATGACGACTGACGACCGATCATAATGCTGGCTGGTATCCAGACCGACCGAAAACCCCTGTCCGGGCTCCTCTTGCCTTTGGATTTGGGAATTCCTTCGCGACTCACGGGTCGTGCAATGCTCGCAAGTCGCGAAGTGATGGATATCAGCTTGGAATTCCAACGGCCCTCATACTCGTCACCTCCGTCATCCTCGGAAGGTGCAGGGCGAAACTTAAATCGGAGCGTTGCAACAGCGAGGTTGAATTCATTCACTCGCTCCGAATATGGAACTCGGAGATATCGGCCTGAAGTTGGAGATCGTCGTCCACATACAGATCCAGGAGAACTATATAATCACCCGGGCCTACCGTGAACCATGTAGCCCAGGAGGCTGTACCGTCGTAGCTCCAGAAGTTCAGATAAGTGACGACGGTGGAGTAGGTGCCGACTAGTTCGGACGGTGCACCGATCTTGTCCGCGTATTTCACACGAAATACGGCCTTATTCGGCGAGTTGCCGAATTGACCAACGACATCTGCCTGAAATGCAATGAAAACATACGATCCGGATTAGGTGTAAGTCACGCCATACGTGGGACTGGTGATAGTCCCGGACACCTGGGCGTGGGCATTCCCGGCGGTCAGGGTCGCGACGGCTAAGCATGTCCGCAGAATTTTTTTGACACACCGTATGCTCATCCCGATCATCTCATCGGGAGGTGGTGGAGATGAGCCGATTGAAACTCACTCACTGGCAACGCCGTCGTCTCCATCGGCAGCTCAAGTCCACATCCGACGCACGCACGTACCGCAGGACCCTGGCCGTGCTGGAACTGGACCGCGGGCGGTCCGCCGCCGACATCGCCGCAATGCTCGGTGTGACGCGGCAAAGCGTCCATAATTGGGCGGCGGCCTTTGCCCGCGATCCGGACCCGTTGACACTCCGCGACGAGGATCGGAGCGGACGCCCGGCTCTTTTGTCCGAGCGGACCGACGGTCTCCTGCCGTCCTTGATGGGCCGGTCGCCCCAGGACCTCGGCTATCCTCACACGGGCTGGACGGTGACTCTCCTCCAGCAGCAATTGGAGAAGGGCCTGGGGCTACGATCTTCGGACGAGACGGTGCGACGTGGGCTCCGGCGGCTCGGTTACGTCTGGAAGCGGCCACGCTACGTGCTCGACCCCGACCCGGAGCGCGAGGGGAAAACGGCGGATTCGCCGGCAGATCCGGGCCTTGCCGCGTCGGAGCGTCGTGCCGGCCCAGGACGAGACCGGCCTGATGATGTTCCCGCCGTTGCGGGCCGGCTGGTCGCGGAGGGGCGAGCCGGCGGAGGTCCACATCAGCGGTTGGAACGCCCGGCGGGTGATCTTCGGCACGATGAATCTGATGACCGGGACACGGCTGTTTCTGCCGCGACCCAAGGGGAGGGCCGGTGACTTCCAGGCGTTCCTCGAGGAAATCCGGGGGCATTACCGGGGCTGGCGTGTGGCCCTGCTGCTCGACAGCGACCCCGGCCACACGGCGAAGGCGTCGGTGCGAGCGGCCGAGGGGATGACGTTGCTGTGGCTGCCGAAGCGGTCGCCGGAGCTGAACCCGATGGATACGCCGTGGGGCCAAGGAAAGGACGTGATCGCCGCCAACAAGCAGTACGCGACGATCGACGAGCAGGTCGATCGATTCCTCTCCCATTTGACCAGCCTGTCGGGTCCAGAGGCATTGCATACCTCGGGCGTCCTATCGAATGACTTCTGGCTCCGACCGACTCTGTCAAAAAAGTTCTGCGGACATGCTTAGGCAGAACACGAGATGACGAGTGCGCATGATGATCGTTCCTCAACTCCTTGGAGCGGCATGGTGATCAGAAACCTGAGACTAAGGCGAACATTGCGGCTAGTCGAGACGGGCGGATTCGCCGCCTGCAACGGAGCCCAATGCATGCCAGACGGGAGGCGAAGTCGATGCCTTTGCGAAAGTCGCCCGGCCGTCCAGGAACAGGACGTGGGCCCCGTCGCCGTGGCGGCTGCCGGCGGTGATCGCTGCGGTGAGCATATTTCCGCCGTTCGAACACGAAAGACGGTTGATGGACTGTAAATGGTTGTAACACCCCCTTGCGTAGCTGAATTCAGTCCAAGTCGTGCCTTTCCCGAACAGAGACCAGGCTGCAACCGTCGCCGGATCCAAGTTGACGCATTTCGACACGAATTCTTCCCGGTTCAGTGTCACGGTCGGCGAGTAGACGTGCTTGAGCGGATCAGGCCTCCCTTCGCCCGCGACCCATTCGGCAAAGGCGACCGTATTGCCGAGGCCGTCCGTCACGCTCGCCAGCGTCGTCGCAGCCCCAGTGCGGCCGCCCCCGAAGACGCCCTGAGAGTCTGGCTGCTTGAACCCGTCGCCGGCATTTCCCGGGTAGCTGAGCCGGGCCGCCTTGTCGCCCATGTTCGAGGGACATACATACGCCGAAATGATGATGCCGTCGGCCGTGTTGTTGCGTCGCAGCCAACCGGTTATGGTCTCGGCATCGCTGTTTTTCAACCCGCCCCGCCGCGGCCAGACCAAATTGATGCTGTTGTAGACTTGCATCTGCTCCAGATGGGGGAGCAGCAGGACATGCGGGCTCGCGCCCATCGGAGCATGGCCGTCGATCGCGATGTAGTTGTTGAGGGCTATCCCCAACTGTTTCATGTTATTGAGGCAGGCCACCCTCCTCGCCGATTCCCTGGCCATGCCCAGGGCGGGCAGGAGCAGCGCCGCGACGAGGGCGAGGATGCCAAGCACCACTGCTAATTCGATGAGGCTAAAACCGCGACGATAGGTGTGGTACATCGCAATAGCCTCCTGTGAAGCAGCTTTAATGCGTAATGGCGTTTATTCGCAATCCATTCATGCGTCGACAATTGTCGCGACGCTTCGAGTTGTCAAGAGGCTGACCCTACACGAATTGCAGATTTAATCCAGCCGAAACCAAGGGCCAGCGGAAACTTGACTCTTAATGTGAAAACATTTGCGTCAAATTGAACCGAAATCCATGGAGGCCGACTGGTTTGAAGCGTGCAGGATGGGGTCGCCCGGCTCTTCGGGATCACAACGCGACTGGCTCCTTTGCGTTCGGGTAGCGAGACGGAGAGGCTGATTTCCTGCCTTTCAAGCCACTCGCCGCAACTCTAGACGCATCAACAACGAACTTTGCGCCGGCCCTGAACCAAAGGCGAAGCCCGAGAAGTCACGAAAGCCAAGCTGAATCCAGGGAATTGAGCGAAGAAAGAGGGATCTCTCAAACGTTCCGCTCTGTCGAGAAATAATCGGCGAAGGCTCATGATGGATTCCGGGGTGATGGGGCGTGCGGCGGTCTGATCCGGTAGGATCGGACGTCTCGGACGACCTTGACCGCCGCCGCGATCGGACCAGCAAGCCGCCCCGTCATGGTGAACATCCAGGACCTCTTCGACGACGCCAAGTGCTTCCGGACCATCCGCGACATGCGTGGCCCGACGGCGTCGTCTGTCCTTCGTGCTCATCGAGCTCGGTCGTCAAGAACGGCCGCGACGAGACCCAGCCCGACCGCCAACGGTACGAGTGCAAGGGCTGTCGCAGGCGGTTCGACGACCTGACCGGGACCGTCTTCGCCGGCCACCACCCGCCGCCGCGGGCCTGGGTCGCCTGCCTGTACCTGATGGGCCTGAACCTCTCGGGCTTGCAGATCGCCCGCGAGCTCGGCGTCGACAAGTCGGACGCCCGATCCATGATCACGACGCTTCGCCGGGGGATCGTCGACCGGGTCCCGACCGAGGAACCCTCCGGCGAGGTCGAGTGCGACGAAGTCTATGTGGTGGCCGGACATAAGGGCCATCCCGAGGCCGTCAAAAAAAACGTTCATCCGGCTGAGGCGTGCGCCGGGGGTTGAAGTGGGTGGACATGCTGATTCCACTTGGAGTTGCGTAAAAGGGCTCCAGGGCGGAGGGGCAGCATGTCCACCAGCTTGTTGTATCACGCCTTCGGCGTGCGCGGCTATCAGTATGCGCGGACGGATTATCGCGGCGGCGACGTGATCTTCACCGTCCGGCGGGAACCGGCGAAGTGCCGGCGCCCGGCCTGCGGGTCGGCTCGACTCGTCTCGCGGGGTCGGGTCGAGCGGCGGTTCCGCACGGTGCCGCGACTGCGGCGACGTCCGTCAGGTCGAGGTCGGGTTCGCCGACGCCCGCCGCTCGTCCACCAGGCCTTCGAGCGCTACGCCCTGGAGTTGGGACGCCGCATGACCATCCGCGACGTCGCCCGCCATCTGGGGGTCGGCTGGGACATGATCAAGGAGATCCAGAAGCGCGACCCGGCGCGACGCTTCGCCGAGCCCGACCTGCGGGCGCTGCGGCGGATCGCGATCGACGAGATCGCGGTGGCCAAGGGGCATCGCTACATGACGGTCGTCCTGGACCTGGACTCCGGGGCCGTGGTCTTCGTCGGCGACGGCGAGGGGGCCGACGCACTCGACCCGTTCTGGAAGCGGATGGGACGGCGTCGGGCGCGGATCGAGGCGGTGGCCATGGGCCTGGCCCCCGCCTACCGGAAGGCCGTCGCGGAGAACCCGCCGAAGGCCCGGATCGTCTTCGACCGCTTCCACGTCATGAAGCTCTTCAACGAGAAGTTCTCGGACCTGCGAAGGTCGCTGCACCGCGAGGCGGCCGTCGTGGAGAAGAAGATCCGGCTCAT
>Ga0209958_1000805_pt1 | contig 36865 bp, 28 predicted proteins | sample ThiBio_inoc_plan_FD_183942 | JGI IMG/M metagenome (GOLD analysis project Ga0209958, IMG submission 183942) | Wastewater bioreactor microbial communities from Cape Town, South Africa - Thiocy_inoc_plan (SPAdes) | ecosystem: Engineered > Bioremediation > Thiocyanate > Unclassified | place: South...
GGGCAGCGAGCCGTCGTCGAGCGCCCCCTTCAGCTTCGCCAGCCCCAGCGGCATGTCGAGCGCCGCGATCCCCGCCAGCGCCGCCGCCCGTTGTTCTTCCGGCAGGTCGCCGCGGGCGAAGACGGCCTCCAGGCCCGGGATCGCCTCCTTGAGCTGGAACTCGCCGACGGCCTCGATACCGCGCTTCACCCGGCCGGCCTCCTTGGCCTCCAGGAAGCCGGAGACGAGGCCCATCGCGAGGGCCCGCAGGTCGGCGGGCGTCTCGGCCCCGCGCTCGGCCAGGCCCTGCCGGACCTCCTTGATCGCCGCGAGCTGCGAGCCCGGGCCGCCGCCCATGGTGCTCGTCCGCTGGCCGAGGTTTTGCACGTACTCCGTCAGCGAGGGGATGATCGATCCTTCCCCGTGACGTGCGACGTGGTGCAGATACCGAGCGACGTTTCCAGGATTTTCGAGGGTGTTCCACAGGTGGGCCATCAGGAACGCCGAGGCCGCCGCGTTCGGCGCCGCCACTGCGACGTCCGCCAGGTCCGCGCGGTCTTGGTCGCTCAGCTTCATCGCCGCGACCCCGGGCCAGACGCCGGGGTTCGCGAACTGGTCTCGCAGGGCCTTGCGGGCCGTGTAGAGCAGGTGCGTGTCGTCGGCCGACGTCGACTGGCGCAGGTCGAGCAGCGGCCGGACGAAGGCGAGTTCCGGATGGGCCCCCAGCACCTCGGCCGCGGCGCGGCGGACGTGGGCGTCGGGCGAGGCGATCGCCTTCAACGCGATCGATCGCGTCGCCGGCGAGAGCGTCGGCCGGTCGACCAGGACCCGCAGGCCGTGGGCCTGGAGCGCCGGGGCCTGCCAGGGGCCGTCGACCGTCTTGAACAGGCTCGCGTCATCCAGGGCGCCCAGGCGTTCGAGGATCCAGATCGCATGGACCTGCGAGGTCGGCCCGGCCCCGGGGCCCAGGGCCCGTTCGCGGAGCTTGGCGACGGCCTCATCGCCGCCGCGGGCGACGAGCTGGTTGGCCGCGGTCATGCGGACGGGGAGCGTGGGGCTCTTGAGGTCTTCGATCAGCTCGTCGACGCTCGACTTCGTCCGGTCGACGGCCTCGGGCGAAGGGACGGGCTTGGAGCCGTCGCCCTTGTAGACGATCCGCCAGATCCGGCCGCTGGTGAAGTCGCGGCCGGGGTGGGTGAGCGGGACCTCGTAGTGGCCGATGATCCGGTTGTAGAAGTCGGCGACGTAGATCGCGCCGTCGGGGCCCAACTCCAGGTCGACGGGGCGGAACCAGTTGTCCTCGCTCCAGACGAAATCGGGCTGCTCGATCCCCTTCGGCGTCGAGCCGTGCCACTCGACGATATCCTGATTGATCCGGTTCGTGACGACGTTGCCGACCATCAGGCGGTCGCGGTACTCGGCCGGGAACTGGTCGGACTGGTACGAGATGATGCCGGAGATCGCCGTGGAGCCGTGGTCGTGCGTGACCATCTCGGGGGCGAAGTCGAGGCCGTCGTGAGGCTTGCCGAAGCTGGGGTAGTAGCCGCCCCGGATGAGCTGATACAGCGGCTTGCTGTGGCAGTCGGACGAGTAGAGGTAGCCGAGCGAGTCGAACGCCAGGCCGAACGGGTTCACCTGCCCGTGGGTGATCTGCTCCAGGTGCGAACCGTCCGGGCGCATCCGGTAGGTGTTGCCGGAGTTCATCTTGATCGACTGCTTGTCGGCCCCGGCGACCTCGGAGTCGTTGGAGAAGCCGTGGCAGGCGTAGATCCAGCCGTCGTAGCCCCACGAGAAGGCGTTGGTCATGCCGTGGGTGTCGCGATGGCCGTAGGTCGCGTACGCGGGCTCCTTGACGTCGGCCTTGCCGTCGCCGTCCGAGTCCTTCAGCTTCCAGATGTTGGGGATGCCGTGGACCAGCGCCTCGTTCGCCGAGGGCATCGGCAGCAGGCCGATGGGGATGTTGAGGCCGTCGGCGAAGGTCTCGATCTTGCGGGCGCGGCCGTCGGGGCCGAAGTCGGACAGGATCTTGACCGTGTCGCGGGGCTTCTCGCCCTCCTTCGCGCCGAAGGGATATTCGACGGTGTCCGTGACCCAGAGCCGGCCCTTGTCGTCGAAGGCCAGGTTCAGCGGCTTCTGGATGTCGGGCTCGGCGGCGACGAGCTGGATCTCGAACCCGGGCGGGACGTGGAGCGCCTTGCGCTCGTCCTCGGGCGACCGATGTTCGAAGGTCGAGACGTTCTCGACCGGGGCCGGCTGCTGGCCGACGACGCGAGCCGTCAGGAAGGCCGTCGCCAGGCCCACGCACGCGAGGGCCGGCACTCTCAGATGACGCATCACGACGCTCCGTCGCGGGGAGGGATCAAGGTGTGGTGTCGGGCGGGGGACGCCACCTAGACTGGACGGAACACGCGGTGAAATCAAGGGGAGGGCGTCTGACACGGCCGTGCCTCACGACCGCTCGCCGGCTTCGGCCGAGGCCGTCGCGCGACTCGCGACCGGATATGGACTAGGCGCCAAGCCTTCAGGCCGAACCACGGACGCGGTGCGAGGGTCGGAGAGGGAAGACGGACATGCCGGTCCGGCGACCGCCGCCGGCTCGGCCTCGCCGTCCCGTTCTTCCTTCACCAAAGGAGGCCCGATTCAACAAGGGAGGCCCTATGTGGAACCCGATCTCGCTGGATGATCTGTCGGAACAAGTCGCCGCTTCGCTCGCCCAGATGGAGGACGTGGAGCGGACGCTCTGGGAGATGGTTCGCGTGCCGCCGGTGAAGTGGCGTCTGCACCCCTGGGGCGATCTGGGCGGGGGCTTCTGGATTGTCGGCCTCATCGGACGCCGGGCCATCTGGTACAACGACATCGAACACGGATTCAACGTCAGCCCGTATGATGAAACCGGGACGATCGCGGAATACTGGTGCAACCAGGACGAACTCCATCACGTCATCTGGCAACTGCGTCAGCAGATCGAGACCGGGACTTTGCAGGGGAGGTTCGGACCTCCTACGCCGACGGATACTGATCCGAGGGCCGAAGACTGATCCGGCGACGTCGAAAAAATTGACATAGTATGATCCGTTGTGTGCAGCCGGGGTGGGTCGGGCGCATGGCGACACGGCCTCGGAGGGCGGGGCCGTCGCCGGATCGGTTGCCGTTGTGCCCCGTCGGCCCGGCCACTAGAATAGGCCCTTCGTTTCCCCAAGTCGAAACCCAGAAAAGAGCTAAGGCGTCGAGATGTCCGAAGAGTCGCGGGACGGCCTGGAGGCGGTGCGGGCCGAGAAGTTGCGGAAGATCGCCGACCTGGGCATCGACCCCTGGGGCCATCGGTTCGACGACCACAAAGCCATCGCCGCCGTGCGCGCGATCGACCTCCCCAAGCCCGCGGAGGGCGAGACGCCCGAGCCCGGCCCGGCGGTCCGCATCGCCGGCCGGATCATGCTGCGGCGCGGGCAGGGGAAGGTCGTCTTCCTCGAAGTCCGCGACTGGACCGAGCGGATCCAGGTCTTCATCGGCAAGAAGCAGGTGGGCGACCAGGCGTGGGCGCTCGTGGACCTGTTGGACCTCGGCGACCTCATCGGCGTCGACGGGACGCTCGGCTACACCAAGACGGGCGAGTTGACCGTCTTCGCCACGGCCCTGACCTTCCTGGGCAAGAGCCTGGCCCCGCCCCCGGAGAAGTGGCACGGGCTCACCGACCAGGAGGAGCGATACCGCCGCCGCTACGTCGACCTCTATTCCAACCCGGAATCGCTCCGGACCTTCCTGGGCCGGTCGACCATCGTCCGGACCTTCCGCAAGGTGATGGAGGAGCGCGGGTTCGTCGAGGTCGAGACTCCGACGATGCAGGCCATCGCCGGCGGCGCCGCGGCCCGGCCGTTCGTCACGCACCACAACACGCTGGACATCGACCTGTTCCTGCGGATCGCGCCGGAACTGTACCTGAAGCGGCTCCTCGTCGGCGGCATGGAGCGGGTCTTCGAGATCGGCCGCGTCTACCGCAACGAGGGGATCAGCCCCAAGCACAACCCCGAATTCACGATGATGGAAGCCTACCAGGCGTACGGCGACTATCATGCGATGATGGACCTGACCGAAGGGCTCATCTGCGCCTCCATCGAGGCCGTCGGCGGCGGCTTCGTCCGCCCCTGGGGCGAGAAGACCGTCGACTTCACCCCGCCCTGGCCCCGCCGCTGCTACCTCGACCTCCTGCGCGAGCACGCCGGCGTCGACCCCGACGACTACGAGGCCGTGAAGGCCCGCGCGAAGGCCGCCGGGATCGCGACCGAGGGCCGCGACCGCGACGTCGTCATCAGCGACCTGTTCGAGGCGACCGTCGAGGATGCGCTCGCCGGCCCGGTCTTCGTGATCGACTACCCGGCCGCCATCTGCCCGCTGACCAAGCGGAAGGCGTCCGACCCGCGCGTGGCCGAGCGGTTCGAACTGTTCGTCGACGGCATCGAGCTGGCCAACGCCTACACCGAGCTGAACGACCCCTATCTGCAAGAAGACCTCTTCCGCAGCCAGCTCGCCGGCCAGAAGGAGGAGGACTCCATGGCCAAGATGGACGACGACTTCGTCCAGGCCCTCAAGAACGCCATGCCCCCCGCCGGCGGACTCGGCATCGGCATTGACCGCCTCTGCATGCTCCTGCTGAACAAGGCCAGCATCCGCGACGTCGTTCTGTTCCCCCTGATGCGTCCGCAGGCCGCCCGCCCCGCCGCGGCCGTGGACGACGAGTCGGAGATTTGACGACGGTCGCTCCCAATTTCCCGACATCGGCGGGCTAAGAAGTGGTTTCAGAACTCAACCCCAACACTGTCTGGCAAGGACTTACGTCCAGCCTCGCCAGGTTCTGAAACCACTTCTAAGCGACGTCGTCTCGCGGCGGGGCGTGCCCCCGGAGACGTCTCGCGGCCCGGTGATGGACCTGGCGATGGTTCCGAGTACGATGATGTGGACGCATCGCCGTTTCCGATCCCGGTTTCGCGTCCGAACATCCTGATCCGATAGGGCCCCGTGCCCGTCCGAATTCCACCTCCGGACGGCCCGGCCGAGTCGGGAGCTACGGAAACCAGGAGGATGCACGATCATGAGCGCCACGCACGTCGTCGTGGAAGGGACGCTGAAACCGGATGGGTCCTTGGAAGTGGCCGAGAAGTTCGGCCTACCGCCGGGCCGGGTGCGGGTGACGGTCGAGGTTCTGGATGAATCGACCTCGTCCGGGGAGGACTGGTTCGACTTCCTGCAACGGGCCAGGCGAGAGAGGGAATCGGCCGCCGCTGAATTCCGGACCAGGGAAGAGATCGACGCCCAGATCAACGCCATGCGAGACGATTGGGACCGCTCCTAGTTCGGATCGGGGGTCGCCAGGTTGCTTGTCTTCATCGACACCAACATCCTCATCTACCACCTCGAAGCCAATCCCGAGCTTGGAGCGAAGGCGTCGGCTCGGTTGGCGGCCCTGCATGCGGCGGGCGCTCAGGTCGTCGTGAGCGATCTGATCCGGCTGGAGTGCCGAGTCGGCCCGCTCAAGTCGGGGGATGCGATGTTGCTCTCCCGGTACGATGGTTTCTTCTCGCTCCCCAGCGTCGAGATCGTCTCCCTGACCGCCGCCGTTTGCGATCGAGCGGCGATCATCCGGGCCGGGTATGGTTTCCGCACGCCCGACGCCCTCAATCTCGCCGCCGCCGTCGAGTCGGGCTGCGGTCTCTTCCTGACCCACGATGCGAGACTCGGTCGATTTCACGAATTGAACGTCGAGGCGCTGCCATGACCACAAGGCTGCCGCAAGCCGAGGCGATCACCTTCAGATCACCGGCGTCCGGCCCGAGGAGCGGGCCAAGGTAGACGACTTCGCCGAACACCTGCTCTACCGGGAAGGGAAGCCTATCCCGCCCTCGTTCGAGGCGGTCGACGCCATCAAGGCCCCGTCGCCCGCCGCTCGTCAACTGAATCACCGCTGCGCGGCCGCCCTCTCGCGCCGGGAGGGGGGACCTCGGGGTCGGGCTTCGCGCCGAAGAGCGTCCGGCGGAGGGCCACCATCGTCGGGGTGCGGCGATGGGGGAGACGGGCGGGTTCGTCGTCGAGGAACCAGCGCACGGTGTGGGCGATGGCCTCTTCGTAGGTCAGGGCGGGGGACCAGCCGAGCTTGCGGCGGGCCTTCTCCGTGCTGTAGCTCAGGCGACGGCCCAGCAGCCACGCCCCGTAGCGCGTGACCCGCGGGGGCTTCGGGTTGCGGAGCAACCGCTCGCGAAGCTCCAGCGCGAAGCCGCCGTAGAACGCGTACCAATAAGGATAGCGGAACGTCGGCCGCGCGACGCCCACCGCGTCGGCCAGCATGTCGAGGAACTGGCGCTGGGTGATCGCCGAGTGGCTGGTGACGTTGTACGCCTCGCCCGTCGAGGCCGGGTCGTCGGCCGCGAGGATCATGGCGTCGGCGACCACGCCGGCGTACACCGCGCTCAGGGGGTTGTCGCCGGGGCCGACGAGCGAGACCCGGCCCCAGCGGTACTCCCGGATCATGCGCGGGATCGTCGTCCGGTCGCGCTCGCCGAAGATCCAGCTCGGCCGGATCACGGTGAGGGGGAGCCGGCCCGCGTCGGAGAGGCCCCAGAGGAGCCGTTCGCAGTCGACCTTGCTGCGGGTGTAGTAGTCCAGCGGCCAGATGTTCTCGCCCAGCGGGTGGCCCTCGGCGATCGGCTCCTCGCGGTCTCGGGGGTGGCCGTAGGCGCTCGTGGAGCTGACGTGGACGAACCGCGAGACGCCCGCCCGCGCGGCGGCCTCGGCGAGCGTCCGGGTGGCGTCGATGCAGCCGACCTGGAACTCGCTCCAACTCCCCCAGTCGCCGACCTTCGCGGCGCAGTGATAGACGACGTCCACGCCGTCCAGCGCCCGCTCCACGGCCGGGACGTCCAGGAGGTCGCCGCGCGCCGGCTCGACGCCGATGGCGTCGAGGAACGCCGTGTCGGAGGAAGGCCGGACCAGGGCGCGGACGCGGTCGCCGCGGGCGCGGAGACGCTCGACGAGGTGGCTCCCCAGCAGGCCGGTGGCCCCGGTGACGAGGGCGCGGCGGGGCGTCTCGGGTCGGCCGTCCTCGTTCATGAGTCCTCGCCCGCCTCGCCGCATCGGTCGCAGACGCCGTAGAGGACGACGTCGCGCCCGCTGACGACGAACCCCGGCGGGGCCATGCCTTCGAAGCCCATCGTGCAGCCGGGGATGTCGTACGCGCGGCCGCAGGCGTTGCAGATGAAATGGTGGTGGTGATTCAGGGCCGCGTCCCGGTGCTCGTAGCGGTCGGACGAGCCGGGCAGGGGGACGGCGATGAGGTCGCCCTCCTCGATCAGGCTCTTGATGGTCCGATAGACGGTGGCCACGCCCAGCCCCGGCACGTCCCGCTGGGCCAATTCCAGGACCTCCACGGCGCTCAGGGGGCGGCCGGCCTCGCGGAGCGATCGGCGGATCGCCTTGCGCTGGGCGGTGTTTCGACTCAAGACCTCGGCCCTCGCGATCGCGGCGCGACGTGGCGGGGGCTCGCACCCCCCCGGCATGGAAAGACCGATTATCGACATCCGCGCCGAAACCTCAAGGGGACCGACCGGCTCCCGCCCAATTCAATAGTAGAGCTGGCCGCGGATCCAGAAGAGGTCGTTGACCTTGCTGCGCAGGTCGGTGTTGAGTTGGATGGGCGTGTCGTAGTACGAGCGCTGCCAGTCGAGATAGATCTTCAGGTAGCTGGTGAGATACCAGTTGAGGCCGACGTCGGTCATCCCCATGCCGCGGGTCCACCTCTCGGGGTCGGCGAGCCCGGCCCGGAAGACCTCCTCGCCGAGTTCCAGCTTGCTATAGCGGGCGAACAGCTCCACGGCCCCGGGCCCCCACGAATTGCGGTTGGGGTCGAACGGGCGGAGGGGATCGACGCGGCTGCGGTCGCGCACCTTCTCGCCGGTGATGAAGTAGGCGAGGGTGAAGTGGTTCCCCGTCACGGGGATGGAGAACAGGCGGAATGGGATGCCGCTGCGGGTGTAGTGGTCGCGGCTGGTCTGCCATTCGGCCTCGAACGACATCCCGCCGACGTACCAGGCCAGGTGGGCGGCGCCGGCCTCGTGGGGCCCGCTGAGGAAGGCGTCCTCCTCGAAGTCGAGGAAGATCGACGTGGCGCGACGGGCCGCCTCGTCGTTCTCGGACGACTGGAGCGAGGTCCGCAGGGGCAAGGGATGCTGGGGGACGATCTGCCGCCCCAGATACCCAGAGATCCCCACGTTGAAGTCTCGCAGGAACGGGAACCGTTCGGAGTTCAGGAACGGCTTGAAGTTGAAGTACGAGACGACGTCGCGGGTGGTGTTCTCGTCGGCGACGCCGGTGAGGTGGCCGTCGAAGCCGCCGAAGGCGTACTGGAGCCGCTCGTCCAGCAGGCGGCCGTGGGCCATGAGGCCGGCGGACCGCGAGAGGCCGAAGTTGAGCGGGAACAGCGAGCGCTCGGGGGTGATGAAGTATTGCTCCAGGTGGTCGTACCAGTCGTAGCTGTACGGGACCAGGGTCCGGCCGAATTTCAGGCGGAAGCGGGGGCTGAAGTTGACGTCGACGTTGCCGTCGAGCAGGTCCCAGACCCCTTCGACGCTGCGCTGGACGGACAACTCGTAGTCGAAGAGGCGCGTCAGGCTGCCTTCGAAGTAGATGCGGACGCGGGGGATGTAGAGGCCGCTGGAGGCCGGCCGCTGGTCGTTGGGCGAGAAGACCTTGAAGTCGGTCTGGTCCAGGAGGCGGAAGCGGAGCTGGTACTCGTCGTCCCAGGTCTTCAGCCCGAAGCCCTCCTCGCCGAAGACGCCGCGGACCGGGAAGTTCTTCCAGGCGTCCTCGGCGTCGGCCGCCGCCGGGCCGGTCTCGTCGTCGGGCGAGGATCGGTCCTTGTCGGACGGTGCGTCGCGGAAGCGTTCGGGCCCCGGCTCGCCGAGGGGCAGGGGGGCGAGGCGCGTCGCCGGGCCCTCCGGCTCGCCGTCGGCGAGGCGTCGCCGCAGGTCGTCGTACTTCCCTTCGAGGGAGCGATAGCGCTCGTCGGCCTCCCGGCGCTCGCGCTCGGAGCGGTCGAGCCGTTCGAGGATGGCGCGGTTCATGGCCTCCAGGTCGCGGAGGCGGGCGTCCAGGGCGTCGGCCGGCGGGCGCGCGGGCTCGTCGGCCGCGGCGGTCGCGACCAGCGTCGCCAGCATCAGGAACGCCGCGGATCGCATGGAGATTCGGTGGATCCTCCCGCCGGACGACTGGCCGCCGGCCGGCGTCGCCCGTCGAGGATTATCGGTCGCACCGAAGGGCCGACTTTGATCGCAGGCCGGGAATTCGGGCGATTCGATCTCGCTCGCATGCAACGGGTTGCGTCGCGGCGTCGGGCCCCGCGGCGGTTTTTCGACGGCGGCGTCAGGAAGGTGCGAGGATTGGTCGTCCCGTTGTCTGCGTCAAGCTGCCTCGCGCGTCGGGCGACGTGGATCGGTCCGGGCGGGCGGGTGTCGGCGGTCGCCGATGTGGACGAGGACATCGCCGGGGAGCGCAGTCGGCCCCGGCCCTTCACGAACTGGTGCCACCATGCCGGAAGAAACCATCGACGCCGGTCTGCTCGAGCAGACGAAGAACCAGATCCGCAAGCTGGTGGCCGAGATCGCCGACCTCGCCGAGTCGGACGTCCAGCCCGCCGAGTTCTACGGCGAGTTCCTCAACCGCGCCGTGGCCGCCACCGCGGCGTCCGGCGGCGCCTTCTGGCTGCTCGACGGCCGGGGCGGGCTCCGGCTCCAGTATCACCTGGACTTCGCCCAGACCGGCCTGATGGACGGCCGCGTGAAGACCGCCCCGCACGACGCGCTGCTGGGCTGCATGATCCAGGCGTCGCAGCCCCAGGTGATCCCCCCCGGCGCGGTCATCGAGGGGATGCCCCAGGCGTTCAACCCGACCCACCTGGCGATCATCCTGGCCCCCCTGATCGTGGACAAGCAGGTGGTGGGCCTGCTGGAAGTCCTGATGGATCCGGCCCGGCGGGCCGCCCAGCAGAAGAGCACCCTCCGGTTCGTGGGCGACCTGGCCGACCTGGCGGCGAACTATCTGAAGAACCGCCAGATGCGGCAGATGGCCTCGCAGCAGCGGATGTGGAACCAGCTGGAGACCTTCACCCACCAGATCCACCACACGCTCGACTTCAAGGAGACCGCCTACGCCGTCGTCAACGACGGCAAGCGGCTGGTCGGCTGCGACCGCATGAGCGTCGCCCTGAAGCTCTCCGGCCGCACGATGGTCGAGGCCATCAGCGGCCAGGAGGTCGTCGAGCAGCGCTCCAACCAGGTCCGCGAGCTGACCAAGCTCTGCAAGGCCGTCATCCGGTCGGGCGAGGACCTGGTCTACACCGGCCACACCGAGGGCTTCGCCCCCGACCTCCGCGACGCCCTGGAGATGTACGTCGACGAGTCCGGCTCCAAGGCCGTCGCCGTCGTCCTCCTGTACAAGCCCGAGAAGGAGGAGGGGGCCGAGCGCAAGGAGAAGGTCCCCTACGGCTGCCTGGTCTCCGAGCAGATCGGCGACGAGGTCGCCCCGACCGACATGCACGCCCGGACCGAGGTCGTGGCCCGGCACTCCTCGACGGCCCTCTGGAACGCCCAGGAGCACCACCGGATCTTCCTCCGGCCGGTCCTCAAGGCGATGGGCTCCCCCTGGCGGCTCCTGCGGGGCCGGACGCTGGCGAAGATCCTCGCCGTCCTGGGCCTGATCGTCGCCCTGATCGGCGTCCTGACCTTCGTCCCCTGGAACCTCCGCATCGAGGGCCGCGGCTCCCTGATGCCCGAGCAGCGCAGCATCGTCTACGCCCCGGACCAGGGGATCATCGCCGAGGTCCCCGTCGAGCACGGTCAGCGTGTCAAGAAGGGCGACCTCATCGCCCGCCTCGACAGCCGCAAGCTGGACCGCGAGCTGAAAGAACTCCAGGCCCAGCACAACAAGGCGACCTCGCAGGGCCTGATCCTCCAGCAGCAGGAGCAGGCCGCCAGCCAGCGCGAGCAGAACCGGCAGGAGGGGTTGCAACTGGTCGCCCAGCGCACCGAGGCCCAGATCACGGCCAAGAGCACCGCCCAGCAGATCGAGATCGTCAAGGAGCAGATCGAGCAGCTCTCGGTTCGGGCCCCGCACGACGGGATCATCACCACCTGGGAGGTGAAGACGAACCTCTTCGGCCGCCCGGTCGACATCGGCACCGAGCTGCTCCAGCTCGCCGAGACCGACGGCGAGTGGGTCCTGGAGGTCGAGGTCCCCGACGACGACATGGGCCCGGTCCTGGCCGCCCAGGCGAGGCTGGAGGACGAGATCAAGTCCGGGGCCAAGCAGCCCGGCGCCGCCCTCTCGGCCTACTTCGTCGTGATGACCGAGCCCGAGCACCGCTACCAGGGCTACGTCCGTCGGATCGCCTCCAAGGCCGAGACCAAGGCCGAGAGCGCCGAGCAGCGCCACACCGTCAAGGTGACCGTCGGCTTCAACGAGGCCGTCCGCAACGAGTTCCTCGCCCGCAACCAGGAGTTCCGCCCCGGCGCCGAGGTCCGCGCCCGGATCGACTGCGGCGACGCCCGCCTGGCCTACGTCCTGTTCCGCAAGGTCGTCCAGGTGTGGCACGAGTCGGTCCTGTTCCGCTGGCCGTTCCTCCGCTGAGCCGAGGACCGCAGCCCGAAGCCCCGGGGCCCGGCGCGTCGGCCGGGCCCCACCCGCACACCGCACCCGACCGTCCGTGGAGGATCGCACCGCATGTCGCCCCTCAAGACCGCCGCGTCCGTGGCCCTCGGAACCCTGGCGACCCTGTCGGCCGCCGCCTTCGGCCAGGGCGGGGCCGCCCCGGCCCCCTCCGCCGCCACGCTCGTCCTCGATTCGCACGAGAACCTGGCCACCATCCAGTGGATCCAGGTCTCCGACGTCGCCGCCCTCCGCGAGGGGGTCATCGAGAAGATGGAGCTCCAGCTCGGCGACGCCGTCCAGGAAGGGGGCGTCATCGGCACCCTCCACAAGGAGATCGCCGAGCTGACCGTCGCCAAGAGCAAGCTCGCCGCCGAGAACCAGGGCCCCGCCCTCAAGGCCGACGCCGCCAAGGAGGTCGCGGCCGCCGTCGTCGCCCGCAACCGCCGCCTCCTCCAGCGCAAGCCCGACCTGGTCTCGCAGGAGGAGGTCACCAAGGCCGAGGGCGAGCTGAAGGTCGCCGAGGCCCAGCTCAAGGAGGCCCAGGAGCAGGACGCCATCAACGAGGCCGAATTGGCCCTGGCCGAGGAGATGCTCCGGGAGCATACGATCGTCGCCCCGTTCAGCGGCGTGATCATCAAGCGCTACAAGGAGCCGAGCGAGAGCGTCCAGGCCAACACCGCCGTCGTGAAGATCGGCAACCTCTCGCGGCTGGCCGCCAACGCCTTCGTCCCGCTGGAGTACGTCTCCCGCGTGAAGGTCGGCCAGGTCGTCGAGCTCCAGCCCCGCCTGGAGGGGACCTCCGGCGACCAGCCCATCGAGCGCAAGACCTTCCGCGGCGTCATCAAGTTCGTCGACCCGGAGATCCAGCCGATCAACGAGACCGCCGTGCGGATCCGCGTCGAGTTCGAGAACACCGACCTGGCCCTGAAGCCGGGCCTCAAGGCGGCGATGACCATCTTCCTCGACGACGCCGTCGCCGCGCGGCCCGCCGCCACCGCCCGCTGACACGAGCCGGACCCGCACGGAGCCCGAGGACGCCCCGACTGGACCCGCCGAGGATCGCCGATCGATGAGCGCAGCCCCTTCCACCTCGCCGGCGCCGTTCGGACAGGCCGCCGAGCACCTCCGCGTCCGGCTCCGCCCCGACCTGGTGGTCCAGCCCCAGTTCTACGAGGGGATGACCCACTACGTCGTCAAGGACCCGCTGGCGCTGAAGTACTTCCGGTTCAAGATCGAGGAATACTTCCTCCTCCAGCAGTTCGACGGCAAGCAGAACCTCCAGGACGTCAAGCGGGCCTTCGAGCGCAAGTACCGGCCCCAGACGATCTCGATCGACGACCTCACCCGCTTCGTGGCCCAGCTCCACGAGGCGGGCGTGGTGGTCATCGACAGCCCGGAGCAGGCCGCCGCGCTGATCCGACGCCGCCGCAAGAACAAGTGGCGGAAGGTCTGGGGCTTCCTCGCCAACATCCTGTTCATCAAGATCCCGGTCATCGACCCCGAGCGGCTCCTGACCTGGATGTACCCCTACTTCCGCTGGATCTACACCCGGACGTTCGTCGCCCTCAGCACCGGCCTGATGCTCGCGGCGATCACGCTGGTCGTCAGCCACTGGAGCGAGTTCTACGCCAAGCTCCCCGAGTTCCAGAGCTTCTTCAACTGGTGGACGATCTTCACGTTCTGGATCAGCCTGGCCGTCGTGAAGATCATCCACGAGTTCGGCCACGGCCTCACCGCCAAGCACTTCGGCGGCGAGGTCCACGAGATGGGGATGCTGTTCCTGGTCCTCACGCCCGCGCTCTATTGCGACGTGACCGACTCGTGGCTCCTCCCCAACAAGTGGCACCGGATCTGGATCTCGGCGGCGGGCATCTACGTCGAGCTGTTCCTGGCCTCGATCGCGACCTTCGTCTGGTTCAACACCGAGCAGGGGCTGCTGAACAGCCTGGCGATGGCCGTCATGTTCATCTGCTCGGTGAACACGGTCCTGTTCAACGCCAACCCGCTGCTGCGGTACGACGGCTACTACGTGATGTCGGACTGGCTGGAGATCCCCAACCTGCGGATCAAGAGCACGCAGTTCTTCACGTACCTGCTCCAGGAGAAGGTGCTGGGCCTGGAGGTGCCGGTCCAGAGCTACCTGCCGCGGTCGCGGCGGACCCTGTTCGTGACCTACGCGATCGCCAGCTACCTGTACCGCTGGGTGGTGACGTTCAGCATCCTGTTCTTCCTGTCGCAGGTCCTCAAGCCGTACAAGCTCCAGGCGGTCAGCTACATGCTGGCCCTGGGCTCCATGGTGCCCATGGTGGGCATGCCCCTCTACCAGACCGTCAAGTTCCTACGCACGCCCGGGAGGATGCGCAAGGTGAAGAAAGCACGAGCGGCGGCCTTCGCCGCGGCCTTCGCGGCCGTCGTGGCGGGCGTCCTGTTGATCCCCACCCCCCTCCGCGTCCAGGGGACCCTGGTCCTCTCCCCGGCCCATCCCGACGAGGTCTACTCCGAGGTCGAGGGCCGCCTCGTCGAGCTGGCCGTCCGCGACGCCGAGTGGGTCAAGGCCGGCACCGTCATCGCCAAGATGGTCAACCCGGAGAAGCAGCGCGAGCTGATCGAGCGCCAGGCCGAGCACGACTCGTACTGGGTCAAGGCCCTCTCCTACAGCCAGAGCCCCGAGAACGAGGGCCGCGCCCAGGCCCGCCAGAACGCCCGCATGGCCGAGGAGCTGGAGCCGGCCCTGGCCAAGCTCAGCGAGCAGCTCGGCAAGCTCGTCCTGACCGCCCCCCGCGACGGCCAGGTGCTGGGCCTGCCGCACGAGGAGACGCTCGGCCAGTGGGTCAAGCCGGGCAAGGCGTTCTGCGAGGTCGCCGACCCGCACGCGCTCGAGGCCCACCTGATCGTCGACCAGTCGGACATCGACCTGATCCGCATGGATCCCCCGCCGACGGCCTGGGTCAAGGTCTACGGCCGCTCGGAGACCACGCTCAAGAGCCAGGTCGCCCAGATCGCCAAGCGCAACCGCGAGGAGATCCCCCCCGAACTGTCCAACACCGCCGGCGGCGAGATCGCCGCCAAGCCCGACCCCAAGACCGGCCAGATCAAGCCCCAGTCGGCCGTCTACGAGGTCGTCATCCCGGTCGACAACCCCCGCCTGGAGTTCCATCCCGGCCAGCGCGGCTTCGCCAAGATCGACGCCGGCCACGCCACCTTCGGCTGGTGGCTCTGGCGGCTCGTCACCAAGACGTTCCACTTCACCATCTGACGGCCGATCCGCCCGTTCGACGACTCTCTTCGAGGCCCGCCCGCGACCCTCACCGGCCGCCGGCGGGCCTCGTCGCGCCACCGGCCGTCGCGATTTCGCGGCGAACTTCCGGCGGCCCGGCGTCGAATGATAGGTGGACCGACGAGGAGACCCCCGGCCCTCGGGCCGTCGGATGATAAATCGAGGAAGCGGAATCTGATGAGCCTCTCGTGGAAACTCGGCCGCATCGCGGGGATCGACGTGTTCCTGCACCCGACGTTCCTGCTGCTCCTGCTGCTGCCCGGCGTGGCCGAACGGCTGCCGCTGCTGCTGGCGACGTTCGGCTGCGTGCTGCTGCACGAGCTGGGGCACGCCCTGGCCGCCCGGCGGTTCGGGATCGGTACGTCCGACATCACGCTCTATCCCATCGGCGGCGTCGCTCGCCTGACCCGGATGCCGCGCGCCCCGGGCGTGGAGCTGCTGATCGCCCTGGCGGGGCCGGCGGTGAACCTGGCGATCGCGGTCGGGCTGTATCCGCTCGCCCGGGGCGGGGGCGAGTTCCTGGCGGACCTGCTGGCGGTGAACCTGGTGCTGGCCCTGTTCAACCTGATCCCGGCCTTCCCGATGGACGGCGGCCGGGTGCTCCGCGCCCTGCTGGGGGGCTGGATCGGCCGCGCCCGCGCGACGAGCTTCGCCGCGGCCGTCGGCCGTACCCTGGCCGTCGGCTTCGGCGTCTACAGCCTGCTTTCCTGGCAGCCGTTCCAGGCGGCCCTGGCCGCGTTCATCTACCTGGCCGCCGGGGCCGAGGAGGCGGGCGTCCTGGCCGACGAACGCCGACGCTCCGGCGCGGCCCGGGGGGTCGACTGGTCGGCCCCGGCCGGCTACCGCTGGATCCAGACCCATCCCGGCGTCTGGCGGCTGGCCCCGAAGGCATCGGCGCGAGACTCCTCGTGGAGCGGTGCCCGATGAGCCTCCGCCCGGTCGTCGAGCTGGGCGTCGCCGAGGCTTACGCCATCCTCTCCGTCCGCCCCGGCGACGACGACCTCCCCCCGCTCGACGCGATCGAGAACGAGGACTGGGGCCGCGACTGGCTCCTGAGCCGCTTCGAGGCGATCCCCGCCGACGAGTTGGCCGCCCTGGGCCTGCGCTGGGACGACGGCCGGGGAGAGGACGACTGGACCTCTCCGCACTCGTAGGCTGGGTCTCGACCCAGCTCTCGCGAGCTTCGGCTTCTCCGGGCTGGGTCTCGACCCAGCCTACAGGACCTGGAGGCGGAATCGGGACGGCCGATCAGTCGGGCTGGACCCGGATCGTCAGGTTCTTCCACTCGTAGTCGCCGGCCTTGTCGTAGAGGCCGAGGTGGCCGGCGGCGGGCTCGACGTCGTCGGCGGTGGTGACGAGGACGCCGTTGAGCCGGACCTCGACGTGCGCCCCGGCCGCCTTGAGGGCGAGCTTCTGCCATTCGCCGGGGGGCTTCGCGGCCGAATTCAGGGCGTCGGCCTTGCGTTCGAACCGGGGGGGGCTGGTGGCGTGGCCGAACAGCATGAGGCGGCCGTCGCCGTCGCCGAGGGGGATCTGGTAGCCGCGGGCCGGCCATCGGGGCTCGGCCTCGCCGGTCTCGGCCCCGGTGCGGAAGAAGAGTCCCCCTTCGGATCCCTCCTTCAGCATGCGGAACTCGGCCTCCAGCTCGAAGTTCTTGTACGCCTGGGCGGACCGGAGCCAGCCCTCGCCGGGCCTGGAGGCGAGCACGCCGTCGGCGACGGTGAAGCGGTCGGTGTGCTCGGCGACCCAGCCGGCCAGCGACTTGCCGTCGAACAGGGGGGCCGCCGCCGGGGGCTCCTCGGAGCCGGACAGGAGCCCGGTCGTTAGAAGGACGGCGGCGATCGCCCCCGGCAGACGTCTCATCGCTCGAAGCCTCGCGGTGCGGCATGCAAAAGTCCGGCGCGGGGGGCGATGGGCGACGCTCCCCGCATCCACACCCTGATTATGTCCTATCCGGGGGGCGAAGGGGGATTTCCCGGCGGCTTTTGCGGAAAACCGCGGATCGTCACCGGGCCCCGGGGACGTCGGCCTGGATCCGGGCGGCCAGGTAGTGGACCGGGTGCTTCATCCGGACCGCGGCCTCGGCCAGCCGGTCGAGCCGGCCGGAGCGCTGGCAAAGCTCGGCGATCGGCGGGCAGGCGAGCATACCCTCGGGGACGTCCAGCAGGTGCCGCGTCGCCTCCTCGACCGCCTCGTCCTCCCGGCCGACCCGCATCAGCAGGTTGACGAGCACCTGGGCGGGGAGCGTCGATTCCAGGTCGCCGTCCCCGGCCGCGGCCGGCGCGGGGAGCTTGGCCCGGAAGTGCTCGACCGCCGCGTCGACGTCCCGGCCGACGAGCGCCTTGAGGTAGACGTTGTGGTCCTCGAAGGTCTTCTCGAACGGCGGGGCCGAGTCGTACTGGAGCCGAGGCGAGAGCCGACGGCCGTACTCGGTCAGGTCGAGCGCCAGGCGGAGGATCTCGGGGTCGGTCGCCATGACCGACCAGCGGACGATGGTGGACAGGTGGGAGACGTCGGTGTGGTAGGCGTCCTCGGCGAACAGCCAGGGGCGGTCGGCGACCATCTCGGCGAGCGAGGCCCCCGCCGCCGATTGCGGCTGGCCGCGGCGGGCGACGTCGGCCCGGACGTTGTCGACGAGCTGCTCGTGGAGGTGCCGGACCAGCTTCTCCACGCAGGCGACGCGGGCCGTCGGGTCGGCCGGCCCGGACTGCTCCAGCGACGTGATGGCCGAGCACGCCCCGTAGGAGCGCAGGATCCACTCGAAGCCCTTCGTCGGGTTGGCCCCCTGGTGGAAGGCGACCTCGATCAGCCGGCCCATCCGGTCCGGGTCGTCGGGCGTGGGGAGGTCTTCCAGCGCCTTCGCGACCGGCTCGGGCTCGCCGATGGCCTGGAAGTAGGCCCAGGCGGTGGGGACGTCGCCGGCCTCCAGGAACTTCGAGCCCACGCGGCGGAGGGCGTCGACGTAGCGGCCCTCGAACCGGACGCGGTCCTCCTCCGGCAGGTCGGCGTAGCGGCCGACCTGGATCAGCGGCAGCCCCAGCTCGTGGCGGGCCTTGAGCAGGAGGGCGTCGAGGAGCATCCGGTACTCGCCCCGGCCTTCCAGGTCGGCGACGAGGCGGTCGATGGCCTCGGCGGGGCCGCCGCCCTCAAGGGCGGCGTCGAGGTCGGGGAAGCCGGGCTCGGCGACGGCGGCCGTCGCGGCGTCCGGGGTCCTGGGGTCTCTCATCGGCGGTCGTCCCCCGTGGGGTCGGGTGGGCTCGGTCGTGGCGGGATCATTCGGCGTCGGACTTGGCGGGGTCGACGGCCGTCGCGGGCGCTCCGGGCGGGTCGGCGTCCAGGCTCGCGCCGACGGATTGCTTCCAGGCCTCCCAGCAGCGCGACTGGTAGCATTCTACGAGCAGGTCGCGGATTTCTTCGAGCGAATCCGTCACGATCAGCAGGTTCATGTCCTCCGGCGAGATCGTCTTCCGCTCCAGCAGGGTGCCGAGGACCCAGTCGACGAGGCCCTTCCAGTAGGCCGAGCCGTACAGGATGATCGGGAACCGCTTGATCTTGCGCGTCTGGACCAGGGTGAGGGCCTCGAACAGCTCGTCGAGCGTGCCGAAGCCGCCGGGGAAGATGACGAAGCCGTCGGAGAACTTGACGAACATGGTCTTCCGCACGAAGAAGTAGCGGAAGTTGACCGAGACGTCGGTGTAGGGGTTCCCCTCCTGCTCGAACGGAAGCTCGATGTTGCAGCCGATCGAGACGCCGTCGGCCTCCTGGGCGCCGCGGTTGGCGGCCTCCATGATGCCGGGCCCGCCGCCGGTGATGACGGCGAAGCCGGCCTCGGCGAGCAGGCCGCCCAGCCGGCGGGCGTCCTCGTACAGCGGATCCCCCTCGGCGATGCGGGCCGACCCGAACACGGAGACCGCCGCCCCCAGCTCGGCCAGGGCGTTGATGCCGTGGACGAACTCGCCCTGGATGCGGAGGACGCGCCAGGGCTCCTCGTGGGTGAAGGCGCCCAGCTCGGGCATGCGGGGGGTGGGGATGCGCCCGACGTTGGCGTTCGGGCGGTTGAGGAGCTGTTCGTCCTCGGTCGGCTCCTTGAGGGCCGCGCGGGCGTTGGCCCCGGTGCGGAAGGCCGGCCGGGGCTTCCGGATGCGCGGCTCCTCGCGGTCGGGCCCCGGGTTCGGGCTTCCGTTCGCCGCGTCGCACGCCGGCCGGGGCGTGCGTCCGTCTTGGTCGTGGTCCATGGAACCGTCCGCTTTCCTGTCGATCCGCGGGAGAGGCCGGCGGCCCGCTCGCTGCGGCCCGGCTCCTCATTATACATACGCACGGGGGGAGACGTCCGCCGGCGCGTCTCGTCGGCCGGGGGGCCGTCCGGTTAGGATGGAGGCCGCGACCGGACCCCGCCCTCTCAGGATCGCCCGACCGATGACGACCGACCCCGCGCCTCAACCGACCACGACGGACGCCCTGTGGAACAGCCGGTTCCTCCGGGCCTGCCGCCGCGAACCCGTCGACGCCACGCCCGTCTGGCTGATGCGGCAGGCGGGGCGATACATGGCCGAATACCGCTCGCTCCGGTCCAAGGTGTCCTTCCTGGAACTGTGCAAGAACCCCGAGCTGGCCGCGGAGACCACCATCTTCGCCGCCGAGGTCCTGGGGGTGGACGCGGCCATCCTCTTCGCCGACATCCTCCTGATCCTGGAGCCGCTGGGCTTCGACCTGGAATTCTCCAAGGGCGAAGGCCCCGTCATCCACAACCCGGTCCGCGAGGCGGGCGACGTCGCCGGGCTCCGGCCGCTGGAGGACGTCTCGGCGCTGGGGTACGTCTACGAGGCCGTCCGGAAGATCCGCGACGGGCTCCCCGGGAACATCCCCCTGATCGGCTTCGCGGGTGCCCCGTTCACCCTGGCCTGCTACGCCATCGAGGGGGGCGGCTCGCGGAACTACGAGAAGGCCAAGACCTTCATGTACTCCGACCCCGGGGCCTGGGACGCCTTGATGACCGTGCTGACCGAATCCACCGCCCGCTACCTCAACGCCCAGGTGACGGCCGGGGCCCAGGCCGTGCAGGTCTTCGACAGTTGGGTCGGCTCGCTGGGGCCGGACGACTACCGGCGGTTCGTCCAGCCCCACATGAAGCGGCTGTTCGCGGCGATCGACCCCTCGGTCCCCAAGATCCACTTCGGGACCGACACCGGCTCCCTGCTGGAACTCCAGCGCGACGCCGGCGGCGACGTCATCGGCCTGGACTGGCGGGTGGAGCTGGACCGCTGCTGGGATCGGCTGGGGCCCGAGGTCGGCGTCCAGGGGAACCTCGACCCCGTCGTCCTGTTCGCCCCGCTCGCCGAGATCGCCCGCCAGACGCGCCGGATTTTGGGCCAGGCGGCGAACCGCCCCGGCCACATCTTCAACCTGGGCCACGGGATCCTGCCGCACACCCCGGTCGACCACGTCCGGGCCCTGGTGCAGATGGTCCACGAGTTCTCCGCGCGATGACCCCCCTGGCGAAATCGTGAAGGATCGGCGAAAATGGCGGGATGAGGGGACGAGGGACCGGGAGGGGTTTCCGGAGAAGGGACTCGACCTGATGGTGACGACGACCGATCGGAATGCGGGCGGGAAGGCCGCGGGCCGGGTGGTGGTGATCGGCGGGGGGCTCTCGGGCCTGGCCGTCGCCAGCCGCCTCCAGCAGGCCGCGGACGCCGCGCGCCGGCCGACGGAGGTCGTCGTCCTGGAGGCCAAGGACCGCGTCGGCGGGCTGATCGCCACCGAGCGTCGCGACGGCTTCACCCTGGAGCGCGGGCCGGACTCGTTCATCACGAACAAGCCGTGGGCCCTGGACCTCTGCCGCCGGCTGGACCTGGAAGGCCAGCTCATCGAGGCCGAGGCGTCGCACCGGCGGTCGTTCGTGGTCCGCAAGGGGAAGCTGCTGGCCGCGCCCGAGGGGTTCGTCCTGATGGCCCCGCACCGGATCTCGCCCGTGCTGGCCTCGCCGATCCTCTCCCCCTGGGGCAAGCTCCGGCTGCTGATGGAGGCCCTGATCCCGCGCCGGGAGTCCGACGCGGAGGAGTCGCTGGCCGCCTTCGCGCGGCGCCGCCTGGGGCGCGAGGCGTTCGACCGCCTGGTCCAGCCGCTGGTGGGCGGCAGCTACACCGGCGACCCCAACAACCTGAGCCTCCGGGCCACGCTGCCGCAGTTCCTGGAGATGGAGCGCGAGCACGGCGGCCTGATCCGCGCCGCATGGCGGCGCCGCAAGGAGGCCGACGCCCGGATCGAGACCGAGTCGTCCGGCGCCCGCTACGGCATGTTCGTCTCGCTGGCCGACGGCATGGGCGAGCTGCCGCGGGCCCTGGCCGCCGGGCTGCGGCCGGGGACGGTCCGGCTCAACGCGCCCGTCCGCCGGCTGAGCCGGGCGGCGCACGGCTCGGGATGGGTCGTGGAGCCGCTGAACGGCCCGCCGATCGAGGCCGACGCCGTCGTCGCGACGACCGAGGCCCACGCCACGGCCCGCATGATCGACGGCTGCGATCCCTCGCTGGCGCTGCAACTCCGGGCGATCCCCTACGCCTCGTCGATCATCGTGAACGTCGCCTACCGCCGCGAGCGCGTGAAGCACCCGCTCGACGGCTTCGGCTTCGTGGTGCCGTCGATCGAGGGGCGTCGGATCTTCGCGGCGTCGTTCCTCAACGTGAAGTTCCCCCGCCGCGCCCCGGAGAAGACGGCCCTGATCCGCGCCTTCGTCGGCGGCGGCTCCCAGCCCGAGCTGTTCGACCTCGACGACGACGAGGTCCGCCGGGTCGTCGCCGCCGAGCTGGGCGAGCTGATCGGCGCGTCCGGCCCGCCGATCTTCATGGAGATCGCCCGCCACCCCCGGTCGATGCCCCAGTACGTCCTGGGCCACCTGGAGGCCGTGGAGACGATCCGCCGCAAGGCCGCGATGCACCCCGGCCTCTTCCTGGCCGGCGTGGCCTACGACGGCGTCGGCATCCCCGACTGCATCCGCGCCGCCGAGTCGACCGCCGACGCCGTCCTCGCCCGCCTCGCCGACCCCGGCTCCATCGCCGCCGCCTGATCGGCCCCCCGGAGAACGAGGCGACCCATGCCCGACGCCCCCCTCGACCCCCGCGCCCACCTGCCGGAGCTTCCCGAACGCCGGGACTGGGGGATCGGCGTCGTCGGGGCCGGCTTCATCGTCCGGGACTGCCACCTGCCGGCGTATCGCGAGGCCGGGTTCCCCGCGACCGCGATCACCTCGCGCACCGAGGCCGCGGCCCGGGAGGTCGCGGCGCTCCGCGGCGTGCCGAAGGTCTTCCCGACGCTCGAAGCCATGCTCGACGACCCGGCGATCGAGGTCGTCGACGTCGCCGTCCCGCCGGCCGAGCAGCCGGGCGTGATCCGTCGGATCCTCGCCCATCCCCGCAAGGTCCGGGGGATCCTGGCGCAGAAGCCCTTGGCCCTGTCGCTGGCCGAGGCCCGCGCGCTGGTCGACGCCTGCGACGCCGCCGGCGTGGCCCTCCAGGTGAACCACAACATGCGGCACGACCACTCGGTCCGGGCCCTGAAATGGCTGCTGGACCGGGGCGTCCTGGGCGATCCCGTGCTGGCGACGATCGAGATGCGCGCCATCCTCCACTGGATGCCCTGGGCCCGCGACGGCCGGTCGCTCTCGACGTTCATCATGAGCATCCATCACCTGGACACGATGCGGTACTGGCTGGGCGACCCCGAGCGGGTCCTGGCCAGCACCCGGCCCGACCCGCGCACGAAGTTCGCGCACGCCGACGGGATCAACCTGACGATCCTGGAGTACGCGAGCGGCGCCCGCGCGTCGTGCTGGGACGACGTCTGGGCCGGCCCCGCGCGCGAGGGCGCCGCCGCCGACCTGGGCGTGCGCTGGCGGTTCGAGGGGACCGAGGGCCTGGCGAAGGGGACGATCGGCTGGCCGTCGTGGCCCCGGCGCGCGCCCAGCACCCTCGACTACTCCACGGCCCGAGACGGCGGCGCGTGGCATCGCCCGCGATGGCCCCAGGCCTGGTTCCCCGACGCCTTCGCCGGGACGATGGCCGGCCTGCTGGCCGCCCTGGAGCGCGGGGGCGAGCCCGACATCCCCGGCCGCGACAACCTCAAGACCGTCGCCCTCTGCGAGGCCGTCCTGGCCGCCGCGACCGAGCACCGAGTTGTATCGTTCGGCGACGCGGCCGGATAGGATGAAAATAGACAACCGCGCCGGATTCTGGAGATGCCATCATAACGGCCTTCCCCCCCGGCGGGGGAAGGTGGCCCGGAGGGCCGGATGAGGGGGAGGACGCGTCAGACGGCCGTCGGATCTCGCGACGGCCGGCATGGGCGGGCCTTCGGGGCTCGAAGGCCCCTGTGCTTCGCATCCCCCTCATCGGACCGCTTCGCGGTCTGTCTTCCCCCGCGAGGGGGGAAGACCGGCGGCGTCGAGATAACCTCGGGATCCGCGACGGTCGAGCGAACGTCCGCCTCTTCGGGCCCCCAGCCATGGACACCGTGCTCTCGGCGGGACAAGGCGACGCCCCCGCGCTGCTGGCGGCCCTGCCGCCGGGGGTCGAGTGGGCGCTCGTCGCCCTCGCCTTCGCCGCCTCCGTGGCGATGGTCGCCGCGACGGCCCTGGCGCGGCGGGCGCGGGCCGAGGCGCACCGCATGGCGGCGATCGCCGGCGGGGCGGTCGAGCGGGTGGAGGAGGCGGAGCGCACCATCGACGAGATGGCCGCCGTCTACCGCTCCCTGGTCGAGACCCTGCCGCAATCGTTCCTCCGCAAGGACCTGGAAGGCCGCTTCACGTTCGCCAACCAGCGGTTCTGCGACGAGCTGGGCCACCCCCGCGACGAGGTCGTCGGCCGGACCGACTTCGACTTCTTCCCGCGCGAACTGGCCGAGAAGTATCGCGCCGACGACGCCCTGGTGGCCGTGACGGGCCGCGTCCTGGACGTGGTCGAGCAGCACGTCACGCCCCGCGGCGAGACGCTCCACGTCCAGGTGATGAAGACCCCGCTCTACGCCGCCGACGGCTCGCTCATCGGCACCCAGGCCATCTTCTGGGACGTCACCGCCCGCATCCGCGCCGAGGAGCAGCTCCGCGAGAAGAACGCGGAGCTGGAGGGCCTCGCCCGCTCCGAGCACCAGGCGCACGAGGCCCTCAAGCAGGCCCAGAGCCTCCTCGTCCAGAACGAGAAGCTCGCCAGCCTGGGCCAGCTCGTCGCCGGCGTGGCCCACGAGATCAACAACCCCCTCGCCTTCGTCAGCAACAACGTGGCCGTCCTGGAACGCGACCTGATCGACCTCCTGCGCCTGGTCGAGATCTACACGGAGAAGGCCGAGGCCGGCGACCGCCGCGACCCGGCGACGGCGGCCGAGGTCGAGGCCATCTCCGAGCGGATCGACCTGGGCTACTGCCTGGACAACTTCCCCCGCCTCATCGAGCGCACCCGCGAGGGCCTGCGGCGGATCGAGCGGATCGTCAAGGAGCTGCGCCTCTTCGCCCGGGTCGACGAGGGGGAATGGAACGAGGTCGACCTCAACCCGGGCATCGAATCGTCGATCAACATGGTGAAGGGCTATGCGCGGAAGAAGGGCGTGCAGATCGTCATGGACCTGGGCGCCCTGCCGGCCGTCCGCTGCCGCGCCGCGCGGATCCACCAGGTCATCCTCAACCTGCTGACCAACGCGATCGACGCCTGCCGCGACGACGGCCAGGTCACGGTCCGCACCGAGACCGAGGCCGACGCGATGGGCGTGCGCGTGGACATCGACGACAACGGCGGCGGCATCCCGCCGGAGATCCGCGAGCGGATCTTCGACCCGTTCTTCACCACCAAGCCGCTCGGCCAGGGGACGGGCCTGGGGCTCTCGATCAGCTACGGGATCGTCCAGGAGCACAACGGGCGGATCGAGGTGCAGTCGACCGTCGGCTACGGGTCGTGCTTCTCCGTCCACCTTCCGCTGGAGCCGGCGAGGTCCCCCTACGCGGCCGCCGCCCCCGCCCGCGAGGCGGCGAAGCGGCCCGTGGTCGAGGAGCGCGTCCCGCAGGCGGCCCTCGTCGACGGCAGGCCGCCGGAGGGGCCGCCTTGACGGGGAGGCTCGCCGGATCGCTCGTCCTGGCGGGGCTGACGATCCTGGTATACTGGCCGGCCGCCGCGACGGTCCTCGAAGCCGCCCGGCCGACGGCCGACGTCGCCGCGCCCGCCGCGCTCGACCCGACGGCGACCGCGGCCGTCGCGGCGGACTCCGGGGGTGTGGCCCGGCCCGCCCGACTGGCGCTGGAGACCCTGATCGTCGCCGCCGGCGCCGAGGCCCTGGCGATGCCCGTCGGCGTCGCGCTCGCCCTGCTGCTGTTCCGCACCGACGCCTGGGGCCGCCGGCCGCTGCTGGCGGCGCTGGGGCTCGCGCTGTTCGTGCCGCTCCCGCTGCACGCGACGGCCTGGCTGGGGGCGTTCGGAGACGCCGGCCGGATGCAGGCGTTCGGCGTCCGGCCGTTCCTGGTCGGCCGGACGGGCGTGGTCGTCGTCTCGGCGATGGCCGCGCTCCCCTGGGTCGTCCTCCTCTCCGGCGTCGGCCTGCGGCTGGTGGAGCCCGAACTGGAGGAGGCCGCCCTGCTCGACATGCCGGCCCGTCGCGTGCTGTGGTCCGTGACAATCCGCCGCGGCCTGGGGGCGATCGCCGCCGCCGCGCTGGCCGTGGCGGTCCTGACGGCCGGCGACATGACCGTGACCGACCTGCTGCAAGTCCGGACCTATGCGGAAGAAGCCTACGTCCAGTTCACGCTGGGGAACGGGCCCGCCGGCGCCGCGGCCGTCGCGCTCCCGCCGCTGGTCGTCCTGGGGGCCGGCGTGTTCGTCCTCGCGCGGGCGCTGGGTCGCGACGCCCCTGCGCGGCCGGCGTCGGCGTTCGGCCGGGCGAAGGTCTGGCGGCTCGGGCCCTGGCGGATCCCGCTGGGGGCGGCGGCGGTCGCGATCGCGGGGGCCGTGCTGGCGTTGCCGCTGGGAGGGCTGGTCTGGAGGGCCGGGCGGGTCGGCGGGCGGGCGACGCTCGGCGCGCCGCCGTCGTGGTCGCCCGCCGGGCTCGTCGTCACGCTCCGCGCGGCGGCCGAGGAGTGCATCGACCCGATCGCGACCAGCGCCCTGCTGGCGGCCGTCGCCGCGACGTTCGCCGTCGCCCTGGCCTGGGGGCTCGGCTGGCTGGGGCGCGATTCGCGGGCCTGGCGCGGCGTCGCGCTGCTGACGGTCGCCTTGACGCTCGCCGCGCCGGGGCCGGTGGCGGGGATGGCGCTCCTGCTGGCGTACCGGACGGTCGACGCGATCTACGACGCGCCGGCGATCGTCGTCCTGGCGATGGCCGCGCGGACGCTGCCCTACGCCGTGCTGATCCTCTGGCCGGCCCTGCGGGCGCTGCCGCGCGAGCAGCTCGACGCCGCGGCGGTGGACGGCTGGGGGCCGGCCGCGCGGGCCTGGCGGGTGGCGCTGCCGCTCTCGCGGCGGGCGACGGCCGCGGCGTGGGCGTCGTGCTTCGTCCTGGCCGTGGGCGAGCTTCCGGCGACGAACCTCCTGGCGCCGCCGGGGGTCGACACGATCAGCCAGCTCATCTGGAGCCTGCTGCACACCGGCGTCGAGAGCCACCTCGCGGGCGTCGCCCTGGTCACGCTGTCCGCCGTGGCCGCGGCCGGCGGCCTGGCGGCCGTCCTGCTGAGGAATGCCGTGTCGCGGGGCCCGTGACGAGTGTAAGATGGACGGCCGGCCGGAGGAGATCGGGACCCCTCGCCCTGGGAGCGTGGCATGGCGATGCAGGACGCGTTCGGCCCGGTGTTCGCTTGCGAATGGCTCCGCGCCTCGCGGAGATGGCAGTTGTACGCCGCCCGCGCGGCGTTCGTCGGCGTGATCCTCGGCGGCCTGCTCGTGCTCTGGGAATCGCTGGCCCGGCGGCCCGACGGCATGGACCTGCGCGAGATCGCCGCGTTCGGCCGCTCGGTCTCCTGGACGGTCGCCTTCGTCGAGCTGACGCTCCTCCTGCTGGCGGCCCCGGCGGCGACGGCCGGCTCGATCTGCCTGGACAAGGCGCGGGGCTCCCTCATCCAGGTCATGGCGACCGACCTGACCGACTCGGAGATCGTCCTGGGCAAGCTCGCCGTCGGGCTGATCCCGGTGGTCGGCCTGGTGTTCTGCGCCTTCCCGGTGCAGATGCTCGCCTCGCTCCTGGGAGGCTCCGACCCGGCCGCGCTGTTCGGGACGCTCCAGGTCGCGCTGGGGTCGGCCGTGCTGGGCTGCACGCTGGCGTTCGCGCTCTCGGTCTGGGGGCGGAAGGTGCACGAGGTGCTGAGCGCGACGTACCTGGTCATCGTCCTTTGGGTCGTGATCCTGCCGTTCCTCGGGAGCGCCGCGAGGATCGCCGGCTGGTCGACGCTGGGATGGTGGGGCGAGGCCCTGTACCTCCTGGAATGGGTGACGCCCTACGCCCTGATCCAGCCCTTGTACAACGAGACGGCCGCGGCCCGCCTGGGGAGGACCTCGCTGTTCCTGGGGGCCTGCCTGGGGCTGTCCGCGCTCCTGACGCTGGCGACGATCCTGCGGATTCGCCCGGTCACGCTGAACTCGCGCGGGGAGGCCGCCCCAACGGAGGGCCGATGGGCTCGTCTCGGCCGGCTGCGGCTGCCTTCGCCGCTGCCGTCGCCGTCGCTGGACGCCAACCCGGTCCTCTGGCGCGAGTGGAGCCGCATGCGTCCGTCGCGGTGGATGCGCGTCACCTGGGCGGCCTACGCCGCGTGCGCCCTGGGCGGGACGGCCCTGGCCCTGATGGACGTGGTCGCGGGGGTCGGCGGCGTGGGCGAGATCGCCGTCTTCACGAACATGCTGCTGATCGTGGTCGGGCTGCTGCTCCTGAGCGTGCGGGCGGCGACGTCGCTGTCGGAGGAGCGGATCCGGGGGAGCCTGGACGTCCTGCTGACCACGCCGATGACGACGTCGGAGATCCTGGCCGGCAAGTGGTGGGGGACGTTCCGGATCGTCCCGGGCCTGGCGTTCCTCCCCGGCCTGATCGTGGGCGTCGGATGCCTGAAGTCCGGGAACTGGGCGCATGGCGCGGGGCTCGTCGCGCTGATCCACGCGTACGGCGCGGCGGTGACGAGCGCCGGGCTGGCGCTGGCCGTCTGGATCCCGCGCCAGGGGCGGGCGCTGGCGGCCTGCGTGGGGCTGTACGCCGTGGCCTGCGTGGGCTGGTTCGTCGTCGCGATCGCGCTGCTCGGAAACGACACCGCGGCCCCGATCGTCCTGATCGGCTCGCCGCTCTGGGGGGCGATCTGCGGGACCGTGCCGGCGATCGGCCAGCACCTGGGGCCGGCCCCGTTCGACGAGCTGGTGCCGCTGGGCCTGGCCGTCTGGTCGCTGTTCTACTTCGTCGCGGCGATCGGCCTGTTCGCGGCGGCCTGCCTGACGTTCGACCGCTGCCTGGGCCGCGCGCCGGGGCGGAGCGTCCACGAGCCGGAAGGGCCGCCGCTGCTCGCCCTGTTCCCCAGCTTCCGCCGCGAGCCGACGGCGGCGATCCTGGAGGAGGCGCGGCCATGAGGTTCGGGATCGGGCCGGGCCCGGTGTTCGCGTATGAGTGGCTGCGGATCTCGCGGCGGCGGTCGATGTATCTCGTGCGGGCGGCGGCCGTGGCGGCGGTCCTCCTCAGCATGCTGACGGCGTGGTCGCCGATGCGGTCCGCCCACGCCGAAATGGACCGGATGATCCTGGTCGCGATGGGGCAGGCGATCGCGATGGCCGTCGGCCTCGCCGAGCTGACGTTCCTCCTCCTCGTCGCGCCGGCGGCGACGGCCGGCGCCGTCTGCCTGGACAGGGCGCGCGGGGCGCTCGTCCAGGTCATGGCGACTGACCTGACCGACTCGGAGATCGTCCTGGGCAAGCTCGCCGCGGCTCTGCTGCCGGTCGCGGGCCTGGTGGCGGCGCTGCTGCCGGTGAAGATGCTGGGCTCGCTGCTGGGGGGCGTCGAGCCGATGGCGATGTTCGGCTCGTCGGCGGTCGCCCTGGCGACGGCCGTCCTGGCGAGCACGCTGGCGTTCTCGCTCTCGGTCTGGGGGCGGAAGCCGCACGAGGTTTTGAGCGCGGCCTACCTGATCCTCCTGGCCTGGATCGGGGCGCCCATCTTGTTCGAGCTGGCGACGGTCCCGCTGAGGGACGGCCTCCCCTGGGTCCGGATGGCGCTGTGGCGGGCGGCGCTCGCGTCGAATCCCTACAATCACATGTCGCCGGAGTTCAATGAGGTTCAGTCGGATTACCTGACGAGGGTCGGCGTGTTCGCGGGCGTCTGCCTGGCGGTCTCGGCCCTGCTGGCCCTGGCGACGACCCTGGGGATCCGCCGCGCCGTGCTGACGACGAAAGACCACTCGGAAGCGAGCCTGCCCCGCCGGGCGTGGCCGACGCTCCGCCTCCCCTCGATCCTGCCGGCGCCGTCGCTGGACGCGAACCCGGTTTTATGGAGGGAGTGGAGCCGGTCGCGACCATCGCCGGCGATGCGATATGTCTGGGGCTTTTACGTCCTGCTCGCCCTGTCCCTGGCGACGGCCTCCCTCTCGGCGTTCCCACAAGCGGGCGTGCGGGCGCGAGAGACCCCCACCCTGTCGACCATGATCCTGGTGGGGGTCGGCCTGCTGCTGCTGAGCGCGCGGGCGGCGACGTCGCTCTCCGAGGAGCGGGCGCGCGGCAGCCTGGACGTGCTGATGTCCACGCCGATGACGACGCCGGAGATCCTGGCCGGCAAGTGGTGGGGGACGTTCCGGCTGGTCCCGTCCCTGATCTTCCTGCCGGCGCTCCTCGCGTATCTGTCCACGCTGATGACGGACGGCTGGCTCGTCTACCTGCTGACCGTGGGATACCTGCTGGCCTGCGGCGCGGCGCTGACCGGCCTGGGCCTGGCCTTCTCGGTCTGGATCCCCCACCAGGGGCGGGCGCTGGCGATGAGCATGGGGGGCTACGTCGCGATGGCCCTGGGGCCGCTCCTGCTGGCGATGGTCGTCGACTCCCGCCCCGGCGGCCACGACGGGGAGATGCTGGCCGTCGGCTGCCCGATCTACGGGTCGGCGGCGGGGATGATCTACGCCTTCAACCCCGGCCCGACCCCGTACCGATTCCGCGACGCGCTCCCTTACTGCCTGGCGTCCTGGGGAGTATTCTATGCGTGCGTGGCGACGGGGGCCTACCTGGCCGCCTGCCTGACGTTCGACCGCTGCCTGGGCCGCGCGGCGAGCCCGGAGGACGGCGAGGCCCTGCGCGAGCACCTCCGCGCCCTGCGGCCCCGGTTCGGCCGCGGGCGCGAGCCGGCCGCGGCGGCCGAGTCGACCTGACCCGGATCGAGGAGCGTCCCGGATGGCGAGCCTGCGGATCGGCCCCGGCCCCGTCTTCGCCTGCGAGTGGCTGCGGATCTCGCGGCGCTGGCAGCTCTACGCCGCGCGGTCGCTGTCCATCGGCCTGGTGCTGCTGGGCCTGGCCTTCACCTGGGGCTCGTGGTCGGGCCGCGAGGCCGAGGTCGACCTGGCGCTGCTGGCCTTCCTCGGCCAGATCATCTACGCGACCATCGCCACCATCGAATTGACCCTGGTCCTCGTCGCCGCCCCCGCCGCGACGGCCGGCTCGGTCTGCCTGGACAAGGCCCGAGGCTCGCTGATCCAGGTGATGGCGACCGACCTGACCGACTCGGAGATCGTCCTGGGCAAGCTCGCCGCGGCGCTCCTGCCGGTGGTCGGCCTGGTCTTCAGCGTGCTCCCCGTGCTGATGCTGGCGTCGCTGCTGGGGGGCATCGACCCGATGCTGCTGCTGGGCTCGTTCCTGATCACGCTGGCGACGGCCGTCCTGGCCTGCACCCTGGCGTTCACCCTCTCGGTCTGGGGGAAGAAGACGCACGAGGTCCTGGGGGCGACGTACCTGATCCTGCTGGCGTGGCTCGCGCTGGTCCCTTTCTTCGGGGCCATGCTGCTCCAGGCGGTGGGGTACGGGGGGGGCGTCCAGCAGTGGATGGAACTCGTCTGGAGGGGCAACCCTTACGGCCTGATGTATCCCGACTACAACCAGCCCTCGGCCGAGCATCTCATCCCCGTCGCGATCTACGCGGCGGCTTGCCTGGGGCTCTCGGCGGCGATGGCCGTCGCGTGCATCGGGACCATCCGGCCGGCGGCCCTGAAACAGCGGGCCGAAGGGGGGACGACGGCGCGTCGACGCCGGCTCCTCCCGCGGCTCCCGTCGCTCCTGCCGGCCCCCTCGCTCGACGCCAACCCGGTGCTCTGGCGCGAGTGGTGCCGGGCCCGGCCCTCGCGCTGGGGGCGGTTCGTCGCGGGTGGCTACGGGCTGTTCGCGATCATGCTGGCCGGGCTGGCGATCTGGGAGGCCAACGCCCGGCCGAGCATGTTCGGCGAGATGACGTTCCTCGCCAACGTCTACATCGTGTCGGTCGGCCTGCTGCTGATGAGCGTGCGGGCGTCGACGGCGCTGTCGGAGGAGCGGGTGCGCGGCAGCCTGGACGTGCTGCTGACGACCCCGATGCCGACGACGGCCATCATGGCCGGCAAGTGGTGGGGGACGTTCCGGGGCGTCGCGCCGCTCCTGCTCCTCCCGGCGCTGATCGCGGCCGGCCCGTGCCTGAGGTCGTGGCGATGGCCGCACCTGGCGGCGTACCTGGGCCTGATCGCCAGCTACGCGGCCCTGACGACGAGCGCGGGCCTGGCGATCGCCGTGCGGGCGGCGCGGCAGGGCCGGGCCGTCGGCCTCGGCGTGGGGCTGTACGCCGCGTCCTGCATCGGCTGGCCGATCCTCACGGCGCTGTCCCGGCAGGGCGACCACGGCCTGATCTTCCTGCTCGGCTCGCCGATCGCCGGTGCCGTGATGGGGTCGTCGGCGGTGATCGCCGCCGAGGCCAGCGATTGGCCGGCGCGGGCGCTCATCCACTGCACGATCTGGGGGGCGCTGCAATTCGGCGTCGCGCTCCTCTTGTTCCGCCTCGCCTGCGAGTCGTTCGACGAGAAGCTGGGGCGGGCCGCCGACCCCGCCGAGCGAAACGTCCCCTGGCGGTTCGCCCGCGCCCTGATCCCCCGCTTCCGCGCCGAGCCCGACGAGGCCGCCTGAGCCGGGCGGGGGGGGGAGAGGCTCCCGTCGATCCTCGCGCCGCCTTCATCGGATCTTCACGCGGATCGTGTAAGCTGGACGGACGGCCGCCGGGCGGGGACAATCACCACCGGCCCGCGCGTCGGCGGCCGGGCGGTCGCGGCGTGCGTGCGGCGGCCTGGATCCTTGTCCACGAAGAGGAACGGCGAACTTATGCGGCTCCGGCTCGATCGACGGCGGTTCCTGGCGTTGGGGGCCTGCCTCGGCCTCGTCGGCTGCGGCGGCGGCGAGACGACGCCCGCCCCGACGATCATCGTCGACGGCTCCAGCACCGTCTTCCGGATCAGCAAGGCGGCCCAGGAGGCGTTCGCGGACGTCGACCCGGACGTCACGGTGGTCGTGGACAACCACGGCACCGGCGGCGGGTTCGGCCGCTACCTCCAGGGCGAGGTCGACATCGTCGACGCCTCGCGCGACGCCAAGGCCGACGAGAAGGAGAGGGCCTGGGCGCAGGGGATCGAGTGGACCCGCCTGCTCGTGGGCTACGACGGGATCACCATCGCCGTGAACCCGAAGAACGACTTCGCCCGCGAGATCAGCGTCGAACAGCTCCAGAAACTCTGGGGCGAGGGCTCGACCGCGACGACGTGGAAGGACCTCGACCCTTCGTGGCCCGACCGCAAGATCGTCCTCTACTCCCCGGATAACGACTCCGGGACGTTCGAGTTCTTCGTCGAGGCGATCCTGGGCAAGGGGAAGCACCCGCGCGAGGGCGTGCAGCAGAGCTCGGACGACAACATCCTGGTCAACGGCGTGGCCGGCGACCCGGACGGGATCGGCTACTTCGGATACGCCTACTACCAGGCCAACAAGGAGCGGCTCCGGGCCGTGGCGCTGAGGGCCTCGGCCGACGCCCCCGCCGTGCCGCCGTCGCCGGAGACGATCGCCGACAAGTCGTACGCCCCGCTGTCCCGGCCGCTCTACCTGTTCGTCAAGAACTCGGCCGCGCGGCGGCCCGAGGTGGCGAAGTTCCTGAACTTCTACCTCGACGAGATCTCGACTCTGGCGGTCAAGGGCGGTTACGATCCACCGACCCCGGAGGACGTGCAGGCCGGCAAGGCCGCCCTCGCCGGGATCGCCGCCGCGGCGAAGGCCGACAGCCCCGAGCCCGCCGCCAAGGCCCCCGCGACCCCCTGAGCGAGCGATGCCCGCCCCCCCAACGACACTGAACCCGACCGACCCGCCCCCCCCGGCCGACGACCCGTGGGGGGGGCAGTCGCGCGCCTCGGCCGTCGCCGAGGTCGTCGCGCCCGTCCTGCTGGCCCTCTGCGGCCTGGTCACGGTCCTCACCACGCTGGGCATCCTGCTGGTCCTCACCGTGCAGTCGGTCCAGTTCTTCCTCAAGGCGCAGGTCGGCGTCGGCGACTTCCTGCTCGGCGCGGTCCTCAAGCCCGAGGCCAGCCCGCCGAAGTTCGGCATCCTGCCGCTGGCCTGGGGGACGTTCCTGGTCGCGTTCGGGGCGTCGTGCATCGCGCTGCCCATCGGCCTGATGAGCGCGATCTACCTGAGCGAGTACGCCCCGCGGGCCGTCCGCGCCGTCCTCAAGCCGGCGCTGGAGCTGCTGGCCGGCGTGCCGACGATCGTCTACGGCTACCTGGCCCTGCTGCTGGTGACGCCGGTGCTCAAGGCCGTGCTGGAGCCGCTGGGGTTCCGGGTCGACCAGTTCAACGCGCTCTCGGCGTGCATCGTGGTCGGGGTGATGATCGTGCCGCTGGTGTCGTCGCTGAGCGAGGACGTCCTGTCGGCCGTGCCGCTGGGGCTCCGCGAGGCGGCCTACGGGCTGGGGGCGACGAAGTTCGAGGTGTCGACGCGGGTGGTGCTCCCCGCGGGGCTCTCGGGCGTGGCGGCGTCGTTCATCCTGGCCGTCAGCCGCGCGGTGGGCGAGACGATGGCCGTCGTGCTGGCGGCGGGGACGATGCCCCAGATCACGGCCAACCCGCTGACGTCGGTGGAGACGATGACGACGTACATCGTCCAGGTGGTCGGCGGCGAGGCGTCGTACGGGTCGGCGAAGTACCTGTCGCTGTTCGCGGTGGGCCTGGCCCTGTTCGCGATCACCCTGACGCTGAACATCCTGTCCAACCTGGTGCTCCGGCGCTATCGCGAGGTCTACCAATGAGCGGCGGGGCCTCGGCCGACCACTTCCGGCCGCATCGCAGGCTGCGGACGCTGGCGGGCCCGATCTTCGGGGCGGCCTGCCTGCTGGCGACGCTCACCGGCGTCGTCGTGCTGGCCGTGCTGATGCTGGCGATCGTCGCCGCGGCGCTGTCGGGCGGGCCGGAGGCCGGCGCGTTCGACGTCGGCGGGGCGGCCCGCGAGCTGGCCAGCCTGCTGGGACGGCTCGTGAGCGGCAGGCAGTCGAGCGACCCGGCGAGGGCCGGGTATCACGCGGGGGTCGTCAGCAGCCTGTGGCTCCTGGGGCTGACCGCGGCGATCGGCATCCCGGCGGGCGTGGGGGCGGGCGTCTTCCTGGAAGAGTACATGCCCGCCGGCCGCCTGCGGCGGATCATCCAGACCAACATCGCCAACCTCGCGGGCGTGCCGTCGGTCGTCTACGGCATCCTCGGCCTGGCCCTGTTCGTGCGGGCCTTCGGCGTCCCCGGCCTCGCCCTGGGGCCGAGCCTGCTGGCCGGGGCGCTGACGCTCTCGCTCCTGATCCTGCCGACGATCGTCATCACGACCCAGGAGGCGCTGCGGACCGTGCCGCCGTCGCTCCGGCAGGCGGCCCTGGCCCTGGGGGCGACGCGCTGGCAGGTGGTCAGCGGCCACGTCCTGCCGGCCGCCCTGCCGGGGATCATGACGGGGACCATCCTGGGCCTCTCGCGGGCCATCGGCGAGACCGCCCCGCTGCTGATGGTGGGCGCCGCCGGCTCGCTGCTGCGGGCCCCGCGCGGGCCGCTCGACCGCTACACGGCCCTGCCGGTCGAGATCTACAACTACGCCAAGGAGCCCGACCGGGCGTTCCAGCCCGTCGCCGCGGGCGGTATCCTGATCCTGGTGGCCCTGCTGCTGACCATGAACGCGGTCGCCATCGTGATCCGGAACCGCTTCCGGCGACGACGCTGACCCGAACCGGCCAGGACCCGCGACCCGACCATGAACGCACCGGAGCCCCGCCCGATGTCGGCCACGCTCGCCACCCCCCCGGCCGCGACGCCCGCCGCCGCCCCCGACGAGCCCGCCCTCCAGGCCCGCGGCCTGCGCGTCTGGTACGGCCAGTCGCTCGCCCTGAAGGACATCGACCTCGACATCCCCCGGCACCGGATCACCGCCCTCATCGGCCCCTCCGGCTGCGGCAAGAGCACCCTCCTGCGCTGCTTCAACCGGATGAACGACCTGATCGCCGACGCCCGCATGGAGGGGGACGTCCGGTTCGACGGCGAGTCGATCGCCGGGCCGAAGGTCGACGCCGTCTCGCTCCGGCGGCGCATCGGCATGGTCTTCCAGAAGCCGAACCCGTTCCCCAAGAGCATCTACAACAACATCGCCTGGGGCGCGCGGATCAACGGCTACCGCGGCGACATGGACGAGCTGGTCGAGCGCTCGCTCCGCCGCGCCGCCCTGTGGGACGAGGTCAAGGACAAGATCCACCGCTCCGGCCTGGACCTCTCCGGCGGCCAGCAGCAGCGGCTCTGCATCGCCCGGACGCTCGCCGTGGAGCCCGAGGTCATCCTGATGGACGAGCCCTGCTCGGCGCTCGACCCGATCTCCACCGCCCGGGTCGAGGACCTGATGGACGACCTGAAGGACGATTACACGATCGTCATCGTCACGCACAACATGCAGCAGGCCCGCCGCGTCAGCAACATGACCGCCTGCCTGATGCCCGACGTCGACGCCGTCGGCGGCCACCGCACGGGCGTCCTGGTGGAGTTCAGCCCCACCGACCTCCTGTTCACCAACCCCAAGGATCCCCGGACCGAGGCCTACATCACCGGCCGCATCGGCTGACCTGACCGACCTCCCGCCGCCGGGGCGAAGGACCCGCCCGACCATGCCCGACTGGCGCCCCGCGCTGGACCGCTACATCGACTCCCGCGCCGACCGGATCCGCGACGTCCGCCGCCACCTCCACGCCCATCCCGAGCCCAGCCGCGAGGAATACCAGACCACCCGGTTCCTCGCCGACCGGCTGGAGGAGGCCGGCGTGCCGTTCTCGGTCGTCCCCTCGCGCCGGGGGATCCTCGCCGGGACGCTCGACGCCTCCCGCCCGCTGGTCGCCTTCCGCGCCGACGTCGACGCCCTGCCGATCGCCGACGCCAAGGACGTCCCGTACCGCTCGACGCGCGACGGCGTCATGCACGCCTGCGGCCACGACGCCCACGCCGCGATGGCCCTGGCCGCCGCCGAGGCCCTCTGGGCCTGCCGCGACGCGCTCCCCGGCCCCGTCCCCTGGCGCGCCGTGTTCCAGCCGGCGGAAGAGGTCGGCGAGGGGGCCCGCGAGATGGTCGCCGCCGGCGCGATGGAGGGCGTGAAGGCGGTCGCCGCCCTGCACGTCGACCCCGAGCGGCCCGTCGGCCGCGTCGGCTGCCGCGCCCGCGAGCTGACCGCCTTCTGCCACGACCTCGGCGTCGTCGTCCGGGGCGCCGGCGGCCACGCCGCCCGGCCCCACCTGGCCCGCGACCCGCTCCTCGCCGCCGCCCAGTTCCTCACCGCCGTCTACCAGCTCATCCCCCGCAACATCGACGCCCGCGACCCCACCGTCGTCACGTTCGGGATGGTCCGCGGGCGTCGATGTTGCGGGGGATGAGCTGGTAGACGGCGG
>Ga0209958_1000807_pt1 | contig 36743 bp, 37 predicted proteins | sample ThiBio_inoc_plan_FD_183942 | JGI IMG/M metagenome (GOLD analysis project Ga0209958, IMG submission 183942) | Wastewater bioreactor microbial communities from Cape Town, South Africa - Thiocy_inoc_plan (SPAdes) | ecosystem: Engineered > Bioremediation > Thiocyanate > Unclassified | place: South...
CGGTATTTTGTTCAAACGCAGAAACTATCGATTTTTTGGATTTTATCCTGTCATAGTTTTCAGCGGAACGTTGGAGTGCATTGTCCAGATGCAGTACCTGTGCATAGCCATTAAGACTGCACAGGAGAACTACACCAACAGATGCAATGATCTTTATGTTCATTGTTATAAAAATTAGAAATTAGACATAACGAATTAAGGCATAACCCTAAGTATGGGCATGCAATTCTTAGTTTCGGAACGTCAGATCCTAAATTCTATAAACGCAGTGAAGTATGTAGAGTGGATTGCCCCTTATCGGGATCTTGGTAGAAAGGTAGGTCGGTTTGAAAGGTTCAGGGTATATTCCTGAAAATTCAAACAAGGCTCCCAATGTTTCATTCGGGATCGCTTCGCCCCAGAATTTAACCGACAGGTCAAATCCTGAATACTTATGTGCTGCATTATCTACCTTAACGATTTTGGTTTCGTGCTTACAGCAGCCTTTCTTTTTTTCCTTTAGTTCTTTATTCTTGTTAGAACATATCGGACAGGGTTTGTCCGAATCGGCATGGGTATTACTATTCGTCAGACTGTAAAGTTTTACAGCCATTCCCTTGCACATATGTGAGTACTGGATAAAGCCCGTAGACAATACCAGATATAACATGGAAAGGAATATGACGAATAGTTTTTTCATGAATTATTATGCAAATTTAATAAAAATTACAGTTAATTATACATTTTTAGCAGTTACCTGAGCAATCAATTGTCCAATCATCCGCATCATTTTCATGTACGGAAATTTTACTGATGATCTCGTCTGCTTCAGTGTCCGTGTAAGTCCCGTAACCGTTCACAAAAACGCCTTTTGCCCCATCGCTCTTATTGTGCATAGCGTAAAGGATGGCTTCGTCATCCAGATCATTCTGCCCGGTAAAACGGTAGATCTTATCAATGACCAGATCATTGATGTTGATGCAATGTTTTTCTGGCGTATAGGATGCGGAAACTTCCAATAGGTTGAAGTCTTCGGTATAACCCCGCTGTCTGAGGATCTCCATAACTTCCGATAAAGTTTTCTCTGTTGTGATCATATCTGTTCGTTTAAATTATTTGCTTTTTTTCAACTGTTCTTTTGACCGTTTTTAACGGCAGCATTTCTTTTTGAAGAATGTATTATAGATCCATTTTAAAAATTTCATTGTTTATAAATTTTAAATTATCAGTATGTCAATGCGATCCCTGCACCAAATCCCATATCGCTGTCGTAATGTGCCCTCAGGCCGATATTCTTGGTAAAAATATACCTGAGTTCACCCATATATTCCAGATCGGTATTGACCATAAATCCTGCACGCAAGCGTTTGGATATCGGGATATCCTCCCGCATCAATGATAGCCGGACAATCCCGTCATGATACACCTCGGCCTGGAAGTTTACCAGCATGGGCAAGGTGTACATTACCCCAAGGCTAACGGCACTCCGGTTGTCTTTTTTGTTGGTCTGCCCAAAAATATTTTTTTCGTGCTCATCAATACCCATTTTACGGTAACGCCAGTCAAATCCGATGAAAGGCATCAGCCATTGCATCTTGCCGATGTATCTTCCCAAATGGGTCTCCACTTCGTATCCGTGCATATCGTTATACCCTAATCGCCACTCCGTTCCCAGGCTCCATCTGGCATTCTGAAGCATGGCTTCACCATCATTACCATTGGTCGCAAAATCATTCTGTGCCATGAAATGCGGCATATTGGCCTCCTTCTGCAATGCCCTGTATGCTTTTTGCTTATCAGGGAGATAAGGGTTTTCATAATCGCCCACAGCAAAAACACGGTTCATGCCCGCCATCATGTGGTAAAGGATATGGCAGTGAAAGAACCAGTCGCCTTCCTCGTTTGCCGCAAACTCTATCGTATCGGTTTCCATCGGCATAATATCTATGATGTTCTTCATAGGCGAATTATCACCCTTGCCATTCAATAACCTGAAGTCGAAACCGTGCAGGTGCATCGGATGGCGCATCATGGAATTATTATGGAGCGTGATACGCAATATCTCACCTTTCTTTACCGGAATTTTGTCAACTTCTGAAAGTACTTTGTTGTCCATGCTCCACACGTAGCGGCTCATATTGCCGCTAAGTGTAAATTTCAGTTCCCTGACAGGGGCATCTTTGGGAAGTGCGTGTTACGGGGAGATTTTAGCATCGCATAGTTCAGGGTAACGATATCGCCAAGTGCATTGGCGTTATAGCGGTTGGGGTCATTGCTCATATCCATACCGCCGTGTTTGCTATGGTCAGCTTTTTTTCCTGCCTCTCCTGTAATTTCGGGATACATTACCACATTCATATCCATCTGGTTCAGGCTCATGTTCATTCCCATATCATCCAGGTCGCCGTTCATCTTCATCATGTCGTTCATCATCTTCATCCCTTCAAAATATTTCAATTTTGGTAAGGGGGCAATCAGTTGTTTTACGCCATTTCCAATGTAATAGCTTGCCGATTGCGTTCTGTCTTCCGTAGTAGCCAATAATTCGTACGCAGTTCCTTCATTAGGAATCGTAACCACAATATCATAGGTTTCTGATACGGCTATGATCAACCTGTCCACCTCAACCGGTTCCACATCATTTCCGTCACTGGCTACCACGGTTATCTTACCGCCTGCATAGCGTAACCAGAAATAAGAGGAAGCGCCACCATTTGAAATACGTAAGCGTACTTTATCGCCTGCTTTGAGCGGCTTGCCGTCCACGGACTTCAGCTGGGGCGAGTTGCTTCCGTTGATAAGTATCTTGTCATAGTACACATCACTTACATCCATTGCAAGCATTCGCTTCCATTCATTTTTCACCTTTGTGCCAAACTGACCTTCACTGATAGCCTCACCATAGGATTGCGTAGCCCCTTTTTTGATAGCGGCCCAATCGTTGGCGTTGTGCAGCATCCGGTTGATGTTGTTCGGGTTCAAATTTGTCCATTCACTAAGGATAATAGGTACCGTTGGCAGATCATCGATCCCTTTCCTGAAGGTTTTGTCATCTTCACGTTTCTTCATGACAAAATTTCCGTACATCCCGATCTGTTCCTGCAATCCTGAATGGGAATGATACCAATGGGTACCGTTCTGGATAATGGGAAAACGATATGTATAGGTAGAACCGGGGGGAATAGGCTGTTGGGTAAGATGGGGCACACCATCTTCTTTATTGGGCAAAAATACGCCGTGCCAATGTAGTGATGTGCTTTCCTTCAGCAGGTTGTGCACGACTATCTCGGCAGTATCGCCCTCCGTAAAGGTTAATGTCGGCATCGGGATCTGCCCGTTTACCGCAATGGCCCTTTTTTCCTTACCTGCATAATTCACAAGGGTATCCTTAACATAAAGATCGTAATGCACTACTTTCTGTGCGAAAAGTGTATGTGTAAACAGTAGCATAAATACTGTCTGTACTGTTTTTATAATTATATTTTGATGTTTGTACATTGTTCCAAATTTTATTTATCGCTGTCTTCCATAGCTTCGAACCACTGCGTTAAAGTCCGTCTGTCTTCCTCTGAAATAGCGGCATCACGGTGAACCACGGTATAGGACGACAGCGGCATTTCCCCATCTTTCACCTGTCCGGCTATAGATCTCAGCTTACTGCGTTTCCTACGCTGGGAATAATCGCCGAACTCACTGAAATTAAGTTCCTCTTTCCCTTTCCTGATATGGTCTGCCATATACCATGCTCCTGGCTGGATACGACCATACCATGGATAATGGGTGTTGTTACTGTGGCAGTCATAACAGGATCGAACAAGGATTGCTTTTATATTTTGGGGTACGGCATATACTTTTTCAAAATGAGCTTCAGTTACTTCCTCCGACTGGTTTCGCAACGGCTGGAAGAACTGTATACCGATCAGGATGACAGCCACCCCCAAAATAATTTTCTTTTTTAGACCCATTATTACATTGCTTATCCATTACCGGGCAACAGTACAAAATTGAGGATTCTAACAGACCCGGCTATTGTGATTTTTCTTGTTAGATTTGTGAGATTTACTGATTTCTCAATAAATCTCACACAATTAAGCCCATCTGCAAATTCAAGCTATACTACCGGCAATGTGATCCATATTGGGTTTACTTGGCAGCAATGGTCTTCTGCACATTACCACAAGTCAACATTTCTGATCCATAATATGGATTCTTGATGTCCTTGCTTTCACTCAGCCATATCGCTCCCTTATTATCATTGAACATGGGGCAATGATCCTGATATAAGGTCTGGGACGCACCGAACAATGCTATCAGGTCTTTCAGGTCTTCACTAAGGGATGAAAGATGTTCACGCTGGTGGTGAATGCTGCCTGCATTCTCACCGATATGTTCTGCATGTTCCTTGGCGTCATCAGCTATATCCATATATTTTTGATGTTTATCGGCAGGTACAGACTGCATGTCCACTTTGTTTAAAGTCGCCAACAGTTTTTTGCCCGCACTTGCGGCAGCTTTGTCATTATCCGATACCAGAGCATTCTTCAATGACAGGTAATCTGTTACGATAGGTGCAATGGAAAAGCTATTGTTATCGCCCTGTGCTGTTGATGTCCCGTCTTCAATAGTAGCTGAATCGGTTGCTTTCTTTTCTGACTGTTGTGTAGATTGATCTTCTGCTACAGCCGTTGAACCGTTTTCAGGTTTTTCCGAATTTTTATTGGACGACTGGTTACAAGATACTGCTATTGTCATCAGTACAGCAGCGGATATGGATAGTGTTATATTTTTCATTTTCTGTTACTTTTTGATTTTTAATAAACTTGCATTGATAGCCACAACAATTGTGCTCACACTCATCAGTACGGCACCCATAGCAGGGCTTAAAACAAAATTCGGGTAAAGCAGACCTGCTGCAAGGGGGATGGCTACCACGTTGTAGCCAACGGCCCATATCAGATTCTGAACCATTTTCTTGTAGGTAAGTTTTCCAAAGTCTATCAGTTTCACGATGTCTTTCGGGTCGCTATCGACCAGTATAATGTCAGCCGTTTCTGCCGCTACATCGGTTCCTGAACCAACTGCGATCCCCACGTCAGCCTGTGCAAGTGCGGGAGCGTCGTTCACACCATCACCAGTCATGGCTACGATTTCTCCTTTTGCCTGAAACTCCTTTACCTTTTCCTGCTTGTTGTGCGGAAGCACATTTGCCAGATAGCCATCCATACCTAATTTTCCGGCTACGGCGGCAGCAATTTTCTCATTGTCCCCTGTCAGGAGAAATGATTTGATGTCCATTTTTTTCAGCTCATCAATCGCAGCCTGTGAACCCTCACGGATACTGTCGGCGAGGGTAATGATTCCGATAACTTTGTTTTCGATCAGTACGAAATTTACGGTTTCTGCCTCCTGGTTGATCTCAGCTGGGATTTCGGGCAATGAAAGCTTGTTTTCGCTAAAATAGTTCGGACCTGCCGCCACGACATTCTTACCGTTGACAGTTCCCCGTACGCCAATACCCTGCATATAGCTGAAGTTCTCGGATTTCCATAAAGCAAGTCCTTTTTCCTTCAGTTTAGCGATCATACCTTTAGCGATGTGATGCTCAGAGTTTTGCTGTACAGTGGCAGCGTATTGGATCACTTCGTCCACACTGTACTCGTCCGTTAAAGGAATAACCTTTTCTACCGCATGGGAGCCTTTGGTAAGTGTTCCCGTTTTATCAAAAATAATGGTGGAAAGCTTTCTTGTGGTTTCAAATGCAGTACGGTTTCTGATCAACAGTCCGTTTGTGGCCGATAGGGTCGTGGAAATAGCGACTACCAAAGGTATAGCTACCCCTAAAGCGTGCGGACAGGCTGTTACCATTACCGTTACCATTCTTTCCAGGGCAAAAGCCATATCGCCCGTGCTGGAGAACCAGTAAACGAATGTAATGATCCCGACGGCTATGGCAATAAAGGTCAGCCATTTCGCTACCTTATCTGCAAGGTTCTGGGTATTTGATTTTGTTGCCTGGGCTTCCTGTACAAGGTTGATGACCTTATTCAGGTAACTGTCTTTACCAACTCCCGTTACCTTGATCTTAACGGCACCGTCACCATTGATGGAACCTGCTATTACTTTATCATTTACCTCTTTCTTAACGGGAACGCTTTCTCCGGTAAGCATACTTTCGTTGATATAAGAAAGCCCTTCGGTAACCAGCCCATCGGCAGGAATCTTTTCACCCGGTTTGATAATAACCGTTTCTCCGTTTTGCAGTTCTTCCAGTTTTATCTTTACAGCTTCACCGTTTCGCTCTACGGTAACACTGTTGGGAAGCAATGCGACCAATGATTGCAATGCTTTGGATGCCGCCATTTGGGAACGCATTTCCAGCCAATGTCCCAAGAGCATGATATCTATAAGGGTAGCCAGCTCCCAAAAGAAATCCATACCTTTCAATCCCAGTGCCACGGCTACCGAATATACATAGGCAACGGTAATAGCGATGGCTACCAGAGTCATCATGCCGATAGCTTTGGCTCTGATTTCTCCGACCATGCCTTTTAGGAAAGGCATACCGCCATACACATAGATTATTGTTCCCAGGGCAAGCAGCACATAGTTGTCGCCCGTAAATTTCAGGTTAAAACCAAGCCAGTGCTGTATCATGTGCGATAACAGCAGGATAGGAACCGTAATGACCAGACTGACCCAGAACCTTTTCAGGAAATCGCCTGTATGGTGGCCCGCATGTTTGTTGTAATCGCTATGGTTATCGTGGTCATGATGATGGTCATGTCCATGATGATGCCCGTGGTGAGCGGTATCATCGTGGTGATTGCCTGCACCCATTGGCACCAGGTCCATTCCGCAGAGCGGACATTTGCCGGGTTCGTCTTTTATCACCTGTGGGTGCATCGGGCACGTATATTTTTTCATGATCGATTGAAAATTAAAGATTGTTAAGAATAAACTGAACCCGTTCTTCCGGCGGAAGTACGGGAACGTGGACTACGGGCAGGGACAGGGATTCATAGACCTCTATGATCAGTGAATGTATGTGAAGCTGTTCACTTTCATTTTCCGTACGTGCGTAATCCTTGATAAAAGGTAGCCTTTCAAGTATGAATACTTTTTTGTAATCAACTTTTGTTAAGGCATCATTTATAAGGTCGTCGGGTTGCAGACCCAAAAAACGATAATAGGCAAGGGCATCGGGAATTGCCCTGTCCAGAAACACGGTTTCTTTTGGATCAAGATCTGCTTCCTGTTCAATCTGCATCCTGAGTACACCCTGCTGAAATTCCAGCTTATTTTCCCTTATTTCCTCTACGGTTTTACCACCGACGGCCATCGTATCGATGTAATGTCTTGCGTGTTCAATTGCCGTATTATATCCCTTTTCGGATAAGAGGTTCACTACCGTAGTTTTTCCTGTAGAAGGTCCTCCGGTAATGACGTACCAATTTGTATTGTTCTTCATGTAACGGGCGTGTTATTTTATGGTTTCAACAATACTTCCGCAGGTAAGCATCTGGGAACCATAGTAAGGATTCTTGACCGTATTTTCTTTACTGAGCCAGTTAGCACCACCATTGAACATCGGACAGTGCTGATAGTAAACAGGGCTGTCCTGCTTGGAAACCTTAGCAAGCTCATAAACGGTTTTTGAAAGTTCAGAGAAAGATTTTCTTTGTCCCGAAATATCTTTTGCAGCAATAATCTTATCCACGCTTGCGCCAAAATCCTTTACATACTTTTCCCATATTGTACGTTCTTCGGCAGAAAGCTTCGCTATATCCACAGCTTTGATCGCTTTGGAAAGCTCTGTAGCGTTTGTCTTTGCCGTATTTCCATCGGTTTTTACCAGCGCATCTTTCAGGGAAAAATAGTGATCGAATACCTGTTTTAACTGTGGGATGTCCTGTGCAGGTTCGGCATTACTTGCCTGGTTGGCATGATGGCCTATATGCTCATCCGGTACAGAAGCTTTCTGTTGCTCTTTGTTGACATAAGCTTTTAGTGTCCGCTCATATTGGCAACAGCCATGCAGCTTAGCATAGGCATCGTCCGGAGCTAAGAATTTTTCGTTATCATGACCTGCCAGCGCAATGCGTTTGAGGATCTCGTCGGTATTGGTCTTTTCACTGTCATAGGTAATTTCGGCTTTCTTGGTCTTTTCATCCCAATTTACCAGTGCAATATTTTTAACATTGCCTGCTTTTGCGATTCTTGCCCTGCACATCTCGCATTCGCCATAGATGTGTAGGGTTTCTGTTTTGGCATTTTTGATCTGGGCAAAACTGACAACTGAATATAGCGATAGTGCCATCGCCATAAATATTTTATTTATGGATTTCATTAAAATAAAAATTACTGAATTAGATAAAATGTTGATAGTCTATTCTTTCAAAAAAGATATGAAAGGACGTACTTTTGGCTATACAGCCACCATTTTAGCTTATTTTAGGGGGGAGCCAGATAGAGGAATAGCCTGAAGAATAGTAGGTTTCCTTGAATCCGAATTTTTGTTTTTTTGCTTCCGCAAAATAGCTCTTGTCTCTGATTTCCAAAACTACGGGCAGCCCCATGGAAGAATAGGAATTACTGTTATGACATGATTGGTCTTTACAGTTTCCGCTGCAATGCCCTTTGTCTTCCCTGCTTTTTTTGCAGGACTTGGTTTTACAGCAATCTTTTTCCCTGGAATCCTTGGATTTTGTTTTTGAGCAGGATGTCTTTTCGGTTTTTGCTGAATGTTTGGCACAGGCATAGGACTGGTTAGGGATCAAAAAGAAACCTAAGCAGAAAAAAATAATTATGCCAATATGTATGCTCAAATTTTTCAACATGACAAAGTTAAAAATAAAATTATTCTGTTACAGTAGTTTGTATCTTTTTTTTGCCGTTTTACAGGCGTATATGATAAAATATTAGCAATATCATATTCATTCTTAATTAATTGTTTTAAAAATTGAATGCCCCGTTAAAAAGATTTTCATCTTCCAACAAAGGGCATTCAAAATCTTTGTTCTTACTTTCTAACAGTACAAAGTTGGCATATCCTTGATTTTACAAGTTGCGTTTTTCTTTGTTTGTTTTACAAAAATTACGCTTTGCGTTTTACGCTTATCGGTCATAGTGACAGCAACTTGGTAAAGCATCGTAAACAGATTTTGGGGCTTTATCCAATTCCGTATCGTGTCCTACTCCGGCAATAGCTTTACTTATCTTACTTTTTGATGTCTGTTTTGGATCAAAATCAAGATGTATGACCTTAGCTTTCATATCCCAATTTGCGTTGATTACACCTTTCACTCCTTTTGCGGCTTTCTCTATACGGCTTTTACACATCTCGCATAATCCCGAAACCTTAAACATTTCATGGGATTTCTCGCCTTTGTGCTCTTTGTGTTCGGCAGTGCCATGATTGTGCCCTGTACTTGCTACCGAAGAGCCGTCATTGTTCATCATACTCTGTTTGCCTTCCAGCTGCGCACTTGCGTCTATGGTGAAAGCACCGTTGGTTACGATTTCATCTCCGTCATTGATCCCTCCGGTAACGACATAGCTATCCCCAAGGGAAGGTCCTAAATCAACTTCTCTCAATAAAAATGCAGGAGATTCAACATTGGGTTGTTTGACATAAACGATGGAACGTTTCCCTGTCCATAGAACAGCCGATTTTGGAATAACGATTTCGTTATTGAACTGCTTCAATGCGGCAGTTACGATAGCATTGGCATACATCCCCGGTTTTAGCTGCATTCCCGGATTGGCAGTTTCCACCCTAACTTTTGAAGTACGTGTTGTGGGGTCGAGCAATGGGTCAACGAAGGATATTGTACCTGAGAAAGATTTTCCCGGCATGGCCTGTAAGGTAAACTCCAATTTCTCTCCGACCTTTAAGAATGGAAGATCAGTTTCATAAGCTTCAAACATTGCCCAAACCCTTGAAAGGTTTGCTACGCTGAACAATACGCTACCCTGACCAATGTAGTCTCCCTGGTTTACTTTCTTACTTGTAACAATCCCGCTTGAAGTAGCTTTGATCTCAACAAGGGGATTCACTACCCCTGATTTTTCTATTGCAGCAATCTGTCTATCCGTCAATTTCCACAAACGAAGTTTTTCCTTTGCGGCGGCCAATAATGCAGGTTGATATCCCTGCATTTTTACGGCTTCCAATAGTTCCTGCTGTGCACTAAGTAGTTCAGGTGAATATATTGTGGCAATGGTCTGTCCTTCACGTATGGTTTCTCCCGTGAAATTGATGAACAGTTTTTCTATCCTTCCGTTTACGTGTGATGTCTGGGATTGCGAAAGACGTTCATCTTCCTGTATCGTACCATACAGCCGTACTTCTTTAATTGGATTTTGGCGACTGACCACGGATGTCTGGATATTAGCCAATGCTACTGCTTCTTTTGAAAGCTGGATAGCATTATGGTCTATGGCCTCATCACCACCCCCCGACGTTTTTAATGGAATCAGATCCATTGCACAGATGGGACATTTCCCCGGTTTATCCATTTTTATCTGTGGGTGCATGGAGCAGGTCCAGACTTCTTTTTCCGCTCCTTCCTTTGAATGGTCGTGCGTAGAATGATCTACTTCACCTGATGAGCCACCAAAAATCAGCCAGCCCAGCAGCAGGCCGACCAAAAGGATCGTACCGTATTTTAAATACCTGTTTTGTATGATGTTCATTATCTTGGTTTTCATAATCTAATTTGTTTTTGCTTGTTCATCGTCTTTGAATGAAATCAGTTTTTGGATACCTGCAACCATTGTGTTATACTCAGCTATAGCCTCTGCTTTTTTCAACTGATAGTCCAATAACTGACGTTGTACCTGTATCACATCGCTCAGGTCGCTTTTACCTGTAATAAACTCCTGGGTTATTAAATTATAGGTAGCCTGGGCAAGCTGGGACTGCTTTGCATAGAGCTCTATTTTTCGTGAAGCATTATCCAAAAGATGTTTGGATTGATATAGTTCTGCTTCCAAAGAGTTCCGTGTATTGTCGTATTCATCACGGCTGGCCTGCCACCAATATTTACTTTCCTGTTGCTGTGCCCTGTACTTGCCACGATAAATAGGTATCGTTAAAGAAACCATTGGCATAATCATATCCTTTCCGTTCATACTGGTGATAGGTAACTCATCCATTCCCATACCCATTCCCATCGGCTTACGCTTTCCGATCATCATGTACTGAAGCCCTACGCCAATCATGGGATAGCTCATTTTTTTGTCCATTTCGGCTTTGGCCTTAAAAGCTTCTCCTTTTTCGACCAGCATCCCCAGCATGGGGTTCTGCTCAGTTATCTGATCCATTGCGGATGCAATATCGAGCGAAAATGGAATTTGGGTAAGGCTATCGGGCAAAATGACCTCATGGTGTGCAGGACGGTTCATTATGGCATTAAAAGCTGCTTCCGCTGCTTTAATTTCCGAAAGATAACTTTCTATGTTATTGTCGATCTCTGCTATTTCCAGTTGGATTCGAAGTACATCCGACATACCGGAAGATGCGGGCATATTATCTCCCATACCACCGCCCATCGGAGCCATTGCGGGCTGGTTACGGTTGCCGGGCTGATTGCTTTTAGCTCCCATACCACCCATGCCGGACATACCACTGTTAGAACTACCCTGAGAGGTGATTACAGGCTGTGGAGACGGCACCGGTGTATTGGTAGTGCCTTTTCCTCCCGATGCCGAAAACTTTCTCAATGCAAGCTGTTCCAACTGTTCAAGGTATTTTTTATTTTCACGGTTGTTGTTCAGCTGTTCCTGCAAACGGCATAGTATAAACCATTGTGTATATACCTGTAGGTAAAGATTATCCCTGCTTTGCCGGAACTCTTCGAAAGCCATTTTGGACATATGTGTCATTTCGGTACGGGCTGCTTTTCGTGTACCGAACCAAGGGAACATCTGCATCACCTGTACATTCCCGTATTGTCTTCCATCTATAATCTCCATTGGCTGAAGGAAAAATCCCATATCCAATTGGGGATCGGGAATGGCTCCTGCCTGCGGGATTTTTTGTAACGATGCCTGATAGGCCGAAAAGCTGGCTTTTACACCCGGATTGTTTCGGGCGGCTACTTCCAGGTAGTGGCTCAATGAATCGGTCTGCCCAAACGTAACGCCCGTTATGACCGAACACAGAAGCATCGTTATTAAATATTTGATCTTATTTTTTGACATAATTTATTTCGTTTTATTCGTTAATATGACCCTCTTTTTTAATGACCCATTCACGCCACCAGCATTGCAGTACAGGTACGACAAACATGGTCATGGATTGGATCAGCATACCGCCAAAAGTTGGTATGGCCATGGGAACCATAATATCGGAACCCTTACCGACAGAGGTCAGAATAGGCAAAAGGGCTATAAGGGTAACTCCGGTGGTCATGGCAGCTGGTCTGACACGTCTTCTACCTGCATAAACAACAGCTTCCCTGATGGATTCCCTGGTACGTGGATTACGCTCGACAAAGGTGTCGTGTATGAATGAGCCCATCAGCACACCATCACTCGTAGATATGCCAAATAAGGCGATGAAGCCCACCCAAACGGCTATACTTAGATTGATCTGGTGTATTTGGAACAGCTCCCGCATCTGCACATCGCCAATCGAAAAGTTGAGGAACCAAGGTTCCCCATAGAGCCACAGGAAGATAAAACCTCCGGCGAATGCCACGAATACGCCCGAAAAATGTATCAGGGATGCCGTAACGCTCTTGAACTGAAAATAGAGGATGACCAGTATAAGGATAAGTGATAATGGTATCAATATCATCAGACGGTCGCTGGCTCTTTGTTGCTGTTCATAGTTTCCTGCGAACTTATAGGTGACTCCTTTAGGTAGTTTTATCTCTCCCGAGCTTATTTTTTGCTTCAGCAGATTGTCGGCTTCCCTGACCACATCAACCTCTGCGGCATTCGCTACCTTGTCAAAGATGACATAGCCGAGTAAGAAGGTATTTTCACTCTGTATCATCTGTGCCCCCTTGGTGTATTGGATATCGGCAACCTCTTTCATCGGTATCTGTGCTCCGATGGCTGTAGGAATAAGCAGTTTGGAGAGTTCTTCTGGATTCTCCCGTAATTCCCTTGGATACCTTAATCTTACAGGGAACCGTTCACGACCTTCAACCGTAGTGGTAAGTGGCATACCTCCGACAGCAGCACTGATGACTTCCTGCAAATCAGCCACAGTGATGCCGTAACGGGCCATGTTCTGTCTGTTGAGCTTGATTTCTATATACGGTGCACCAACAGCCCGGTCATAAAAGACCGTTGAAGGAAGTACGGACGGAACTTCCTTTAAAGCAGCTTCCAGTAATTTTCCACCCGCTTCAATGGATTCAAGGTCAGGACCCGATACCTTTAGCCCCATCGGAGCCCGCATACCTGTAGAAAGCATAACCAGTCTTGCTTCTATAGGCTGTAATTTGGGTGCAGAGGTCAGTCCTGGCATATGGGATACGTTAACTATTTCCTGCCAGATATCATCGCTTGTCTTGATGTGAGGTCTCCATTGCCTGAAATAATCGCCTTTTTCATCAATGATCAAACTGTCGGCAGGAATCAGACGGAATCCGTTTTCGGGATTGTAGATGCCTCCATTTTTAAGTATGAACTCATCCTTATTATTCACCTTGAACCTCATACGGTGCCCGTCTTCATTCACGATAAATTCAGGTCTGTAATTGATCACATTCTCAAACATCTGGGTCGGTGCCGGATCGAGGGCCGAATTTGCCCGTCCCCATTTTCCAACTGTAGTGACCACTTCGGGAATGCTGCTGATCCGTTTGTCCAACGCTCCTATGAACTGAAGGTTCTGCTCAATGCCTGTGTGGGGCATACTTGTTGGCATCAACAGGAATGAACCTTCGTTCAGGCTCGGCATGAACTCCTGTCCGATACCGGGGAATTTGCCGGATGCACTTTCCCAGAAGGCGGTCTGCCTGAAATTTTTCCATCCCAATGTTTCAAAGCCTTTGGCGGCAAAGCCGAAAACGGTATTGAAACCAAGCCAGATGGTAATACCGAACAATAGGGTCAGGACAGGGATCATCATAAATTTAAGACGATTGTCCAGGCACCATCTTATCAGGCGTTCATAATTAGCAATAAGCAATGAGAAGAAGCCCAATATCAATGCGATACAGGTCGCTACAACAAGCAGGTTGGAAATGAACCCTGCCTGCGGACCGACCGGGAGCCATTCGGAAGTGAGGAATGACACTGCTCCCAATATTGCAATTCCGGCATTGATATAGTTCGGGATCTTTTCATCCTTCCATTTATGGGCGAACAGGTTATTCAATCCAAATAATGGCAGGATCAGAGCGATATAGGTACCTGTTGCCAGAAATAGTATAATTCCTCCGGCGACAAGCAATATGTTCAGTATTTTACGGATTTTTTTTGAAGATACCTTTATCGAAAAGAAATAATACGTTAGTGTTGGAACGATCATCATCCCAAGTACAAGAGCCGATATCAGGGTAATTGTTTTGGTATAGGCCAATGGTTTGAAAAGTTTACCTTCCTGTGCTTCCAAGAAGAATACCGGCAGGAAGCTGATAATAGTGGTCAGCATCGCAACGATTGTAGGTGTAGACACCTCACTCACACTTCTGAATATGAGATCCACAAATGCCTTTCCTTTGGTAACTCCTTTATTCTCCGGTTTTTCCATGTGCTGTATGACATTTTCGACAAAGACCACACCTATATCGACCATAACCCCAACGGCTATGGCAATACCGGAAAGAGCAACAATATTGGCATCGATATTCAACAGCCGCATGACTATAAATGTGGTCAGCACCGCTATGGGGAGCAAACTCGATATGACTACAGATGCACGTAGATTGACAATAATGATAATGATGACGATGATGCTGATCAGTATCTCGTGAGAAAGGTCTGTTTCAAGCGTTCCTATGGTTTCCATAATCAGACCGGAGCGGTCATAGAACGGAACGACCGTTACTTTGGAAACAGTACCGTCGGGTAGTACCTTTTCCGGAAGACCCGCTTCTATCTCCTTTATTTTTTCCTTGACGTTTTCAATAACATGCAGTGGATTTGAACCATATCTGGCTACAACAACGCCACCCACCGCTTCGATACCTTCTTTGTCCAATCCGCCCCTGCGGGTAGCAGGCCCGAGATTGACAAATGCTACATCTTTTATTTTTACGGGCACTCCGTTCTGAATACCGACCACAGCCTCTTCCAGATCGGATACGTTCTTGATATATCCCAATCCTCTGACAAGATATTCTGCTTTATTGATTTCGACCGTTTCTGCACCGATATCCAGGTTGCTTTTTTGAATGGCTCCCATCACATCCATAATGGAAACGTTGAAAGCCCGCATGGCATTGGGATTAATCTCTACCTGATATTCCTTTACAAAACCTCCAACGGAAGCAACCTCGGAAACGCCATCAGCGGACGAAACCGAATAGCGGACATAAAAATCCTGAACCGTCCTGAGCTCATCGGGATTCCATCCTCCAGCAGGTTCCCCGGTCTTGGGATTTCGTCCTTCCAGTGTGTACCAGAATATCTGTCCAAGTGCGGTAGCATCGGGTCCAAGACCTGGCTGAACGCCTTCGGGCAAGGTGCCGGGCGGTAAGGAATTCAGTTTTTCCAAAATCCTTGACCTGCTCCAATAGAACTCTACATCCTCTTCAAAAATGATGTAGATGAAAGACATACCGAACATCGATGTACTACGAATGGTTTTCACTCCCGAAATACCCAAAAGTGAGGTGGTGAGCGGATAGGTTATCTGATCCTGTATGTCTTTGGGAGAACGCCCCATCCATTCTGTGGCAACGATCTGTTGGTTTTCCCCATAATCGGGAATGGCATCGACAGGTACCGGATCTCTCGGTAGTACCCCTGCCTGCCAATTAAATGGAGCTGTTGATAGTCCCCATATAATCAGCGCTACAAGCAATAACAATGTTATTACCCTGTTTTCAAGAAAATACTTGATTATTTTATTAAGCATAACATATTCAGTTTTACAATCGGCATACAGGTTCCGCCCTGTATGCCGGGGAATTTTGTTGGTACTATTTTAACTCTTCCTGAATCTCGCCACAACCCAGCATCTCCTGACCGTGGTACGGGTTCTTGATCTCTTTGATGCTGCTCAGCCAGAAAGCACCTTTTCCGTCGTTGTACATCGGACAATAGACTTTATAGATGGTCTTTTCCGAACCGAAGGTTTTGGTAATGTCGTACAGGTCGTCGCTTAGTCCGACCAGGTGTTCCCTCTGGTGTGCAATGTTTCCGATGTTTTCCTGTATATGTTCTGCGTGTTCCTTTACATCTGCTATGATTTCATCGTACTTGGAATTTTGCTCGGCAGTAAAATTCCCGGTATTTATATTTGGTATAGCTTCTAAAATTCCTTTGGAAGCAAGTGCGGCTTCCTTGTCGTCATCGGAAGATAGGGCTAAGGCAAGATGTTGATAATGTGAAAAGAGTTCTGCAAAATTGTCTTTTTTAGCAGCTTGGTTTTCCTGTTGGGATGCAGGTGTAGCTGAAACATTGGCCGGATCGTCCTGTTTTGCCTGTTCCGATTTATTTCCCGTGTTCTGATTACATGCTGCCATAAAAAGAGTGAATAAAGCCATCAGGCCTGAGATATATCTATTTTTCATTGTATGATAATTTTGAATGTTTTAAATTGATTTGACTAAGCAATATGTCGTATCAGATACGGCAATGCTGTATCTGTGCGGGTTGGTCCGGTAAAATTCTTTGTAGGTTGATGGCCGTACGCCATCTCTGTTCTGTTAAAACAATGACGGACAGCAATACTTTAGAAACACATTTCTAAAGTATATTAAACGCCAAGAAAGCAGTAGCTAAACATTTACGAAACTAAAAAGCTATGCACCACTACCGGAAAAGTAATTGGAAGGTATAGCGTGTAGATACGACAGGTCACACCATTGGCTATACAGGGTGGTTTTTAGCTTATTTTAGGCGGTAGCCAGATAGAGGAATAGCCTGAAGAATAGTAGGCTTCTTTGAATCCGAATTTTTGTTTTTTTGCTTCTGCAAAATAGCTTTTGGTTTTAATCTCAAGAAATATAGGAAGTCCCATTGAAGAATAGGACGTACTGTTGCAGGATTTGTCGCTGCAGTTACCGCTGCAATGCCCTTTGTCTTCCCTGCTTTTTTTGCAGGACTTTGTTTTACAGCAGTCTTTTTCCTTGGAATCTTTAGATTTTGTTTTTGAGCAGGATGTTTTTTCGGTCTTTGCTGAATGCTTGGCACAAGCATAAGACTGGTTAGGTATCAAAAAGAAACCTAAGCAGAAAAAAATAATTATGCCGATATGTATGCTCAAATTTTTCAACATGACAAAGTTATAAATAAAATTATTTCGTTACAGCAGTTTGTATCTTTTTTTTTCTGTTTTACAGGTGTATATGATAAAATATTAGCAATATCATATTCATTCTTAGTAATTGTTTTAAAAATTGAATGCCCCCGTTAAAAAGATTTTCATCTTCCAACAAAGGGCATTCTATATTTAGAGGATTGTTAACGCTTACAAAGCCTCTATTTTAAATCCTGCTTTTTTCACGGTCTCGATCACTTCGTTTTCCGTTACGGCTTCGGATGTAACTATAAGTATCTTATCTTTATTGGCGGTATCTACCTGCCATTGCCCCGAACCTACGGTCTTATCCAAATGAGGTTTTACCGATGCCACACAACCACCGCAGTTGATGTTGGTTTTGAATTGAATTGCTTTATTTTCCATTGTCTTAATTTTTTATAGTGATTAATTCTTATTTACTGCAACAGCCTCCCTTGGACTTTTCCGAAGTGTCGCAATTTTCTTTACCGGAAACGGAATAACCTGCTTTTTCGATGGCTTTTACGACTTCCTCCTTTGTGTCCTCGGATGCAACCGAAACTGTTATTTCACCTGCCTGCAAATTGTCTATCTGTACACCGTTGATATCCTTGACTGCGTTGCTTACCCTTGTTTGGCAATGTGTACTTTGCATGTCGGGAACGCTTATTTTAAACTGTTTCATTGTATTGTTATTTTATAGTGTAAAGGTCGCCATTAATCAGGTCGAAACCCTTGCGATATTCTTTGTTTGATTTGTGATATTTACTGTTTTATCTTCTCCATTTCAGTAACAGGCTATTGCTCACCACACTCACACTGCTCAGCGCCATTGCCGCACCTGCAATCATCGGGTTCAACAGGAAACCGTTTATAGGATAAAGGATACCCGCAGCGATGGGAATACCGATCAGGTTGTAGATAAATGCCCAAAACAGGTTCTGCTTTATGGTAGCCACGGTTTGTTTTGATAATCTCATTGCCATAGGTATCTTGGTCAGGTCAGAAGAGATGATAGTCATTTTGGCTACGTCCATCGCAATGTCCGAACCTTTGCCCATTGCTATACTTACATCGGCTGTTGCCAATGCTGTACTGTCGTTGATACCATCCCCAACCATTGCGACTACTTTTCCCTGCTGTTGCAGTTCTTTTACAAAGTCTGCCTTATGCTGTGGCAAAACCTCTGCCTTGTAATGTTTGATACCTGTTTGCTGGGCAATGGCTTTCGCCGTAGCCTCGTTATCTCCGGTAAGCATATATAGGTCAATGCCCATTTCCTGCATTTCACGGATTGCCTGAACGGAAGTTTCCTTGATCTTATCGGCAATGGCAATGACTGCAAGTGCCTCTTTGCTGCTGGCAAACCATACGACCGTTTTGGACTGATTGCCCCATTCGACAGCCTGCTGTAGCAATACCTCAGCGATAGTGATGTTGTTTTCAGCCAATAGCTTTTTATTGCCTACAAAATAGGTTTCATTATTATAATCTGCTTTTGCCCCTTTACCGGTTATACTGTCGAACAGTGACAGTGTTGTAGGCTGTACTCCGTCGAGATGTTTTACTACGGCTTCAGCCAATGGATGCTCGGATTGTTTTTCGATACTTAACAGGATGTCTTTTGTTCTGTCGTCATCATTGAGCCACTGGATACCCGTTACTTCAGGTCTGCCCTCGGTAATGGTTCCCGTTTTGTCCAGGATTATTGCATTTACTTTTTTAGCCAGTTCAAGGCTTTCAGCATCTTTGATAAGGATACCTTTTTCCGCTCCTTTACCAACGCCCACCATGATTGCCGTAGGCGTGGCAAGCCCCAGGGCACACGGACAGGCAATAACCAATACGGTAACGGCTGCCAGTAGCCCCTGAACGATACCGTTATCTCCACCCAATATCAACCAGATAATGAAAGTTAGGACGGCAATTCCCATTACTACCGGAACAAAAATTCCTGCAATCTTATCCACCAGTTTCTGTACGGGAGCCTTACTTCCCTGTGCATCCTGCACCATTTTGATGATCTGGGACAGCATAGTTTCTTTGCCGACCTTAACGGCTTTGAACTGGAAACTTCCTTTTTGGTTGATCGTTCCGGCAAAAACTTTTTCGTTTTCCTTTTTCATCACTGATACGGGTTCTCCGCTCAGCATACTTTCGTCCACATAAGAAGTACCGGAAGTGACGATACCGTCAACGGCAATCTTTTCACCGGGCTTAACAAGGATTATATCGCCTGCATTCACATCCTCAATGGCGGTCTGCTTTTCTGTTCCGTCAGGTTGGATGATGATTACCGTTTTGGGCTGTAGTCCCATCAGTTTATTGATGGCTGATGAAGTGTTGCCTTTGGCTTTTTCTTCCAACAGTTTCCCGAGTAGGATGAATGCAATGATAACCGCTGCCGCTTCAAAGTAAACGTGGGCATGTAGCCCTCTGTTGTGCCAGAACTCAGGAAACAGCATATTGAATACACTGAAGATGTATGCAATACCCGTACTCAGTGCTACCAATGTATCCATATTGGCAGAACGGTGTTTTGCCTGTTTCCACGCATTGATAAAAAAGTCTTTACCCAACCATATAAGCACGGGTGTAGAAAATGCGAACATGATCTGGTTTGCATAGGGCATATCCATAAAGAACATGCCGATTACCACCACGGGAAGTGACAAGATGATTGCCCCGATGGTCTTGTTCTTAAGTGCCTTGAATTTCTGTGCATGGATAGCTTCCAGTGTTTCCTGCTGCTTGGTCTCATCTTCGACCAACAGGTCATAACCGGATGACTGAACGATTTTTTGAAGCGAAGAGGCATTGGTCATGTTGGGCAGGTATTCAACCGAAAGATTGCTGGTAGCAAAATTCACGGATGCAGCCAACACGCCCGGTGTATTTTTTACAGACGTTTCCACACTGTTAGCACAAGATGCACAGGTCATGCCGAGTACCGGAAGTGTGTTTTTAACGGTTGGAACGCCATAGCCGAGATCCTTAATGGCTTTAACGGCTTCGCCTATAACGGCATTGTCCTTTACGGTAATGACGGCCCTTCCGTTGTTCAACTCCACATTGTGGCTTTCAATCCCTTTTACCTGTGCCAATCCCTTATCAACGATAAGTGCACAGTGTTCGCTTTCCACATCTTCCAAGGGTAGATAGATGAGCTCATTTTTATTATCAGTTGCCATATTCTGTCTGCTTTAATTTACACTACAAAATTGGCTATAATAAGCAATCGTCTTATTGTGGAATTTTGGAATTGATTTGTAATATTTACAACTTGTCCAACGGCTTGCGTTTATCTTCTTTGACCTGTTTAAAATGGCTGGGTGTAAGCCCTGTAACTTTTTTAAACTGATTGCTCAGATAGGCCACACTTGAATAGTTCAGACGAAAAGCGATTTCACTCAATGAGAGTTCGTCATATACCAAAAGTTCTTTTACTTTTTCTATTTTTTGTGCTATAAAGTATTTCTCAATAGTGGTTCCTTCAATCTCGGAAAACAGATTGGAGAGGTAGTTATAGTCGTGATGAAGTTCTTCGCTTACCACATCGGAAAGATTGGTTTTTAAATCCTGTTCCTGATGATGTACCAGGTTAATGATGGTATTTTTAATCTTTTCGATGATCCTGCCTTTTTTATCATCGATGACTTCAAAACCTAAGGGTTCAAATACATTTTCTATCTTTTGCTTGTCTTCGGGCGTAAGGTCATTTTCCAGCGTTACCTCTCCAAGCCTGATGTTCTTAATTTTAAGATCAAGCTTTTCCAATTCATTTTGCACCACCAATATACAGCGGTTGCAAACCATATTTTTAACAAACAGTGTGGTCATAAGGTATCCGATATGCTATAAGTCTATCCTTACAAATTTACGATTTTTAGTTTTAGAAATAACTGATAATCTATCGATTATAACACAATAATATTAATTCAAATTTCTTATGAATTTTCCGGCTATTTCAGCGATCAAGGTTTTATTCTCTTTATGTGGTGTATGTCCTATGCCGGGAATTATATACTTCTCCGTTTTTCCACTAACCTGGCTGATTGTTTTCTCTACCTGTTCCAAAGTACCGTATTCGTCAGCCTCTCCCTGTATAAATAACAACGGACTGGTAATTGCAGGCAGGAAATCTTCGATGTTCCAATCCCTGTAATCGCTTCGTGTCCATGTTTCTGTCCAGGCTTTAAAAAGCGTGTCTACCTTGTCTCCGTGATATTTAGCCAACCTCTCGGCTAAGTCGGTGTTTTTATAGGCATCCATTGCCTCATAAATTCCTTTAAGGGTAACATCCTCTACAAAAATGTGCGCTGCCTCTACAACCACAGCTTTTATTCGTTCAGGGTATTTGCTTGCAGTCAATAATGCAATGGTTCCTCCCTGCATCTGTTCTATTAAGAAAAATATTGTGATTTTTAAACCATAATTTCTTCGGCATCTAAAATTAAATCTGTGTTTAAATTATCATTCAATATTACTGTTTCTTCACTTTCCATTTGTACTACAAACGCTTCTTCCATAGCTTGAAATTTTGGTGCTACCATATCCATATCCTTGCTGATTTTTTGGCTTGTGATCTTGGCATAAATCTGTGTAGTGGAAATATTTTTATGTCCCATCATCTTACTAAGACTTTCAAGCGGTACACCCTCAGTCAAAAACATTGTAGCGAATGTATGACGTGCCGTGTGGAATGTGATTTTTTGTTCCGTAACTATTCCTGCTTGCTCAGTAAGTTTACTGATATGGTTATTGCAAGTCGCATTGGAAGGCATAGGAAATATAAACTCATTTCTTGTAATTCCACGATATTTTTCAATTATGCGTTTAGGGATTTCCAGAAGACGGACATTGGATGCAACATCTGATTTCTTTCTTCTGCTTATTATCCACTGATGGCCGTCAAAGAAAGATTGGATATTATTCCATTTAAGTTTCTTAATGTCGATGTAAGAAAGTCCGGTAAAGCAGCTGAAAATGAAGAGGTCCTTCACAAGTTCATATTTGGATTTGGAAGGTTTTAAGAGCATTAGGCTTTCTACATCTTCCTTTAGAAGATAACTGCGATCAGTTTCTTCCATAGTGATTTTATAATCTTCAAAGGGATTTTGCCTTATCAAACCTTTTTTTATTGCCAGGTCCGCTAAAGCAATAACAGGCATAGTATAAACCCAAACCGTGTTGTGGGTACATTCTTTGTCAATGCGTAGAAAGAAGTCAAATTCCCTAATAAAATCACAGGTTAACTCCCTAAACGCCATATCATCTCTATGATATCGCTCTGTTATAAATCCGGAAAGATGATTAAAGACAGTTTTATACTTATTGTAAGTACTCTGTGAACGTTTACCTTTAGAAACCATTTTTTCAAAATCCTGGTTCTGTTCTTTAAATACTTTCAAGACTGCATCCTCCATAACGCCAACACCAAGAAAGGACAGCTTTACTTTTTGAGAAGTAGCAAAGCCATCATCTTTCATCATATCCTCATATATTTTGTTGATACGAACACGTATTTTATCAAGTTTCTGATTGATATTTATTGCGAGATTACTCTTCCCTAAAACACGACCGTGCTTTAAATCCCAAGTTTCAGGATTGATTTCTAATTTGGTTCCAAATGTTTTTGGAGTTCCATCAATGGTAATTCTTCCCATTACAGGCACATTGCCATTTTTCTTTGGTTCATTCTTTTTCAAGTAAAATAGTAACTTGAAAGTGGATCTTTTCACATGCTCCATAACTCAAAATTTTAATGTTTAAAATTAATTTTTAATGAGTTACAAGGGAATATGAAAACGAGTGCAAAATACTGAAATGTAAGCACTTAAATATTTACATACAAATTAAATTAGGTAATGATTTAGTAACCTAACTTCATCTATTTAAGCCTAAAACCTACGTACACGGACTTCCAAAATGAGACTACTGTTTTATAAAACACTGTATAGCAACGGTCTTAACCATTTTGCTTAATTTTGCTTTTTACTAATCTTTTTTAATAAAAAATGTCACAGAAACTTAGTAGGTCTATTGGATCATTAAAAATATACAGATTGTCGATATTTTCGGGTAGTTGATCAAAGTTAACGTTCCATGAAACTTGATCATCAGAACTACTTGTTACAATTTCATTGAAATTGTAGTTAACTATCTGATAGCCTTCTATTTTGTTACTGCCAGGAACGGTTAATGGAAATCCTATATTTTTGTTCCCGGCCTTTCCATCTGGGTGCGAAACTATATGAATGTTGTTCAGAAATTCTTGCACTACAGGACGGCTAATTAGCTTCTCGCTAGTTAGGTAAACTAGGTCATCAATGCGCGAATTACTAACTATCCAATTCATAGATTATCGTCTAACTGTTCTTTGGCTGCGATCTGCTTCTTTCCAGGCATTTTGAGCGCGTTCACCAACTTTCCATTCATTTCTATGAGTATCAATTACCTCAGTAGTCTTGTTGCCTGATTCGTCTTTTCTGTCCGACGTTACGGTCACAGGCTTGCGGCCAGTACGTTGAATAGAAATTTCCTCTCCAATATTTACGCCACTTTTTTCAATCGCTTCTTTCAGCCCGACACCCCATATCGTTGATTCCTTCCCTCCCTGGTTCAGTATGACATAATAACTGGCCTTTTCCTTTGGATCGTGATTGTATGGCGCTGCTCCATGCTCCAGAAGTGTACCTACTACCTCGTTACGTTTGGGCTGATCTGCGCTTTTTTGTAGGGCAGATAGGTTGTCATGATCATGCCAATCTCCCGTATTGGGACCTCCACCTTGTTCTCTTGTAATTACGGCTGGCCTCCCTTCTGATCTGGCAGTGTTCGGATCATTTACGACCGCTTCGGCACCACGGCCAGAATTATTTTTTTCTGCTTCTCTTTTATTGTACTCCTTCATCATCGCAGCGATTGCGATGCTGATCCCGCCGTCAAGAGCGAACATAAATACCTTACCCACGAATCCCATTGTATTAGTCAAACTTAATCTGACCGGCTCTCCATCAACTTCAATCTCCTTACCCTTTTTCCAATCAGAACGTTGTTCTTCTGTCAGCTTCACATCATTGATCTTTTCAGGTAGTGGAATATCATTCAAGTTGATGCTCACGTACTCCTTGGTATCGGAATCATACTGAACAAGCACATCAGTTGGTTCCCCATTCTGTTTCTTTGACTCAATGACAATGCCCTTTGCCTCTCCATTTTGAAGAATGCGTTCCTGGGCTTCTGTTAGGTCGTAAATGTTGCGCGCAGTGTGATTGATCGGATGAAACCGAAGTGATACTGAGTTATCTGCGTTGCGGTGTAAAGATGTTTTAACATCCAATTTCATGCCGTCAGCATCGATTCTAATGAAGTCAGACCTTCGCCCGGACAGCAGTGCATTAAGCGAGTCAACAGGAAGGCCGAGCACATCCTTCTTCTTTAATCCCACCTTTTCAAACTCATGGTAGGGAAGCTCACTGGCGTTAAATTTCATTTTATACATAATATGAATATTTTTCCTAAATTTAGCAAAATAATTGATATTTTATACATGAAATCAAAGATATTACTTATAATTTGTATGTCGAGTGTGTCATTTGGTATACGCGCTCAGTCATTCAACACAATAAAGTTCTACAAACAAGTCCCAAAAGTCAAACTGAGCGTTGTACAACAATTAGATACACTGTCACAGGAACTGAACGTTACCGACACGCTATCAGACATGAAGACTCAGGAAACCTTGCACCTGGACTATCAACGGAACACAGCTCTTCCACTTCGCCGAATAACCATCAATGATTGTTACGGTTATCGAATTCATCCGATTCACGGAGTAAAAAAATTTCATGCCGGTATCGATCTCGACAGTGAAAGAGATACTGTATACGCCATGTTTGATGCAGTGGTGAAGAAGGCCCAATTCAGTCCTACCTTGGGCAATTACATTGAACTGATCCATAGCAACGAGTTAAGCTCAATCTATGCACACTTGTCGCGAATCTTTGTTACATCAGCGGACTATATCAGAGCGGGGGAACCAATCGGTATCACCGGCAGCACCGGACTTTCAACAGGGGATCATCTGCATCTGACCATCAAACAAAAAGACAGGTCGGTGAATCCCGAACCTGTCTTGAAGTATCTAATAGATAGCGAGTTAAACTATTGGGCAATGGATGTTGTTAAGTCTTCTCTAACAAAGAAATAACTTTCTCGATCTCAGCAACGGTCTCGTCTTTGAGCATCTTCAATTTTTCTATTGCCAGTGAGTCTAAGCCGGTCATTCTGCTTGGTTCAACGTCTGTAACATTAAAATCTTCGGATAAGAAGTTATCCATGTTATAAAAGTTTCCATAATAGGAAATTACAGCTAGGAACATTTGAAGGCTTGCTCCATCCCCTTTCTCCATCCTTGAAATGATATTCTGACTTGTATTCAACTGCTCGGCCACAAACTCCTGTGACTGATTTGCTTTGATTCGCAAATCTTTGATTCGTTTTCCTATTTCCGTAAGTGTTAACATATTATCACGACTTCGCACGGTTCTGTACTGACTTAGTTACCTGTGCTACTTCATCATTTATCTTTAAGAAGTTTACCCTTAGTATACTTTCCTTTTTCGCTGAATCGCCAAAGTTATAAAAATTCGGGATGGCTTGATACAGTTTGCTTTCCTTCGTTATCTGATCAATGTCAAGATTAATTTTACAGTTAATGGCACTGGTTTCGAACTTTCCATCCCATTCGTCAGCGTTTTTTCCTGACTTGCGGATAGTGCCAACAAACTCACCTTCACCGAGAGAGGCAATCTTTGAGGCCGGGATCACGTAGTCGTCTCGCTCTTGGAGTGAGACAGAAGTTTTACTTCCGTCTACTGAAACACTTTCAGATATTTGCTTGCTCTTACCAAAGATGGTCTGTAACCACTCCAAAGTATACTTTTCCCGCGCACTACCAGATACAACATTGCCAACAACCGAAGTGATTGTTTCACTGACTTCTTTACCGTACAACTGGCGAAACTGAGGTAGCTCTTGTAATCCCATAACGACTGCTACTTTGTTTGATCGGGCAGTAGCGATCAGGTTTTCCACTTTGTGCATGTAGAGTGTAGGTGTTTCATCGACGATGATCCCGGAGGGCAAATTTCCCTTATCATTGAGTAGCCGTGTCACTCTATTCATTACCACTGCATAACATGCACTGTTGATATCCTGAGTGGATGGGTGATTAGCAAGGACAAGAATTCCCGGATCGGAAGGGTTAGAAATTTTCAGATCGAAGTCGTCCCCGCTAAACACCCAGTACGTTTCTTTGGTCGCCAGACGGGAAAGGTTAATCTTCAATGTGCCGATCTGTCCTTCGAGCTGGTCAAAGGCTTTGTTTTCATAGGCACTTCTGAAAGGAGATAATAACGATGTAAGCTCAATCTCCCCGAACAGACAATCGAATATGGTCTGATACGAAAGGTTCATGAAGGAAAGAATGTGCGGGAGTGTTGAGTATTTGCCTCCTTCATGCTTTGCAAAAAAATAAATGGCGCTAGTCAAAAAGTTAATCGCAGACTGTGTAAAGAACTGATCTGCCCCTCCGGCTTTATCTCCTTTTTTTAATGATTCAACCAGCGATTGGGCGGTTTCGGCCGCATCTGACAACGTTTGAATATATTGAGCTTTCAGTGGGTTAATTCTTCTGCTTTTTTCAACATTATTCAAATTGATTGCATGAAATTTAAAACCTTGTAGAATACCCTTCTTCTTCAATTTTAGATAATTAAAGTAGGCAACTTCGCCTAAGTCCGGGTATTTGAAATCATAGACAACAAGTGCAAATCTTTTTGCCATTAATTGCTTTATAATCGGAATGATCCATGAGAATGATTTCCCTGAACCTGGGGTTCCGATTATTATGGTACCGTAAAAGGGGTTCATGTTGATGATGCCTTTTCGAACCTTGCCCCTGTAGTAATACAAAGTCGGTAAATTGATGGAAGTCGGGGTCTCAATCAATTCTTCGTTTTGCGCAAAGCTCTCATTTTCGACGTTCCATTTGTCTTTCCCCAGATTACTTTTAATGCGCTTGCTCACGTTATCCAGACTCATATGGATCAGCACAGCCCCGACAAATGAGAATGCAATGTATAGAGCATCAGACAGTGTGACCCATTTATCGAGTGGTAAGAAATTGTATACGTAGAAAAAAATTGATCCGAAGAACAGAAGGAAGCCAATGGCTAAGGGAAGGATAATCTGCTTTTTCGGATCAAGGTGAATGTCCTTTTTCGACTTTGCGCCAACGGCCACAAGCATGATCAGGAACAGTGTAAATAACTTGCTGTAAACAATGTCCCTGTATATTAAAAACTTCTGAAATTTGACGAGTAAAACGCCTGAACGTCCCCAGAATGGTGCATTACCATACAGGTATATAAGTACTTCCAGTACGATAGTGAAGTAGACAACTCCTTGCAGAAGAGCAAACAATTTCTTGTTCTCTTCCTTCTCTTCTATCCCCATCCCCATAATTCTAAGTGCTTAAAGGTTAGTCATATTGTAAAATTGAGATTGTTAACAATCGTCTTCCGAAATTTGACCTGGTGCTGAGCTGCAGCCCCACATTGTGCTAACAATCTAATTCCATGAAATACGGGATCTGCGCGCCGGCGATCGTAGGATTGTTAACTCTCTCCCAAAAAGCGAACAACCCATCAAAAAATGTGGGTTGCTCGCTTATGTGTCAACGTCTGTCTCGATCACGATCACGATCACGGTCGCGATCTCTGTCTCTCTGCTCAGCGTCTCTTCGATCATCCTCACGTCGGCGATCATCATCACGTCGGCGGTCTTCTGCCTCTTGGTCTCTGCGTAATTGATCCAAATACGCTGCCTCTTGGTCTGATGGCATAGAAAAAAAATTTAGTGGTTAGAGATAAATTGAACGCGGATATTTAGTTGAGAGGGAATTTAAGGCCGACACTAAGGCCAATTCTCCAATTCGAATCATCGGCGAAAAAAACATACTGGTTCTTCTGGCTGATCATAAATTCCAAACCACTTCGAAACGTGGTACTCAGTTCAAAACCTAACTGTGGGGCTGCAATGAAGCTATCTCGATTGCTACCTAACCTGGCTCCCATCGGGAAACGGAACGTAACGTTTTTTGACCGTGACAGTACCGGCTTGTAGACAGGACCAATCAACCAGTTGTAAGGACTTTTGAAAGGATGATCCTTATTGAAAGTTTCCCTCTTTGCATAATACTCACCGCCGAGTTCCCAAGTGTTGTGATACTTGCTCACCCATTCATAATTCAGCGTTAGGTTGTATGCATCGGGGTACATCATACCAACCGAGGCGTTGATGTACTTATAACCTGATTGTGCAGATACAGCAAAAGCCATTAGCCACAGGGGAATAAAAAATATCATCTTCTTCATAGTGTATCGGCTTTAAGTACATCCTTGTAGTCAACTTGGAGATAGATTACTCGACCTGATATCTGGTTTTCAGCAAGCTCTATCGTAAATACCTTATCGCCTGGGAAAGTGAATTTTTTGAAGACGAAAACATTACGGTACTTCTTTTTAAATGAGGTAGCCTTATGCAAATCGAAAACACTTTTGATCTCAACCTCCTGAACGTTGGTGGCCTTGGTTATTTTTTTATCCTCGATTTTGAACCTGATCTGATCGATAGAATACTGGATGTTGGTCTTGTTATAAAAGGTCACGTCGATAAAGAAATAGTCCCCGACAGTGTAGATGTTGTTCAGGTATGCATTCATGTCAAAGGCGGATGCCTTAACATTGTGATATGAAGGCTTTTTTCTCATTATGTCGAGCGCATAACGATTCATATCGTTATCGCTAAGAGTGAACTCAGGGTGATCGAAACTTTTAAGTTCGTCAGGCATTAACTCTACCTGAGTTGTCGCCTTGTCCATAAATGGCGTATACTCCACCTTGTATTGAGCCATGAACTTCTGCCCTACGATTGTGACAACACCCAAATCTGGATTGCCAAGAATTGAATCTGCGATTGGTTTGATTCGCAGTATGTTTGAAACCGGAAGATCGCCTTCCACGGCGTACGTCGAAATATCGACGTACTGGATAGGCTCAGGGGATAGGAAATGTGTTGAAATTTCCTTGTTGACATACACACGCTTCATGCTCGGTATGTTAGCCGGTACAGCATTTACGCTATCCTGAGCGAAGCTGATTCCTAGGGAAAGAATCTGTATGATTAAAATTAGTTGAATGCGTTTCATAGGACTGTTATTTTTTAGATACTAGATAGACAACGGTGTTGTATTTGATGCTTGCTTTGTTGGCCTTTATGATGTTCCCTGCTGCGGTGGTAGTGGTTCGAAACATTCTCTGGAGAATGGATTGTATCACCCTGCTACCGTCAGGATCAGTCGTAAGTGTAATCGACTGAGAAGAATTGGCTCCGAGGCTCTTTGCAAACTCCCGAAACTGTGAAGCCGGAACATAAAACCCTTCAATTCCATCATTATCATAGATTGACAAGTCAACAGGAAGAATTTTGTCACCAATCAGGATACTTGTAATCTGAACCTTTACACGTTGTTCTGAAAAACCGCTTATGCGTCCAAACAAATAGCTTCCGTTTTTAACTGTGTGACCCTGTACGTCTATATCGTCTAGTAGTCGAAACCTGATCCTACTTCCCTGCATCCCTTTCATATTCTGATCGACCATCGCCTGAATCATCTTTTCAGATTTTGCAGCGGTCAAAGTGTTAAATCTCCGCTGATTAATTGAACTGGCCTTTTCAACTGACATAATTTGTGCATCGTCAGATTGCTTTGCCCTGTTTGCTGCTGCTTCCGCTGCTTTCTTGGCTGCCAAACTTGCCTGATACTTGGGATCGCGTGCCTTTTCAAGACTATCCATGTAGTTCATTTGCGTTTTGAACATGTTCAGTGATCTTTCGTAAGGATCATCTGTCGCCCTGGCAGTACGCGAACCACTTGGAGTGAGGCCGCCCCCGGTTGAACCGCTTTGTTTGTTTAGCTGGGCTAATGCACGCTGTAATTCCTGATCGTCTGAGCGCTTTGGGATCAAATTTCTGTTTCCCTGATTACTTGTTTGGCCGGAAGATGATCGGGGTTTTCTAGTAACTTTTCTTCTTGCTTCGGGATCAGAGGCAGCACCGGCATAAGACCCCCCAACGTAGCCGGTGGTTTTCGGTTTATTACGTTTTTCGTTTTCAGCCATTAGTTGCTGTATCGAGTCGATGGCCAGCAGTTCCGCGTCAGTATATTGGCTTTCCAGGCTTGTAGAAAATTGATCATCCTTAGAACCTAACTTTCTGACAGCAGACGCATCTTTCGAGCGTTTGTACTTGTCGGAATAAGCTCCGAATTTGTCCAGGATTTCTTCGTCCTGAACTTTTTCCGACGGATCAGGAATTTCATGATTCACACGTTCTCCTTCCCCCTTGATCAATTCTCTCTCCGCTTTTTCCTTCGATTCCGATTTGCCTGCAAAGTCCCGGTATACCCAGAAAAAAATGAACAGGAACGGAAGAGCAATTAGCGGAATGATGTATTTGGGACTCTTAAAGTTGATTGATTTCATTTTCCATTTGTTTAAGTTTTTGGGTCGATTTCATAATGAAAAGGCTATCTTCTCTTGTCAATGTATCCTTGAACATCACCGCGTTAATTTTCGCCCTGAGATTAGTAGCATCGTCGATTATCTTCATCTTCTGATTAATCTCCTTCGTTGGCTTTGTAAGTGCATTGATCGAAGGACCAAATACGGGAGCGTCCTTTTTAGAGTTTTTGTGATCAGTGCTTAGAACCGTAAAGCGCAAAACAAAACTTATGAGAATGATCACGACCATAGCGATAAAAATCTGCTTTGGATAGCTGGCAACCATAGAATTAGTTTTAGCCACAACAGAATCGGCAACCCAACCAAACTCCTTTTTGAATTCAGCAAACACGCTCGTTTTGCCGTTTTCTTCGTTTTTAGAGGTTATTTTTCGAAACATTGGTCAGGTCTTTATTTTCGATTGTCTTCCATTTTGTGATCAATACTCCGTGAGCGTTGTTCTCTGACCTCGGAATATCTTGCAATGATCCGACCGTAATCAGCGACCGTGTAGAAATATTCGACGGGCGTTCAATTCGCTGCTTTCCGTAATAAGTGAAGTGATCCCCGTTAAGGACTATTGAATCTTTTTTCAGGGTAATGACAGCAGAACTTGACAGGATTGAATTGAAATAACCAGCTTCTTTAAGGTTATTATATTGAGCCATACCGGTTTCGTCTATCCAGTTCATTGCTCTTTTCATCTGAGCTTCGATGAAAACGTTATCAGGTGTTAGCGAGAAGAAGGTGTTATGAAACAGCTCAATATGCGCAAGGTATTCGACTGGCCGGTTTACCTGCATGTCTGTCTGATCTGCTGAGAAAGGTGTTCCAGTATGATCCAGTACGTATATCTTTTTCCGTTCCTCTCCAATCTTCCTATATGCAAGAACCATAGCTCCGATTGAGATAACACATGCGGTGACAAGGCTGCATACAGAAACGATCAGAGACAGCTTGATTTTTTGTTCAATTGTTTTGATTAACATGTCGTGAGAAGTTTGAAGTGATTATAAACCAACGGCTTTCGCTGCTGCTCTTCCTGCGCTGCTTGCTCCCGAAGCTGCTGCGCGTCCAGATACCCCTACTGCCGAATTAATTCCAGAAGATGATACGATCCATGTGCTAATTGAAGGAACTGATAGCATCACAGCTCCACCTACTAGCAGACCTATCATGAAGTACCCCATAAGCCCGGGGGCAAACATTGTCCATTTCATAAATGCCTGTTCATCTACACCGGCTAAATGGTTAAGTCTGCTTATCTCCTGTTCAAGAGAGTAGCGGATCAATGCCATCACGATGTTTAGGACTATGTAGGCGATACCACTATAAAGTGATACTGATATGTACCTCGCAATCCATGTAGAATAAGAATCGCGAAATGCTGGTAGAATGCTGATAGCAAATGAGAACGGGCCAAGTATGATTAAAATCGACGCATAGATGATCTGAATGAAAAAAACCAGATACACCATTACCCGGAACAAACACAAAACGACAAACTCAAGCAGTCGGCCAAGCATGAAGTTCAATTCAGACTTAATCAGCGCGAATGAGCTGAAAAGGCTTTGAGTCATACCTTCCCAGGCTTCTGAAATTGCTCCGGCTGCACGGTCGTATAGGCTTGCATCCTCAGAGAGCTTTTTTGTTTCTTCTACCGCATAGGAGTTTTTTGTAATACGCTCCAGGGTTTTGTTGATCAACTGCCTTCTGGTCGAACTGAGATTATCAACCTCAGTAATGTTCGCTTCATAGGCAGTTTTCGCCTTTTCAGCAACTATCTGGCCTGGGAATGCTACAATCTCAACAAACGTTGACCAGTAAAGAACAACGAGCAGCAAAGCAAATGGGCGGAACAGGGGCAATAGGTCAAGTCGTTTCTGCCCCATCATCATTTCATAGCTTTTAAGGGTAAATGTCAAAAGCATGAAAACAGCACATAGCGCCGTTGCATCAGAAATGTAGTCGTCCCAATAAATTGCCAACTTAGTGTACATTCCCTCGAAAAACTCTAGGATCGTAGAGTCAAGTATTGCGTCATCCATAGTGTTAGTGAAATAAATTAGAAAATAGATACCCTGTGTTTATGCATCAAATATACATAAACGTATAATTAAATACACTTTTTAGTATATATAAATATACTATAAAATATATGTTACGGATTTTTCTTGAAGTGTTCTCCCAGGATTGATTTGGAGTTGATTTCGTCGATAGATTTATGAACTGCACGGAGGAAAGGGCCTTCCTGATCGTGCGGGTCTGTTGGCTTGAAAACCGGGAATTTCACGTGCTGCTTGGCAACCACTACAATTTTTTTAAATCGCTCGTTAAGGTTTTCGTACTGATCATAAAGTCTTTGATATGCCATTACCCGCGAACCTCTGTCCATGTATCCGTTCTTAATGGTTTCTAGCCGGTCTTTCAATATTCCCGATTCGTTCTCGTACCAGACAAGCATTTTGTGTGTCTGAAGAAAATTCTGAACGTCAGCATTTTGAGAGTTAACAATGTCGGCGTATTCATCTTCCAAATCTTTGAAAGCGTCCTGATAGTAGAGCCACCTGGGTAGATCGGGTATACCGGGAGCCCAATTACTGTCGATTGCTTTGTGTTTCTGAGCGATAGTATCAGTATACATTTTGTACTTTTCATCCTCCTGTTCCTGAGCGAGTAAAAATGCTTGATGCGCTACGTAAGGGCCGGAAGGTTTCAGTATCCGTTTATCATCCTCTTTGTAATCATGGTGAAGTAAGCTCCAATATATTCCCCAAGGCTCCCACTCGTCCCACCGGACAAAAACCATACGTTCAAGCTGACGCTCGTTACCTTCATCACGAGCATTTACATAGGTTGTTTGTGCTCTCGACACAAACGACGCCATCACCATCATTGCATAGAGTAGCTTTTTCATTCGAATTTAGTGTTGGCTAATATTTCCTTTACAAGTCTTTTATCCTGATTTACGTAGCTCTGCCAAGGGTTGAGCCTTTCGAGTTTAGAACCAAGTGAAGCGTAATACATCTGATTCTTTGCCGAGTAGGCGAGCGCCCGAAGTATCCGCAGCTCTCTTTGAATGTGTGAAATAAGTTGGTCCCTTTTCCCTGTGTCCATCAAAACATCCTTATCATGTTTTGTCACAAAATCGGATACGTAAAAAACCAGATCGACAGATTTCCTTTTAAAATCGGCTTCTGATTTTTCAGCAAATAGAAGAAGAACTGGATCATCCTTTGCATATTCTGTCACCTGCTTTTGATACCTTACAATGTCTTCAAGGATGCTGTAACAGTCTTTAACCATTTTACCATCCTTCAATGCACTGTTAATCTGGGTGAGTGCAAAGTAGACTTTGGCCTGAACGGTTTGGACGATAGTGAGATTTTCAAGCGCTTTTTCCTTGTACTCTTTGATCGTTTCGAGTCGTTTGATCGTGTTCTCGTCCGCAGCCTTAAGTGCGGCCTGATTAACCAATTCGGCTTTCAACTGATAAACATCTGTTGACCAGTCAAAGTATTGGCCAAATGAGACATTTGGAACAACAATGGCAATCAACAACAGAAGGGTAACTTTGTAGCTGTCCATTTTCATTAAAACTTGGTATTGTTGAGAATCTCTTCGACAAGCCTCTTATCCTGATTTACATAGCCCTGCCAGGGGTTGAGCTGTGACCAGTAGTTGTATTGACTTGCATATTTCAACTGGTTCTTCAAACCATAGGCATTTCCGCGAATTACCCGCAGTTCGGTGATGATGTGCTCAATCATATCCTTTCTGTCTGTATCTGATATTACATTCCAATCATTGTATTGAAGTGGTATCAGCCCGATGAATTTTGATAGATTGGTTGCCCGCTTTACGATCAGCTTTTGTGAGTTTACTGCAAAAACAACAAGTTTTGGATCGTCTTTCACGATGCCCACAATGTCGCCCTGATACTCTAAGATGTCGTCGATAATCCTAAGTGCCTGGGCTAGTTTCTGAGCGTCTCTCAGGATTCCACCGATTTTTATCAGGCGTGCATGAATGTCCCGAACCTTGTCTTTAAACTTCTTTCCTTCCCCTTCGGCTACTGTTTGTGTGGCAGTACTGACGATCTGGTTATCCCGTAGGTCGTCATGCTTGGTTTTCAGCTTTTTAGACTGTTCGACCTTCGCTTCCACATTTGGAATGTCAAACTGCTTGGTTTGTGCCATTGTTGAGAAAGAAAGAAGTAACAGAAATATGATCGATAGCTTATTCATCAGAATTTCATGTTTCTCATAATGTCAGCCATAATCCGCTTATCCTGGTTGACGTAACCTTGCCAGGGATTGAGAAGTCTCCAAAACTTGTCTTTGGAAGCCCAATACATTTGCTTCTGTGCTGACCATGAAACCGCCCGGATCAGACGAAGCTCAGTGACAATGTAGTTGATTAATTTTGCGCGCTCTCCAGCGTCCATAAGCATATCCTTTCCACCCTTAAGGGCAACATTAGATATGTACAGGACCAAATCAGTAGCCTTCTTTACGAACTCAGCTTCCGATTTCTCGGCAAACAGAACCAGATGCGGTGCATCAGCTGCGTAATTGGCAGTTTTCTTTTGATACTCAACTATATCGCCGACAATCACCGCAGCTTCCTTGATTTGTCTGAGATCCTTAAGAACGGCTGCTACCTCTGTCAGACCCTCGTACATTTTCTTTTGCCAGTCGTTGATGAATACCAATTCGGTAACGGCAAGTTTCTGAGCGCGTTCGATTGCTGTTTGGTTATCCTTCATTTCGTCCAGGCGATTGTTTTGGGCTACGTCACCGGCAATGGTTGCCGCTAGAAGCGCAGGATCAAGCACCAGACGTTGCGCGTGGGATTGAGAAGCACAAAGTACCGTCAATCCAAATAATGAGATTATCTTTTTCATGCTGCAACGGGGGTCTGAGGTGATAGTACATTAACGCCTCCCTTGATTGCCTCGCAGAATTCTAATGCATCCATCCCACTTTCATTGAGATCACGTAGGAATGGTTTTGCCGCTTTGGCAATTGTTCCATACTTAGCGATGTAGGTTGCTATGGCTTGCTTTGAAACCGAATATGGTATACGTGTGCCGTTAATGATCTCTGAAAAAAGGGACTTGTTAAAGCCGCTGTCGCGAAGGTCGTAAACAAAGCTCTCCAATGCCGGTTTCAGATCACCGAGCAAGTTGGTATATACATGTAACGCTTCCTTTTCCTTTCTTTCAGTGGTGAAAAGGAAATATTCGTGCAGACTGTTCTCGACACCGTACACGTTACCTTCGCCACCGATTGAAATATACACCTCGTTGAATCTGCTTCGTCCGTCCTTATTATCCAACCTATTGATTGTGAATATCTTGTTGCGTTCTTTCTCAGACAATGATAATACAGCCGCTACTTCATCATAAGAATCTTTGAACTTTTTCTGATCAAGTAGAATACGAGTATCAGAGTTGGCAAGTATTGTATTTTTGAGAATCGGATTATGAAGAATATCTTCCAATTCCTGTGTAACGACAATAGCTTCCCCCCAAAACTTTCTGCAAGTTTTCCAGATATACAGGATATAAGCCGCCATTGTGGGGGAAGCAATCGCTTTGTCGGGTAGGTCAGCAGGATTACTCCCGCTTTCCCCCCTAAGAACCGTACGTGAGAGTTTCCCCTCATACGGCTCAGGTAACTTAAAATTCCTAAGTAGGAACCAGCTCATCATAACTTCAATTT
>Ga0209958_1000808_pt1 | contig 36683 bp, 22 predicted proteins | sample ThiBio_inoc_plan_FD_183942 | JGI IMG/M metagenome (GOLD analysis project Ga0209958, IMG submission 183942) | Wastewater bioreactor microbial communities from Cape Town, South Africa - Thiocy_inoc_plan (SPAdes) | ecosystem: Engineered > Bioremediation > Thiocyanate > Unclassified | place: South...
AAGCCCCTGGACCTGCCGCTGACCGATCGCAAGATCCCGGTCGTCGGCGACGCCATCCTGGTCGACCCCAAGTTCGGCACCGGCTGCGTGAAGGTCACCCCCGCGCACGACCCGAACGACTACGCGACCGGCCAGCGCCACGGCCTGCCGATGATCAACCTCCTGAACCCGGACGGCACCTACAACGAGAACGCCGGTCCGAAGTACGCCGGCCTCGACCGCGTCGTCGTCCGCAAGCGAGTCGTCGCCGACCTGGAGGCCGCCGGCCTGCTCGTGAAGGACGAGCCGTACAACGTCAGGCTCAACTTCTCCGACCGCAGCAAGACCCCCATCGAGCCCTACCTGTCCGACCAGTGGTTCGTCCGCATGGCCGACGACCCCGACGGCTCGCCCGGCTTCGCCCAGCTCGCCATCGACGCCGTCGCCGAGGGCAAGGTGAAGATCACCCCCGAGCGTTACGCCCGGAGCTACGCCGACTGGCTCGCCGAGAAGCGCGACTGGTGCATCAGCCGACAGCTCTGGTGGGGCCACCGCATCCCCATCTGGCACTCGTCGACCTGCACGGCCGACGACCTCGAACGCGCCTTCGCCGGCCGATCCGACGTCTTCTGGTCCGAGGCCGAGTCCGGCGGCTGGCTCGTCTGCGCCGAGCACGACCTGCCCGCCGACGCCGTCCCGGGCCACGAGCTGACGCAGGACCCGGACGTCCTCGACACCTGGTTCAGCTCCGCCCTCTGGCCCCACTCGACCCTGGGCTGGCCCGAGGCGACGCCGGAGCTGGGCAAGTATTACCCGACCAGCGTCCTCTCCACGGCCCGCGACATCATCACCCTCTGGGTCGCCCGGATGGTGATCTTCGGCCAGTTCAACGTGGGCGACGTCCCGTTCCGCGACGTCTACATCCACCCCGTGATCCAGGACGGCCACGGCAAGCGGATGTCCAAGTCGGCCGGCAACGGCGTCGACCCGGTCGACATCATCGACGCCTACGGCGCCGACGCCCTCCGCTACACCCTGGCCGCCGGCGCGACCGAGACCCAGGACCTCCGCATGCCCGTCGAGAAGCTGAAGCTCCCCGACGGCCGCGAGATCAACACGTCCGACCGCTTCGAGCAGGGCCGCAACTTCGGCAACAAGGTCTGGAACGTCGCCCGCCTGGTCATGATGAACCTGGAAGGCTACGAGCCCGCCCCGGTCGACGTCGCGAGCCTGCCCGTCGAGGACCGCTGGATCCTCGCCGAGCTGGACGCGATCGTGAAGTCCACCACCGACCACCTGGAGCAGTTCCGCTTCGCCGAGGCCGCCAAGGGCCTGCGCGACTTCGCCTGGGGCGAGTTCTGCGACTGGTACGTCGAGTTCATCAAGAACCGCCTGCGCGACCCCGAGGCCCGCCCGGTCGCCCAGCGCGTGGCGGCGGCCGTCCTGGACTCGCTCTGCCGGCTGCTCCACCCGATCATGCCGTTCCTGACCGAGCAGATCTGGGCCCCGCTCGGCGAGCTGGCCCCGTCCCGCGGCGTCCCCGAGCCCGCCCCCGCCGAGGCCCACGCCTGCATCGCCGCCTGGCCGGTCGCCCGCGGCTTCGAGGACGCCGAGGCCCGCGCGACGGTCGACCAGTGGAAGGAGAAGACGGCCGCGATCCGGAACCTCCGGGCCGAGCGCGACGTCCCCAAGGACGCCAAGATCGCCCCCCGGATCGTCGCCGACGGCGTCGTCGCCGACCGCCTCCGCCTCGGCGAGGCGTTCATCAAGGCCCTCACCGGCGCGGGGAGCCTGGCGATCGGCCCCGAGTCCGACGCCCGCCCCGCCGACTCCGCCGTGGCCGTCCTGGCCGACGCCGAGGTCGTCCTGCCGCTGGAAGGGCTGATCGACAAGGAGGCGGAGAAGGCCAAGCTGAAGAAGTCGCTGGCCGACCTCGACAAGCAGATCGCCCCGCTCAAGGGGAAGCTCTCCAACGAGGGCTTCGTCTCCCGGGCCCCGGCCGACGTGGTGGCCTCCTCGCGGGCCAAGCTGGCCGAGTTGGAGGGCCAGCGGGCGTCGGTCGCGGCCTTGCTGGGTTCGGCCTGAACGAGCGCCCGCCGCGCGTTGACGACGCGCGGCGGGCCCGATACCATCAGTTCAGCCCGCCGCGGGCCGGGCGCACGCCCGGCGCGACGGCCGGGGGCGAGAGGAAGGGGTGCGTGCCGTGCCGGTCCAGATGGATCTCACCCGGATCATCATCAACGAGAACAGCGATCAGCACATCATCTTCCTCAAGGAAGTCGACGGCGAGCGCATGTTCCCGATCGTGATCGGCATCTTCGAGGCCACCAGCATCGACCGCCGCGTGAAGAACCAGCCGACCGTGCGGCCCCTGACGCACGACCTCCTGGCCAGCACCATCGACGCGATGGGCGGAGAGCTGCAGGACATCTACATCAGCGAGCTGCGCAACCACACCTACTACGCCAAGCTTCGCATCCGCCACGAGGGCGAGTTGATCGAGGTCGACTCCCGCCCGAGCGACGCCATCGCCCTGGCCGTGGCGGTCGACGTCCCCATCTACGTCGCCGAGGACATCATCGACGAGGCCACGAACCAGTGACGCGACGGCCGACGCGAACCGGCCGGCCCCGGCCCGCGTCGACAGGAATCGGATCTCGGAGGGGTGCCAGAGTGGTCGATTGGGACGGTCTTGAAAACCGTAGGTTCCGCAAGGTTCCCGTGGGTTCGAATCCCACCCCCTCCGCTCCCGAATGAACTTCATCACGCTCGCGCCGGCGTGGCGGAACGGCAGACGCTGGAGACTTAAAATCTTCTGGGCGGGAACGCTCGTGTGGGTTCGAATCCCACCGCCGGCATCGACACATCTCGTCGCGTTCGTATCCAACCCACCGTTTCCACGAAATCGGTGCGGATCCTGAACCCTCCCCCGCCGGCCGTGTCTCTCCATGGCGAGGCGGGGTAGCTCAGATGGTTAGAGCACGACGGGTCTCCACTCACTTGCCCGGCGACGGGCCGATCGGCCGACCCTTATCACTTCGGATGACGTGGTCGTGGGTTCGAATCCCACCCCCGCCGCTCGGCGAGCCGGAGCCTCAGGGTTATCAACTGTTGATTGATGCAACCCCCTGATGCGTCCCCTTGTTCGCCGACCTTGCAAACGCCCGGGTCCGACCCGCCAAATCTTGACCGGCCCTCGCGGGCCGGGCCGTCGCGGATCGGTTATCGGTCAACGTGGGTTCGAATCCCGCCCCGGGCGCTCGGCGGGCCGACGCTTCGTCGCCCTCGGCCGCCGGAGGAGGTCGTGATGAGCATCAAGTTCCTCAAGCACTTCAACACGCGCAAGACGCCGCAGTCCGAGCCGATCCCGGGCAAGGCCATGACGCCGAACTCGGCGGGGGGCTACTCGTTCGCGGTCGACGACTGGACCCGGCTGGAGCGGTTCCTGATCCTCGGCTCCGAGGGGGGGGCTCGTACTACGCGACCGAGCGGGCCCTGACGCTGGAGAACGCGCAGGCCGTCGTCCGCTGCCTGGACGCCGACCCCGCGCGGACCATCCGGACGATCGTCCAGGTCAGCGAATCCGGCCGGGCTCCCAAGAACGAGCCGGCCGCGATGGCGCTGGCGATCGCGGCGGGCATGGGCCACACCGCGACGGCGTCCGAGGCGCTGCCGAAGGTCTGCCGCACCGGCACCCACCTGTTCGCCTTCGCCGAGGCCGTGCAAGGCCTGCGCGGATGGGGCCGAGGGCTGCGCAAGGGCGTCGCCGCGTGGTACGAGGGGAAGGCCCCGGAGGCGCTGGCCTACCAGGTCGCCAAGTACCAGCGGCGAAACGGCTGGTCGCACCGCGACCTGCTCCGGCTCGCCCACCCGGCCACGTCCGACCCGGCCCGGCAGGCGGCCTACCGATGGGTCGCCGGCGGGGCCGAGGCGCTCGGCCCGCGCGAGGTGAAGCGGGGGGGAGGCGTGGCGTCGTACCCCGACGTCGCGCCGCACCTGCCGCGGCTCCTCGCCGCGATGGACGAGGCCCGCACCGCCGGCCGCGACGCCGTCATCCGGATGATCCGCGACGACGGCCTGCCGCGCGAGTGCATCCCGACGCAGCACCTGAACGACCCGGGGGTCTGGGAGGCTTTGCTTGAGAAGATGCCGCTCATGGCCATGGTGCGCAACCTGGCCAAGATGACGACCGTCGGCCTGCTGAAGCCCGGATCGGACGCGACGCGGACGGTGCGCGATCGGCTCGCCGACGGCGACCTGCTCCGCAAGGCCCGGCTGCACCCGCTGGCGATCCTGCTCGCCGCGTCCGCGTACTCCGCGGGCCGCGGCCTGAAGGGGGGCCTGGCGTGGGAGCCGATCGCGACGATCAAGGACGCGCTCGACGACGCCTTCTCCAGGGCGTTCGGCCACGTCGTCCCGGCGGGGAAGCGGACGCTGATCGGCCTGGACGTCTCCGGGTCGATGTCGAGCGGGAACGTCGCCGACACGCCGCTGACGCCCCGCGAGGCCGCCGCGGCCCTGGCGCTGGTGACGGCGCGCGTCGAGCCCGAGTACCACGTCGTGGCGTTCCAGGACCGGCTCGTCCCCCTGGACGTCTCGGCGAAGTCCCGGCTCGTCGACGTCGTCCGCAAGACCCGGGACCTCCCCTTCGGCGGGACCGACTGCGCCCTGCCGATGCTGTACGCGACCGAGCGGAAGCTGGAGGTCGACACGTTCATCGTCCTGACCGACAGCGAGACCTGGGCCGGGCCGATCCACCCGGCGCAGGCCCTCCGCGAGTACCGCGAGACGAGCGGCCGGCACGCGCGGCTGATCGTCGCCGGGCTCGTCTCCAACGGCTTCAGCATCGCCGACCCGCAGGACGCCGGCATGCTCGACGTCGTCGGGTTCGACGCCTCGGCCCCGGAGCTGATGGCCGGCTTCTCCCGCGGCGACTTCTGAGGCCCGCCCGACGCGCCGCGAGGCGCGTCGGGCGTCCTCGTCTTCACCAGTGCATCACGAATCCGCCGTCGACGTTGATCGTCTGCCCGGTGACGTGCTCGGCGCGTCGCGAGGAGAGGAACACGATCATGTCGGCGACGGCCTCGGGCGTCTGCCATCGCCCCAGCGGCACCACCGCGCGGATCTTGCGGTCGGACCACTCCTCGTAGGTCAGGCGGTCGGGCGGCGAAGCCTGATCGTGCCACGCCTGCCAGACGGACCGATTCAGCGTCGTCCGGACCATCCCCGGGCAGACCGTGTTGACGCGGACGCCGAGCGGGGCCAGGTCCTTCGCCAGGCATTGCGCGAAGTTGATGTTGGCCGCCTTGGACGCGCTGTAGGGGGGATCGGTCTGCGAGCCGATCTGGCCCGCGACCGACGCGACGAAGACCATCGTCCCCTTCGCCCGCTCCACCATCCCCGGCGCGACCGAGTGCGCGACGTTCGCCATCCCCACGACGTTCACTCGCAGCACGCGCGCCCAGTCGGACGGCCGAAGGTTCGTGAACGGGAATCCGAACTTCCCCGATCCGATCGCCGCGGCGTGGACGAGATGGTCGGGCGGGCCGAGTGCTCCGGCCGTCTGCAGCATCGCGGACGCGACCGAATCCTCCTCGGCCACGTCGACCGTCAGGCCGATCGCGGCGACGTTGAACTCGACGCGGATCGCCTCCGCGGCGGCTTCCGCGCCGGCCAGGTCCCAGATCGCCACCCCGACGCCTTCCGACGCGAGCAGACGAGCCGCGGCCAGCCCGATCCCGCCGGCCCCGCCGGTGACGATGGCCGCGCCGCCCTTCAATTCCAGGTCCATCGGGTCACCTCGCGGTCCAGCCGCCGTCGACGTAGAGCGCCGAGCCGGTCATGTACGACGACGCGTCCGAGGCCAGGAAGAGGGCGGCCCCGGCGATCTCGTGCAGCTCGCCCCAGCGGCCGACGGGGATGCTGGCGACGAACTCCGCGTACTTGGTCGGGTCGTCCAGCAGCGGGCGGTTCATCTCGGTCGCGAACGGCCCCGGGCAGAGGGCGTTCACCGTCACGCCGCGGTCGGCCCATTCCAGGGCCAGCGTCTTCGTCAGCCCGAGGAGCCCTGCCTTGGACGACGCGTACGGCGTCCTGCCGGCGATGCCGATCGTCGATAGGATCGAGCCGAGCTGGACGATCCGGCCCCATCCCCGTTCGGCCATCGCGGGGCCGAACCTTCGGGCGAGGAGGAACGGCGCCTTCAGGTTCACGTCGAGCACGGTGTCCCAGTCGGCCTCGGTCAGCGTCGCGGCCGGGCCCCGGATGTTGATCCCCGCGCTGTTGACCAGGACGTCGATCGCGCCGGCCTCGGCCGCCAGCCGGTCGACGTCCTCGGCGCGGGTCACGTCGGCCGCGATCGCCAGGGCGCGGCGGCCGGTCGCCGAGGCGATCTCGCCGGCGGCCCGCTCGCACTCGCTCGCGGTGCGGCTGACGACGACGACGTCGGCCCCGGCCTGCGCGAGCGCCTCGGCGATCGTCCGCCCCAGCCCCTTGCTGCCGCCCGTCACCAGGGCGCGACGTCCGTCCAGGCGGAACAGGTCCATCACGGTCTTCGCGGCGCTATCCATCGGCGTGCCTCGGCTCCTTCGATCGCGGTTTCGAGTCCCGGCCCCGGCCTCGGGCCGAACGGGGTCGGCGGGGCGTGCATGCGGCGTCGGGCCGACGATCGGCCGTCGCATCGATCCGGCGAGCGTCGACGCCCACCGACTCTACGGCGGAGGCGCGATGAAGTCGATCGGCCGCCGGGGAGGCCCATGGATTGCCTCGCCGCGGCGCGCGATCATCGCCGCACGGGAGGTGACGCGATGGGGAAGATCACGCAGGCGATGCAGGGCTGGTTGAAGTATTACAACAAGACGCCGGGCAACGACGCCCTATCCTACATCGAGTCGGGCGACCCGACGGCGATCGCGGCGATCGAGGCGCTGGCGGCGCGGCCCAAGCACTCGACCCAGTGGATGTACTGGACGCACCAGCTCGCGGGGATCCTGCCGGCCCCGGCGAAGCTCGACGACGAAGGCCGTCGGGCGCTCCGGGCGCTGGCCGCGGTCCGAGCCTTCGACTCGATCGGCCATTGGATCTCGTACCTCGTGGACCGCGAGAAGGCGGACGAGCCGACGTATCCCTCCGTCGGCGAGGTCCTGGAGGAGGCCGGCGTGGACGCGCCGACGCTCGCCGCGATCACCGTGGCCTCGGTGACGCCCCTCGAGCGCAACGCCGTGCCGACGTCAGCGGGGCGCCACCTGCTGGGGCTGTCGGACGCCGGGTTGAAGGCCGCCTGGAAGGCCTCCGAGGCCATGGCGTCGCCCTACGCGCGGCTCGCCCCGGGCCCCCGCGTCGCCCGCCTGATCCTCGCGAACGCGCCGGCCCGCCTCGGGCCGTTGCTGGGCCGGATGCTCGGCAAGGATTCGCTGTCGCCCGAACTCTGCGAGACGATCCTGAAGGGCGGTGCCGACCGCTACGAGGAGGCCGTCGCCTCCGCGTGGCCCCATGCCGAGGACGACCACGCCGGCTTCCAGATCGGGCAGGTCATGGCGCGGCACGACCCGAAGAAATATCGCGACAAGGCCCTGGAGTACGCCCGCGCGGTCCTCGCCCGGGAGAAGGAATCCTATCATCATCCCGAGGCCGCGATCTGGATGATCGAGACCTTCGGCGAGCCGGCCCTCGCCGAGGTCGTCTCGCTGATGCGAGGCAGGATGGCCAAGGCGGGCAAGGCCGGCCACGACTGGCAACTCCAGGGCAACGTGAAGGAGATCGTCGACGGCGCGGTGAAGGCCCTGGGCGTGAGGGCCCTCCCGGCGGTCTTCGCCGCCCTGGAAAGTTGGAGTTCGTCGACCCACCTCGACGCGATCGGCCGGCTCATCGAGTTCGACGACGGGGCTCACCGCGAGCGAATCCGGGCCGAAATCCTGAAGGGATTGCGGGGGGACGAGAGCCTGCAAGCCCATAGCTGGCGCCCCGATCCCAGCGCGATCATCCTGCCCTATCTCAACCTCGCCTCCCGGTGGGATCCGCGGGGCATGGCGGAACCCTTGTGGGAACTCACCGAGCACAAGTCGAAGGCCGTCCGGGACGCCGCCGCTCGGGCCCTCGGCCGGCTGGGGGCCGAGGTCGCGCCGCGCGCGACCGCGATGCTGGGCGACCGCAAGGCCGCGACTCGCGCCGCGGCCGTCGTCCTGCTCGCCACGGCCGCGACGCCCGAGGCCCTCAAGACGCTGGAGGGCCGCATGGACGACGAACCCGATGAGGACGTCCGTGACGCCATCCTCGCCACGCTCGACGCCGCGATGGCCGCCGAGGGCCGCGAGGTCGGCCGCGAGGAGGTCGACCGCCGGATCGCTCGGGCCGCGCCCAAGCTCAAGGCCGTCGCCGCGTCCTGGTTGGATGAATCGCAACTCCCGGCGTTGAAGTACCGCGACGGCGAGGCCCTGGGCCAGACGGCCACGCGCTACCTCCTCTTCCGCCAGTCGCGGGCGAAGGAGATCAAGGCCGACGTCGAGGCCCGGCCGCTGTACGGCCTGATCGACCGCAAGTCGGGCGGCGACTTCGCGCTCGAAGTCCTGCGCCGGTTCGCCGCGTCGAAGGCCGACGCCAAGGACCGTTGGGCGTTGGCGATCGCCGGCCTGCTGGGGGACGATCGGGCCGTCCCCGTCCTCGCCCACCTGATCGATACCTGGGCGTCGTCGAGCCGGGGCAAGATGGCCGAGTATGCCGTGCAGGCCCTCGCCCTGATGGGGAGCGACGCCGCCCTGATGAGCGTCGACGCCGCGGCCACTCGCTATCGGTCCAAGCAGAAGAATGTCGGCGCCGCAGCCGAGGAGGCGTTCCGCGCGGCGGCCGACCGCCTGCGCGTCACCGTCGATGAGTTGGGCGACCGCGTCGTCCCCTGGCTCGGCTTCGAGCCCGGCAAGCCGAGGCTGATCGAGGCCGGCGGCAAGGCGATCGAGGCGAGCATCGGCCCCGACTTCAAGTTCCGGTATCGCGACGTCGAGAAGAACAAGCGCGTCGCCACCCTCCCCAAGAGCCTGCCGAAGGAGACGCTGGCCGAGTTCAAGGACCTGGGGGCGACCCTGCGCGAGGTCGCCAAGGCCCAGAAGCTCCGGCTCGAAAACCTCATGGTCCGCCAGCACCGCTGGCCGACGTCCCGCTGGCGCGAGCTGTTCCTGAACCACCCGGTCCTGTTCCTCCCGTTCGCGAGCCGGCTCGTCTGGTGCCATTACGACGACTCGGGCGCGCCGACCGGCGCGTTCCGGGCGCTCGAAGACCGCACGCTGACCGATCCGGCCGACGAGCCGTTCGAACTCCCCGAGGGCGGCTCCGTCGGCATCGTCCATCCGCTCGAACTGGACGACGCGACGCTGCAAGCCTGGCGGACCCACTTCGCCGACTACGAGGTCGAGTCCCCCTTCCCGCAACTGGAACGTCCCGTGGTGCGCGTGCCCGACGACCGGCGCGACGAGAAGCTCTCCAAGGCGTTCACCGGGACGTCCCTCAACGCCATGACCTTCCGCGGCCGGGCCGAGAAGCTGGGCTGGGTGCGCGGGTCGGTCACCGACGGCGGCGGCGTCGACTCCTATCGCAAGGTCTTCGCGACGGCCGAGGCGTTCGTGGGCGTCGACGGCATGTACATGGGGATCGGGATGGACGACTCCATCCAGCTCGGCGACTTCTACTTCGTGAAGGCCGGGGCGGTGGACGTCGGCAGCTACGTCTACGACAACCCGAGCGACGAGAAGGACGACCGCCTGATCGCCTTCGGCGACGTCCCGCCGGTCGTCTACTCCGAGGCCCTGGGGGACCTCAAGCGCATCGCCGGTCAGGCCGGGGCCGACGAGGCAGGCGAGCCGAAGGGCTGAGCGACGAGCCGCGCCGTCGCCGTCGCGACCGCCTCCTGGGCCGCGGCCAGCCGGACGACGTGGTACGCGCGCAACAGGTCGCGCGCGGCGAGGCCGGGATCGACGTCCTCGCCCCGGCGCTGCCGTTCCAGGTGCTCGACCGCGCGGGCGACGGCCCGGGCGCAGGTCGCCAGCCCCAGCGCCTCGGCCCGGTCGGCCAGCCCGCGCAGGGCGGCGATCGGCCGGAACGCGGCCAGCCCCCCCTCCCCCGCGGCCTCCAGGTGCGAGGCCATCGCCCCCAGCAGCATCCCCAGCCGCGTCGACGACGGGACGGTCGCCTCGCCCTCGTCGACGTCGTCTCCCTCGTCGTCGGCCTCGACCGTCGCGCCCCCCTCCGCCGATCGCGAGACCGCGGCGCGGGGCGCGGAGTCCAGGGTCGGGTTGAAGACGCCTTTCGCGCCGTGCAGCGCGATCGGCTCGACGGCCAGGCGGCCGTCGCCGAGGCGGAGGACGCCCAGCACGGAATCGACGGCCGCCGGGTCGTAGTTCTCCAGCGCCTCGACGGCCTTCGGAACCTCGGGGTCGTGCCGGAGGACGAGCGGGATCGCCCGGCCGTCGGCGTCGAAGACGATCCGCGTCAATTCCTGGCGGACCGGGTCGAATTCCGCAGGCCCCCACGCCGAGGGCGCGAGGAGGACCAGCTCGTCCTGCTCGTTGCGGTCGCGGAAGCCGCCGCCGAACAGGAGCCGGGCCCGTTCCGCCAGGTCGGACCAGGCGACGACCCGCCCCGGGACCGAGCGCGGGTCGGCCGGGCCGATCGGGAACGCCCGCGTGCCCGGGCGGCCCGACAGCCGGCCCAGGCGATTGCGGTAGGCGCCGGAGAGCCGCAAGGCGTGGCGGACGGCCGCGGCGGGCGAGGCCACGCCCATCCAGGGGCCCTCGGCGTGGTAGCGCTGCGCCGGGTCGACCCCGCCCGTGGTCAGCGGCCGGGCCTCGGTCCAGGTGGCCCAACGGTTCGCCGAGCGATCCCAGAAGACGACGGTGAGGCCCGCGTAGCCGCTCGGCGACCGCCACCGCCGCGCGCCCATGCCCACGACCTCGACGTCGCCGACCGGCTCGTACGAAGTGCGGTGCTCGCCGATGAGCGTGTGGTCCGGGCGGGTCCGGATCGCGTGGGCCAGCGCCTCGACGTGCGCGGCGCGGGCGAGCAGCCCGGCCGCGTCGGCCTGCGCGGCGCGGGCCAGGCCCTGCTCCACGGCGTCGGCCAGCGAGCGCAACGAGCGCTCCAGGCGCGGCAGGTCGACGCCGTGGGCCGAGACGGCCAGCGTGCGCAGGCGCTCGGCCGCGGCGCGCGACGGCCGGGAGACGCCGAGGGCGACCATCTGCCGCGTGACGTCGGCGACCGCATCCAGAACCTCCGCGCGGGTCCGAGGCGCGTCGGCAGAGGCCCCGCGCGCGGGCTCCGGCTCCTCCAGCGTCCTCCCGCCCCTCGCCGTCTGGAACGCCAGGATCGCTGCGACCTTGTGCTCGCACGCGTCGGCCGCGTGGCACGAGCAGACCATCCCCGCCGGCCCGCCGCCGGGCATCCAGCGGCATGTGACGTTGCGCGTCGGGAGCCGCGCGACGACCGCGCCGGCCTCCTCGAACTCCACCGGCAGCCCGCGCGCCAGGGCCAGCGTCATCCGGCCCACCAGCGCCTTGCCCGCCCACTTCGCCAGGACCTCGTCGCCGACGGCGAGGATCTCCTCGGCGGCCGAGGGCGATGGGGCAGGTTCGGCCGCCGCCTCGTCGCCTGCGGGGCTCGCCGGCTCGCCCGCGGGGGCGGACTCGCGGAGGAAGATCAGCGCGGCCAGGACGTGCCGGCAGGCCCCGTCGGCGGGGCACGAGCAGATGGAGCGCGAGGGGGTGGGGTCGACCGCGACGACGGCGTCGCCGACCTCCACGCGCAGGCGTTCGCCGTCGGGCCCGAGGATCGTGGGTTGGGTCGATTCCAGGTCCTTGCGGGCGCGGCGCACCAGGCCCTTGTTGGCGAGGGCGGCGAACGCGTCGTCGTCGAAGGACGCCAGGGCGGCCCGCAGCCGCGTCAGGAGATCGCCCGCGCCATCCATTCGGCCAGCCTCCTCGGGGTCAGCGCCGCGACCTCGGCGCCGACGGCGGCGCACGCCTCGGCCGTGGCCCGATCGTAGACGGGGTTCGCCTCAGCATCCAGGGCCGCCAGGCCGAAGACCCGGGCCCCGGACTCGCGCAGCCGCTTCACGGTCGCGATCAACGGCCCCGGCGGCCCCCCCTCGTAGAAGTCCGTGACCAGCACGACGATCGTCCGCGTGGGCGAGACGACCAGGCCCTCGCAGTACGCCAGCGCCCTGGCGATGTCGGTCCCGCCGCCGAGTTGGACGCTCATCAGCACGGCGGCCGGGTCGTCCGCGTGCTCGGTCAGGTCGACGACCGCGGTGTCGAACGCCACCAGGCTGACCCGCACCGCCGGCAGGCCCTTGAAGATGCCGGCCATCACGGCGCTGTGGATCACGGAGTCCATCATGGAGCCGCTGCAATCCACGGCCATGATGATGTGCCAGGGGATGTGGTGCTCCACCCGCGACCAGAAGTGGAGCGTGCGGACGACCAGGCGACGGCGGTCGCGGTCGTAGTGCTTCAGGTTCGCCCGGATGGTCCCGCGCCAGTCCAGGTTGCGGGCGATCTTCAGCGGGCTCCGCTTGCGACGGTTCAGCCGGCCCCAGAACGCCTGGCGCACGTCCTTCGCCAGCTTGCGCCGCAGGTCTTCCACGACCTCGCGGATCAGCTGGCGGGCCACCTCCAGGACCTTCGGGGCCATCAGGTGGCGGAACGAGAGGACGGCCTTGAGCAGGTCGTAGCTGGGCTCCAGCTTGCGGAGGGTCTCCTCGTCGGTGACCAGCTCCGTCATGCCGTACCGCTCCAGCGCGTGCTTCTCGACGACCTCCACCGTCTCGCGCGGGAACAGCTCGCGGACGTCCTTGAGCCAGTCCGGCACGGCCAGGACGCTCGACTCGCAGCCCCCGGAGCGCTCGCCGCGGACGCCCCGGCCGGCGTACTCGCGGCCGTAGAGGAAGTCGAGCGCGCGGTCCATCCGCGCGTGCCGGCCTCCCTCGGGCCCGTCGCCGCCCCCGCAGCCGCCGAGCCGACGCTCGGAGAACCGGCCGAGGACGAGCCGCCATCGCAGTTGCGCCCGCCGGTCCGCGTCGTCAGCCACCGTAGTCCTCCAGGGCGTCGCGCGCCATGACCTCGCGGACGTGGCGCTCGATCTCCAGGCCCCGCAGCAGGTCGGATTCCTCGAAGCCGTCGAGCGCGACGAGGCTCGTGGCCGCCGCGCCGGCGAGCCCGGCCGCCGCCTCGGCCACGCGGTCGCACTCGCGCGGGGTCAGGTCCGCGAACGCCAGCCGCAGGTCGGGGAGGATGCGGATGAAGGCGTCCTCGTCCCACGCCCCGAGCTGTTCGTGGAGCGCGGCCAGCAGCTCCGGCACGGCCCACAGGGCGCTCCTCGCGGTGCGGAGCAGGCCGCGGAGGAACGCCGCCCCCTCTCCCTGCGGACGCGTGCTGACGAGGTGCCCGCGGAACCGCTCGGCCAGGTCCGACGGGTCGATCCGGCCGTCGGCGAACAGCAGGCCCAGGGCCCCGCCGCGCAGGGCGGCCGAGGCGTCCGGGACCTCCGCCAGGTCGCGGAGGCGGGCCCATCGCAGCTCGCGACGGTCGGCGCGGTCGCCCAGCGTGAGGGCCACCTGTTGCAGGGACAGGAGCGAATCCAGGACGCCCATCTCCTCGGACTCCGCGGTCCCGGCGAGCGTCGGGATCAGGTAGCAGGCCCGGTCGTAGCCGACCGACGCCAGGTCTTCCGGGCCGCTCAGGTGGTGGGCCTCCAGCGGCTCGCGCGAGACGTGCAGCACCAGCAGTTGTTCGGCGGCCCCGACCAGCGAGGGGAACGACGCGTCCTCCGCGACCAGACGCCCCGTGCGCTCGATCAGGCTTTGGGAGTGCCGATGCAGGCCCATCCGGCACGCCTCGACGACCAGCCGGGCGGCGAGGTCGGAGCGCCTCCCCTGCCCCTGGCTCTCCGCCTCGGCGAACCGCTCCAGCAGCACGTTCGCCGCCGCCTCGTCGAGCGTCGAGCCGTACGGGGCGCGATCGATCAGCGACGATTCCACCTGCGGCGACCAGCGGTGTTTCCACACCTCCTGGACGCGCTCCAGGTGCTCGCCGGTGACGTAGTCGGGCCCGGCGACGAACTCGGCGAACGGGACGTCCAGGAACCGCAGCCGGTGGAAGAAGCGGCTGGTCTCGCGGGCCCGCGCCTTGCGATAGATGTCGAGCGCGACCTCGCGGGCGTCGATGCGGCCGAGGTCCATCTTGAGGCGGGCGGCCGTGTCGCGGAAGTCGCGGACGATGGGGGCGACGCCGGCCTCGGGGGGCACGTCGCCGATGCGGTCGCCGGCCATCAGCTTCCGGGCGATCGCCAGGACGGCCACGCCCTCGACGTCGTCCGAGCCCTTGATGAAGACCGACCGGATCCCGTCGAGCATGTCCTCGCGCGACGGCCGCGCATGCCCTCGCATCGCGGCCAGCCGCCGGGCGTGCTCCAGCGCGGCGATCTCGTCGGCGACCGACGTCCCGATCCGCCGCTTGCGGCACTCGCGGGCCGTCTCGACGACCATCGCGGCCGGATCCTGGCCGTCCCACGAGCGCTGGTAGAAGCCCGGGGCCGGCATCCCGCTGGCGTAGCCGTTGAGGCGGTCGAGCTGTTCGAACCCGTACCGCACCAGGACCACGAGGGCGTCGGCCGGGTCCGCCGACACCGCCGCGGGCATGGCGGGAAGCGTCTCGGCCAGGGCGACGGTGTGGAACCCGCCCGTGACGACCACGACCCGGCCGGCCTCCTCCGCGACGGCCGCGGCCATGGCGGCCTCGCGGGCGAGCGTCCCGTCGGCGGCGAGCGCGTCCGGCCCGCAGTCGCGGCGGGCCAGGGCGCAGTAGGCGAGGACGTCGCGGAAGAACCTCGACGGCTCGCGGAGGTCGCCGTCGACCTCGTACAGGTGGTCCCACAGGTCGTCCGGGTCGCGGGCGCCGACGCGGCGGCAGGTCTCCCACAGGAGGGCGCTGTGGGAGAAGCGGCGCTCGTCTTGCAGGCTCTGGGCGCGGGCGTCGCCGTCGTCGCGGCCGGCGAGGATCATTTCGGGGTAGGTCAGGTCGATGAACCGGGCCCGCGCGCCGACCTCGGCCGCGGCGCGGATCGCCGCCAGCTCGGGCGAGTAGTCGCAGAGCGGGTAATAGGCCCCGTGGCGGAGGACGTCGCCGTCGGCGCGCCGGACGAAGGTCGTGTAGATCGCAACGGGCGTCCGCGTCTTCGGGTGCGTCAGCAGCGGGATCAGCGGCGTGGCGTCGCGCGGGCCCTCGATCAGCACGGCGTCGGGCCGGACGTCGCGGACCAGCCGCTCGACCTGGCGGGCGCAGGCCGGGCTGTGGTGCCGGACGGGGACGTAGACGACGCGGGCCGACGGGTCGAAGTCGGGGATCAGGGGAGGCCCTTGCGGGCCTCCAGCAGCTCGGTCCACAGGCCCCCCTCCTTCTGGCTGCGCTGCTTGACGACCACGTCGAAGTAGTGGCGGAGCTTCTTCAGGTCGTCGGGGTTGTCCTTGAGCACGGCCCCGCCCAGGTGGCGGGCGACGTGGCCGGGGCGCAAATCCCCCTCGCCGTAGTAGTAGGCGTCCAGCCCGGCCGCCATGCCGACCGACACGGCCTCGGCCGTGGACATGACGGTGCTGGGCCGGTCGATCTGCACGCCCTCGCGGGTGACGCCCTCGCGCAGGTCGTGGAAGACGGTGACGAGGAGCTCGACGACGTCGCGGTCGACCTTCGCCGGCGCGGACGCCTCGCGCAGCAGGCGGTCGCACTCGCGGGCGACGAGGTCGACCTCCTGGCGCAGCTCGCGGATCGCGTGGACGGTCTCGAAGTTGAACCGCCGCTTCAGGGCGCTGGACATCTCGTGGACGCCGCGGTCGCGGGTGTTCGCCGTGGCGATGACGTTGAAGCCGGGCCGGGCGTTCCGGATGCGGTCGGGCCCGTCCAGCTCGGGGACGACCATGACCTTCTCGGAGAGGATGCTGACCAGCGTGTCCTGGATCTCCGGCGGGCAGCGGGTGATCTCCTCGAACCGCACGACGAGCCCGTCGCGCATCGCGACGTACAGCGGCGACGCCACCAGGGCGCGGGGGGTCGGGCCCTCGGCGAGCAGCAGGGCGTAGTTCCAGGAATACTTGATGTGATCCTCGGTGGTCCCCGCCGTCCCCTGGATGGTGTGGGCCGACGTTCCGGAGATCGCCGCGGCCAGCAGCTCCGAGAGCATCGACTTCGCCGTCCCCGGCTCGCCCACGAGCATCAGGCCGCGGTTGCTGCTGAGGCTGACGATCGCGCGCTCGACCATCACGTCGTCGCCGAAATACTTGCGGCGCACGCCCGCCTCGCGCGAGCCGCAGATGAAGTCGCGCACGGCCCGGGGCGAGAGCCGCCAGCCGGGGGGCTTCGGGCCGGAGTCGGCCGCCGCCAGCGTCGCCAGTTCGTCGACGTACTGGGCCTCGGCCGGGGGCCGCAGGACGTCGCCCGTCGGCGGGGGCGGCGGGGCATCGGCCGCCGCGGCCCGCGGTTTCTTCGCCATGCTCGCGCCTCCCCCTCGTTCAATCGTCGTCGTCTTCGTCGACGCCGGCGGCCCATTCCGGGTACGGGATCGCCGACCCCTTCATCGCCCGCCAGAGGATCCGGTTGAGGACGTCCTCCGGGGCCTTGTCGACCTCGCGGAAGTTGAGCTGCGCGGAGGCCAGGGCGTCTTCCTTGAGCGCCTCGTCGAGCATCGCCTTCGGGTCGGGGTTCATCTGGTCGAGCGGGACGCGGTTGGCGACCGCCGCGAACGGCGCGAGGTCCGGCTCGTCGGCGAAGCAGTCGAACATCGGCGTCGCACTCGCGTCGAACTGGTTCATCGGCGGCAGGCCGAGGATCTGCTCGATGGTCCGGATGACGCTGGTGGTGTTGTATTGCGTGCTCACCACGGCGTTGCGCCTGGCGTAGGGGCTGATGCAATAGGCCGTCGTGCGATAGCCGCTGACGTGGTCCCAGCCCGCCTGGGGGTCGTCCTCGATCGCGAAGACGGCCATCTCGGGCCAGAAGCGGGAGTGGCTGAGGGCCTCGACGATCCGCCCGAACGCCAGGTCGTTGTCGGCCATGCACGCCGCGGGCGTGGGGCTGCCGGGGCTCGTGCCGCTGGTGTGGTCGTTGGGCAGGCAGATGATGACCAGGTTCGGGTACTCGCCCTTCGCCTCGAACTCCTTCAGATCGCGGATGATGAAGTCGGCGCGGAACTGGTCGGGGACCGCCATCTCCCAGCCGACGTACCCGACGGGCGAGAAGGGCCGGATCGACTCGACCGACGGCTCGCTCTCGAAGATCACGTCCTGGGACTCGCCCTTCCAGGCGCGGTAGCAGGCGAGGAAGTCGGGCGAGCCCTTCTTCTCGGGGTCGCGCCAGCGGACCTTCGGGCCCATGAACTCGCCGTAGTTGCGGATGGTCTTCTTGTGGGCGACGGCGTTGTCCCACAGGAAGCCGGCGGGGGAGTACGCCAGGGCGTCCTTGTCGTCCTCGCCCATGCCGTCCGGGTAGCTGCGGGGGAAGCCGGCGTAGCTCTTCTCCATGTAGTCCGTCGAGAAGGCCGTGGTGCTCCACTGGTGGCCCTCCGCGCTCAGGATGCCGGCGCAATAGGTGTTGTCCAGGAGGACGAACTCGTCGACCATCTTGTACTGATTCGGCACGACGTCGGGCCCGAAGACGCACAGGTCGGCCCGGCCGCGACCGCGCGCGTGGGCGCCGAGGACCTGGTCGTAGGTCCGGTTCTCCTTGATGATGTAGACGACGTGCTTGATCGGGCTGGGCTCGCCGATCCGCTCGGGGACGGGCCGCGGCGGCCGGCCCTCGCGAGCCGGGAGCGACGCCTGGTCGATCGCCCCGCGGCGCATGTTGCGGGCGGCCCGCTCGGAGAGCTTCGCCAGGTCGTCCTCCGAGGGGATCGGCATCAGCGAGACCGACCCGTGGTAGTGGTGCGAGTTGAACCCCTGCGTGCCGTCCTTCTGCGTCTTCGGGGCGATCGGCAGGCCCTTGATGTTGGCCGTGCAGAGGGCCTTGCGGCCCGCGTCGTAGGCGATCGCCCCCGGGAACCAGCCGGCGGGGATCAGGCCCAGGAGCTTCGTGTCCCCCCTGTCCTCGGGGTCGAACTTGAGGACGGCCACGGCGTTCTGCGTCCCGTTCGCCACGAACAGCCGGCGGCCCGTCGCGTCGAACGCCAGGGCGTTGGGCGAAGCCCCGAAGAGGTCCGACGGCTTGCCCTTGACCCAGACCGTCTCGACGACGGCCTCCTTGGCGACGTCGATCAGGCTCACCGTGTCGCTCCCCGCGTTGGCGCACACGACGAACTTGCGGTCGGGCGAGGCCGCCAGCGCCGAGGCGTGCAGGCCGGTCGGCAATTCCGCCGCGACGCGGCCCCCGGCCAGGTCGACGATGCTGACGGACCCTTCGCTGGCGATGTGCCGCACCGGGTCGACGCGGACCTCGGTCCCGCGGCCGGCGGGGCCGGTCAGGTCGCCCGGCCCGGGGCGTCGGCCGCCCCAGTTGCTCACGAACGCCCTGCCGTCCGCCAGCGCGACGTCGTACGGGGCGACGCCCACGTCCCACGAGCGGAGCACGGCGCCGTCGGCGGTGTTCAGCTCCAGGAGCTTGTTGGAGAGGTTGCCGCAGACGTAGAGGCGGGAGTCGTCCTCGGACAGCGCCAGGCCGCTGGGGATCTCGGCCTTGCGGCGCGGGGCGTTGGCGTCGGGCAGGCGGAAGACGTGCGAGGGGAGGAGCGAGCCGTCGTCGCCGGCCGTGAAGACCTTGATGGACCCGTCGACGTTGCTCAGGTACACGCGCCGGCCGTCGTGGGAGAAGATCAGCCCGGTGAAGCTGACCTGCCCTTTCTTGTCCGGGTGGAGGATGTTGGGCGAGACCACGGTCGGCGGCTCGCGCTGCTCCTCGCCGGGCAGGGCGACCCGCTGCACGACCTTCGCCTCGTCGACGTCGATCACCAGCACCTCGCTCGTCTTCCCCGACACGAGGAGGCGCTTGCCGTCGGGCGACAGCGCGAGCGCCTGGGGGCGGAGCCCGGCCAGCTCCACCTGGCGGCCGTAGGGGGTGAGGACCTGATTGACGGGCGTCGCGATGACGTCCTCGCGCCAACGGCCGACGAGGTCCGAGGTCGTCTCGATCGCGGGCTCCTGGCCGAGGGCCGCGGACGCCAGGGCCATCCAGCACGTCAGACACCAGGCACGCTTCATGGCTTCCTCCGGGGACGCGTCTTCGCGACGAGGCAGCCCCGAGTGTATCCGGCCGTGAAGCGCCCTGGAACATGGTGAACCCCGGCCGGCCCGAGTCCGGCCGGCCGGGGCGAGGCTCAGCGACCGGCCACGGGCTCGGTGCTCATGAGGAACTCGACGAGGTCGCGGATCTCCGACTTGCGCAGGTCCTTGATGAGGTCCTCGGGCATGGCGGAATTGCCGCGGGTCTTCTCGTCCACGTCCTCCTTGGGGACGACGACCAGCGCGCCTTCGGGGGTCACCAGGCGGACCTCCTTGTCGTCCTCGCCCTTGACGATGCCGGCGACGACGCGGCCGTCGGCCAGGGCGAGGACCTGGGTTTCGAAGCCCTCGGCGATCTGCTTGTTGGGGAAGACGATCGATTCGAGGACGTAGGCGCGATCCTTGCGGCGGCCGACGCCGGCCAGCTCGGGGCCGACCTCGCCGCCGTCGCCGGCGACCTTGTGGCAGCGGAGGCACTGGACCTCGGCCTTCTCGCGGAAGATGCGGCGGCCGCGCTCGGCGTCGCCGCCGGCGAGGGCGTCGCGATACGGGGCCAGCGGGTCGTTCGGGTCGCGCGTCGCCTCGTAGCGGGCGAGCGCGGCCTTGACCTCGGCCGAGTCGCGGCCGGCGGCGGCCTCGGCCAGGTCGAGCCGGACCTCGGGCGGGACCTCGCCGGCCTTCAGCCGCTCCAGCCAGGACGCGAGCAGCGCGTCGGCCTCCGGGCCGGGGATCGAGCCGACCGCGGCGAAGGCCGCCTGCTTCTCGGGGATCGACCCCGACGCGAGCGCCCGCGTCGCCGCCCCGATCGCCCTCGCGGGATCCAGGCGGGCCAGGAGCTTCAGGCCCTCGGCCCGGACGGCGACGGAGTCGTCCTTCATCGCCGCGTCGACGACCTCGGCGAGCCTGACGTCCTTGAGGGCGTCGAGGGCGCGCAGGGCCTCGATGCGGGACGCGGCCGGGCGGGAGGCGTCGGCGACGAGGCCGCGGAGCGCGGGGCCGGCGTCGGCCAGCTTCAGCGCCGCGGCGGCGGACGCCGCGGCCTCGCGGACCTTGTCGGACGGGTCGGCCACCAGGGTCGGCAGCGCCGGGGCGAACGCCGCGACGGCCGGGTCGGCGGGCCGCTTCGACTCGCCGCGATGCAGCCCGGTCAGCGGGTGGAGCGCGGGGGGCTCGGCCCAGCGGGCCAGCATCTCCACCGCCTCGACGCGGATCGCGGCGGGGACGTCGCGACGGGTCGCCACCGCCGCCAGCGCCTTCGGGTCGGACCAGGCGCCGGGGCCCTCGCACGCGGTCAGGATCCGGCGCCAGAGCGGCTCGGGCAGGTTGCGGCGGTCGGCCAGCGCGGCGAGCTTCGCCAGCGCCTCGTCCATGCCGGGCCTCTCCACGATGCACCGCGCCGCCTCCAGCACGATCGCCGGGGCGACGTCGTCGAGGAAGCGGGCGACGGTCGGGTCGTCGAGCTTGCGCAAGGTCAGCAGGACGGCCATGCGGACGTCGGCCGAGGGGTCCGCAGCATGCTCGACGAGCGTCGCCTTCGCGTCCGCATCACCCGCCCCGCGCGCCAGCGCCGAGACGGCGGCGCTGCGCAAGAACGGGTCGACGCCGTCGCCGTCGCGGATCCGGTCGAGGATCGTGGCGACGACCTCGGCGGACGGGGCGAGCCGCGCCAGCGCGACCATCGCGTAGAGCCGCACGCGGGGCGAATCCTCGCCGACGAGGGGCAGGATCGCGGCCGGCGGCGTCGCGGGGGATTCGGCCAGGGCCCGGGCGGCTTGCGCCCGGACCTCGGGGTCGCCGTCCTTCAGCAGCGCCAGGAGCGTCGGCGCGGCCTGGGCGCGGCGGGCGTCGTCCCCCGTGCGGAGGATTTGGCCGAGGCCCCAGGCGGCGTGGAGGCGGCCGTAGCCCTCGGCGGGCGTCGTCGCGACGCGGCCCAGCGCGGCCAGGGCCTCGGCCCCCTCGGGCCCCTTCGCCCGACCGGCCAGGGCGAACTGGGCCTCCTGGCGGATCCGGCGGTCGGCGTGGCCGAGCAGCCCGGCCAGCTCGGCGTCGGGGCGGGCGTCGAAGCCCTCGGCGATCAGCCGCTTCACCTCGGCGACGCGCGGGTCGTTCGCGGCGGCCGGGTCGGAGACGCGCCAGATGCGGCCCTTGTCGGTCTTGCCCCAGCCCTTGATCCAGTCGGAGACGTACAGCGCGCCGTCGGGTGCGAAGTCGCAGTCGGTGGCCTGGAGGCCCCAGAGGAATTCCTTCGGCTCGGCCAGCTCGAACGAGGCCCCCTTCGGCCGGGGCAGGAACGATCGCACGCCGCTGGTGGCGGCGGCGCCGCGGAAGTCGCTGAGGTAGAAACGGCCCTTCTCGCCGTCGTTCAGGCCGACGCCCGGGTAGCACGCCAGCCCGGAGGGGCCGTCGGAGTAATTGGCCAGGGGCGGGATCAGATAGGCCGGCTTCCCCTCCCACTCCGGGGTCCACATCTTCTCCGCGTTCCAGACGCCGCGGCTGTTCGGCTCCTCGATGAACTGGAAGCCGATCCGCCAGCCGGAGTCGCCCCCTTCGACGACGTGCACGAGCCGGGCCCTGTCGCCGCCGTCGGAGTTGTTGTCGACGGTGAACAGGTCGCCCGCGTCGTTGAACGCCAGCTCCTGGGGGTTGCGCAGGCCGGTGGCGACGACCTCCAGGTTCGTCCCGTCGGGCTCGCAGCGCAGGACCGAGCCGCTGTCGAGCGCGACGAGCGTCCGGCCGTCGAGCGTCTTGACGTTGAAGCCGCGGTCGCCGATCGAGAAGTACAGCTTGCCGTCGGGCCCGAAGATCAGGCCGTGGAGGTCGTGGCCGAGGAAGCCGACGTGGACGCCGTAGCCCGTGTGCAGCGACTTGCGCCCGTCGGCCTTGCCGTCGCCGTCCGCATCCTTGAGGAGCCAGAGGTCCGGGATGTTGGTGAAGTAGACGTCCCCCTTGCGGGCGAGGACGCCGGCCGCGATGCCGGTCTCGGGCGAGGAGAAGCCCTCGGCGAAGACCTCGGCGTGGTCGGCCTTGCCGTCGCCGTCGCGGTCCTCGACCAGGCGGATCCGCTCGGTCTGCACGCCGAAGGCCGCGAACTCCTCGGGGGTGAAAAACTTCCGATACATCGCCACGCGGTCGGCGACCGTGCGGGCGGCCAGGTCGTCGACCAGCCAGTTCATGTGGCCGCGGGTGTCGGTCACGCCGTCGCTGTGGCGGAACGTCTCCACGACGTAGAACCGCCCCCTCTCGTCGGCGTGGAACGCCACCGGGTTCGCCAGCAACGGCTCGGCGGCGAACAGGTCGACCTTGAACCCGGGCGCGACCCGCAACGATCGCAAGGCGTCGGCCGGCGAGGGGAGCTTCCCCTCGCGTTTCGCGTCGTTCGACCCGTCCTCGGCCCGCGCGAGGGCCCCCGGGACGCACACGGAGATCAGGGCTGCGAGGGCCGCCCTGGCGACGAAGGAGTCGAGGCGTGGGATCATGGATGACCTTCGGGTGGTGTGAGCCGGCGCCGGGGCGTCGAATCCGTCCGCCGGCCGCCGTCAAGGTCATCAACGTATCATATTCGCCGAAGGGTCGAGAACGCCGGACGCCCGGGGGCCGCCCCCTTGCAGTCGGCGGAAATCCACGCTTCGGGCCCCGTTTTTCCTGGACGACGGGGACGCGGACTGATAAGTTTCCACGAAGATGAGACGATCGACCGGGCATGATCCGGGCGACGAGCGTTGGGGTCGTCAAGGCCCTTCGCCCATTCGTCGGCTGAAGTGATGGCCGGATTCGTCCGATTGTGTTAGGGTTCGCGGTCGCCGGGCCTCGCCGCCTCGGTCCACACCGACCGACGGTCCCGGCCGAATCTCCGCCCGAGGGAGCCTTGTCCCTCGACGGAAAGTACGACGACCGCGTCACGCGTGCCGCCACGCACGGCGAAGCCGCCGGGGATCGGGATCCCCGACGGTCCAAGGGAGTGGTTGGGCGTCGGCCCGAGGGTTCCGGGCGACGCATCCACCATCTGGAGTTAGGTTTTCGATGAGCGACGACAACTGTAAGTCGACCTCGACGCAGCCGGGTTTCGAGTGGGCCGGCACCGTCGCCCGCGTCCGTCGCGGGGGCAAGTCGCCCCGGGCGGGCCGCCGCGCGGCCCTGCTGGGGGCGCTGACCGCCGCCTACGCCAACACGTCGCGCAACGGCCGGGTCGTCGACCGGGCCGCCAACGGGCGCTGAGCCGCCCCCCCGCCGGGCGTCCGCCCGAGTGACTCCGTCCGCCGAACGATCCCCCCGACGCCCGGTCGGGACGGATGGTTCGGCGATCTTTTTCGTCCGCGACCGTCGCACCTCCCCCCGACGCCGCGATCGGTGCACCAGAAAGGCACGCTCCGATTTCCATCGAACCTTCGGCCGACGCCGTGGAGGCGGAATACGTCTTCCGCGACTGCGTCCTGTCGATCCGGCGCGGGCGTCCCCTCCCCCTGGGGGCGATCACCCAGACGAACGGCGTCAACTTCGCCGTCGCCTGCCGCCACGCCTCGGCGGTCTGGCTCGTCCTCGGCGACCCCCGGGCACCGGGGTTCGAGACCGAGGTCCAGCTCGACCCCCGGCTCAATCGGACGGGGGACCACTGGCATGTCCGGGTCGACGGCCTCCCCGTCGAGTTCTGCTACGGCTACCGGGTCGACGGGCCCGCCGGCGACGGCTTCCGGTTCGATCCGGGCGTGATCCTGCTCGATCCGTACGCCCGGGCCGTCTCCAACGGCGGGGGGTGGGGCGAGCCCTCGCCCAGCCCGAGGCGCAGCCTCGTGAACGACGCCATGGTCGAGCGCGAGCCGGCCGTCGGCCCCGCCGTCCCGCTGGAGGACACCATCCTCTACGAGCTGCACGTCCGGGGCTACACGATCGACCCCAGTTCCGGCGTGCGAGACCCGGGGACGTTCGCCGGGCTGGCGGAGAAGACCGACTATCTCCGCGAGTTGGGGATCACGGCGGTCGAGCTGCTGCCGGTCGACGAATTCGACGAGAACGATTGCGACTACGTCAACCCGCTGACCGGCGAACGCCTGCTGAACTTCTGGGGATACAACACGATCGCCTTCTCCGCCCCGAAGGCCACCTATGCCGTGAAGGCGGGCCCGTCGGAGCCTTGGGACGAGTTCGGCGCGATGGTCGACTCCTTCCACGAGGCGGGCCTGGAGGTCGTCCTCGACATCGTCTTCAACCACACGGCGGAGTCCGGCGACGGCGGGCCGACCTACAGCTTCCGGGGGTTCGACAACCCCCTGTATTACATGCTGGACGAGAAGGGCGGATACCTGAACTTCTCGGGCTGCGGCAACAGCTTCAACACCGACCACCCGGTCGTCCGGAACTTCCTCCTCGCCTGCCTGCGGAACTGGGTCGCCGAGGCGGGCGTCGACGGCTTCCGCTTCGACCTGGCGTCCGTCCTGGGCCGCGACCGGCGCGGGGACGTGCTGATGAGCCCCCCCACGATCAACCGAATCTCCGAGGACTCGCTCCTGTACCGGACCAAGCTCATCGCCGAGCCCTGGGACGCGGGCGGCCTCTACCAGGTGGGGACGTTCCCCGGCGGCGGCCGATGGTCGGACTGGAACGGCCGCTACCGCGACGACGTCCGGCGCTTCTGGCGGGGCGAGCCGGGGATGACGTCCGACCTGGCGACCCGCCTCTGCGGCAGCGACGACCTCTACGCCGGTCGCGGGCCGCTCCACTCGATCAACTTCATCTCCTGTCACGACGGCTTCACCCTCTGGGACCTCGTCTCCTACAACGAGAAGCACAACGAGGCCAACGGCGAGGGGAACCGCGACGGCAACGACGCCAACTTCTCCTGGAACTGCGGCGTCGAAGGCCCGACCGACGACCCCGAGGTGCTCGCCGTCCGGCGGCGGCAGGCGCGCAACCTGATGGCCACGCTCCTCATCTCGCAGGGCGTACCGATGATCCTCGGCGGCGACGAGTTCCTCCGGACCCAGGGGGGGAACAACAACGCCTGGTGCCAGGACAACGCAGTAAGCTGGGTCGACTGGAAGTTCGCCGACGCCAACGCCGACTTCCTCCGCTTCGTCCGCAAGATGATCGCCCTGCGGAAGGCCCACCCGGCCTTCCGACGGCGGACGTTCTTCGGCGCGGGGGGGGCCTCGGGCCCACCGGAGATCCTCTGGCACGGCGTCCAGCCCGTGAGGCCGGACTTCTCGCCGACGAGCCGCGCCCTGGCGTTCGCCCTCGACGGCCGGCGATGCGACCGGCCCAACTATCTGGATCGCGACTTCTACATCGCGATGAACGCCGGCCCGGACGACCTGGATTTCCAGGTCCCGGCCTCCCCCTCCGGTCGCCCGTGGCACCGGGTGGCGGACACCGCGCTCCCCTCGCCCGACGACTTCATCGACGTCGACGCCGGCCCGGCCGTGGAGGTCATGTCGACCTATCGCGTCCGAGGGCGCTCGATGATCATCCTCGCCTCCGACGCCTGAGCGGGCCGTGCGGGCCAGGCCGGGAAAGGGCGAGGCCGCACGACGGCGGCCTCAGCTCCCCGACAAGGACTCGAACCTTGAACCTAGCGGTTAACAGCCGCTCGCTCTACCGATTGAGCTATCGGGGAATCGGGGACGGGGAGGCGCAAGCAAAAACGCCCTGCGATGCAGGACGTTCGCTTTCAGGAGCCGAGGGCCAGCTCGACGGCCTCAGCTCCCCGACAAGGACTCGAACCTTGAACCTAGCGGTTAACAGCCGCTCGCTCTACCGATTGAGCTATCGGGGAATGACGAGACCCAAGATACCTGGGGGGGCCGGTCGACTCAAGGGCAATCGGGCCGATTTCCCGGGGCGACCGCGACCCCGCCGAGCCGGCCCCCGACGCCGGCCCCGATCGGGGTCGGCGCGGCGTGCCGGGGCGAAGTCAGGACGACGCTTCCTTCGTGTGCTGCTGGATCGCCTTCTCCAGGATCCCGACGATCAGCGCGTTGAGCGAGGCCTTGTCTTCCTTCGCCCAGCTGGCGAGCTGCTCGTGGAGGACGGGTGGCATCCGGATCTGGAAATGGACGACTGTCTCGGGCATCGGATCGGCTCCTCGGAAGGGGGAAGGGATGCGAGCGTGAAGTCGCGGTCCTCCGCCACCCCGGCGCCGGGCGACCCGGCGCGTTGGAGGGCATGCAGAGAATTGTACCCGGCACCACGCACAATCTTGGAATTTTTTCGTCGGAGGGCGATTTGTCCTGCGGCCCTCTATTTTGGGCCTTCCCGCCCTGGATGCAAGGTCGTTTCCCGGATTAGGTTAGCGATTGCACCCAGGCAAGCCTACGATCGATCGGAGCGGCGCGACCCGTCGACGGAATCAGGCTTACTCCCATGCTTCCGTCGCTCACGCCATCGATCCAAGCGCGACGACTTGCAGGGGACTTCGGGCGTCCGTCGCCTCCGGGTTTCGGCGGCGAGCAGGAACCCGTATCGTGGGACGAGAGGGCCATCGCCGCCCGCCGACGCGACCCGACCGGGAGGTGTGGGTGTGATGGATGCCTCGACGCCGTCTCGCCGCGACGAACCCGCGCCGCCCGCGGCCGGCCCGGACGACGTCGTCCGTCGCTTCGTGGAGCACTGGGGGATGATGGCCCGCGCCTGGGGCATCAACCCGACGATGGGGGAGCTGTTCGCGCTCCTGTTCATCAGCGGCGACGACTGGACCGCCGAGGACCTGCGGGCGCGGCTGGACGTCTCGCGCGGCAACGTCAGCATGAACCTCCGCGAGCTGCTCGGCTGGGGGGTGGTGCGGCGCGTCCACCGCCCCGGGGAGCGCCGCGAGCTGTATCGCGCCGAGTCCGACGTCTGGACGCTCTTCCAGAGGATCGTGACGGAGAGGAAGCGTCGCGAACTGGAGCCGACCGTCAAGCTGCTCGACGACCTGGCCGCCGCCCCGGGCCGGGACGGGCCCGGGGGATTCCAGGACCGCGTGCAGGCGCTGCGGCGTTTCCTGGGGATGCTCGACGCGCTCTCCTCGAAGCTGATGGCGATGGGGCCGGGCGAGGCGGCCGAACTCGGCCGGCTGCTCCAAGACGACGACGAGGGCTGAAATGCAAGGACCCCTCGCGGCCGGGGAAGGCTCCGCGAGGGGTCCGGGTCGGGAGGAGATGGCGGGCGAGGTCAGGGCGTCGGGGCCTCTTCGGCGGCCTCCGCGGCCTTCTGCGCGTCGCTCTTGGGCTTGGGCTCGGTCAGCCGGCGGAGGGCCGGGGCGTTGACCCCCTCGGCCTGCCCCACGACGGGGACGTTCATGTCGTAGCCGAGGTAGGCCAGGAGCCTGCCGAGGCTCATCGGCCGGATGCCGAGGAGGCGGGCCTCCTTGATCACCTCGCCGAACCGCTGCTGGAACAGGGCCTCCGCCGCGATCGAGTTGTCGGACTTGTTCCCCTCGTAGACCTCGCGGAGGGGGGGCCGCTCCTTCGGGTCGTCGGTGACGTACCAGGCGACCAGGGCGCTGAGCTTGCCCGACTCCTTGCCGGAATTGGGCGGGGGGAGGTCGTACTCGACGATGCCGCCGGCGGCCTGGATCATCCGCTTGAGGTCGTCGCGGTCGTCCTTGCCGTCGCGGTTGACGTCGATCTTGCCGATGAGGGCGAACTTCATCGGGTCGTTGGGGGACCAGGTGGGCGAGTAGACGATGTCGCCGACCCGCATGGGCTCGATCGGGCTGTTGGTCTTCACGATCTGGCCGATGCTGAACTTGTCGCCGACCTGCGTGAGGACGATGTTCCCCTTCGGCTTCTCGGTCGGGATGCCGGGGGCGTTGGCGTCGAAGATCGTCATCTTCATCTGCGGCCGGGCGCCCTGGGAGCGGGTCACGTTGACGTGGACCTCGTTGGTGCCGAAGTCGACGTAGGTGATCTTGCCGTCGGGGCGGTCGAGGACGTTCTCCTTCTGCTCGGCCTGGTCGCGGATCTGCCGGACGATCGCCGTGAGCTGGCTGATGCGGGTGGTGTCCTCGTCCTTGACCTGGCGGAGCTGGGTCGTCAGGTTGGCGATCTCGGTCCGGGCCTGGTCGAGGTCGGTGGTGAGCTGGTCGACCTTGGTGAGCAGGACCTGGCGCTCCTGCTCGTGCTTGTTGTGCTCGGCCTCCAGGTCGGCCTTGGCGTCGTCGGCCGACTTGGCCTGGACGTCGATCTGCTGCTTGGCGACGCTCGTGGCCGACTCCAGGTTCTTCTTCAGGGCGTCCTCGTTGGCGGCCAGCTCGGCGTCGACCAGGGCGAGGTTCTCCATCAGCTCGACCAGGCGGTCGAGGGCGGAGATGTAGTTCTTGTTCGGCTCCTTGCGGAACGACTCGACGGCGAGGCGGGCCTTCTGGACGGAATCCTCCAGCTCGGTCCCCTTCGCGCCGGCGGCCTGCGCCCGCGCGACGGCGGCGTTCACGCTGTTGACGACGGCCGCGAGCCGCTCGTCCACGGTCTTCAGGTGCTTCGCGACCTCGGTCTTGGCGGAGTCGAACTCCGCCGCCTTGGTCCCGACCGTCTTGCGGATCTCGTCGTATTGGTTCAGGGCCTCGTCGGCATTGCGCTGCGCCTTGGACGCCTTGTCCGCCTCCGAGGCGAGCAGCCCCTCGGATCGCGAATAGGACGAGTAGAGGAAATAGGACGTCACGGCCAGGATCACCGTGAGCGTCACGAAGACCGCCACGGCGATCTTCAGACCCTGGGATTCATTCGATGACGCGGCCATGATCGAGACTCCCTCGGAGCGGAGCTAAGGCGACGGCGCATGCAGTCGGCCGGTTTGGAGATACTATGTCACATGGGCGGGGGGAAAACGAAAAACCCGCCGGGAAATCCTACCCCGGCGATCCAGGCGGAACGGAATTTCCGGGTGCGCCGGGGGGCGAGACTTGAGCCGAGCGGCGGGGCCCGCTCCAGAACCGACCCCGACGGGCCGACAAGATGAGCGACGGGACGGGCCGCCTCCGGGCCCGGGACTCGTCCCGACCCCCTACCGGATGACTACGATGGCCGACCGCCCGACGTTCTACATTCTGGATGCGTACTCGCTGATTTTCCAGGTGTTCCACGCGATCCCGGAGATGACCAGCCCGACCGGCCAGCCCAGGAACGCGGCGTTCGGCATCTTCCGCGACCTCCTCAACATCTTCCGCGACCGCAAGCCCGGTTATATCGCCGCGGCCTTCGACGGCGGCGGGCCGGTCTTCCGCTCGGAGATCTTCGCCGACTACAAGGCGAACCGGTCCGAGATGCCCGTCGACCTCGTCCCCCAGATCGCCGTCATCAAATCGATCTTCGAGGGGTTCAACGTCCCCGTCCTGGTCGAGCCGGGGATGGAGGCGGACGACGTCATCGCCACGCTCGCCCGCCGCGGCGAGGAGAGGGGGCTCGACGTCTTCATCTGCACGTCCGACAAGGACGCCCGCCAGCTCATCACCGATCACATCAAGATCCTCAACCTGCGGAAGAACAGCGTGATGGACGCGGAGGGCCTGGAGAAGGAGTGGGGGATCCGCCCCTCCCAGGTCGTCGACTTCCTCGCCCTCACCGGCGACTCGGTCGACAACGTCCCCGGCGTCCCGGGCGTCGGCCCGGTTTTGGCCTCGGGCTACCTCAAGCAGTTCGGCGACCTCGACGTCCTCCTGGCCAACCCCGACCAGGTGAAGGGCCCCAAGAAGCAGCAGGCCATCCGCGAACACGCCGAGACCGCCCGTCGCGCCCGCACCCTGGTGGCCCTCCGCGAAGACCTCCCGCTGGCCCTCGACTGGGACGCCCTGAAGGCCGCGCCCCCGGACATCCCCGCGCTCCGGGCGATCTGCGTGGATTCGGGCTTCCACCGCTTCGTCGCCGAGCTGGGCGAGGCGAAGGCCCCCGAGGCCGCCCCCGCGCCCAAGGCCGAATGGGTCGCGGACTATTCGACGATCGACACCCCCGAAGCGTTCCAGACTTTCCTGCAAGAACTCCGCAAACAGCCCAGCTTCTGCATCGACACCGAGACGACCTCGATCAACCCCCTGCTCTCCAGCCTGGTCGGGATCGCGATCTCCTGGAAGGCGGGCGAGGCGTACTACATCCCCCTGCGCGCCCCCATCGGCTTCCGGATCCTCGACCCCGAGATGGTCCTCGACGGCCTGCGGCCGATCCTCGCCGACCCGAACGTCGAGAAGGTCGGCCAGAACCTCAAGTACGACATGCTCGCCTTCGGCCGCGCGGGGGTCTCCGTCGCCGGGCCGATCACCGACACCATGATCCTCAGCTACCTGCTGGAGAGCGGCGAGCGCAACCACAGCCTGGACCAGCTCTCCGACCGCCTCCTGGGCCACGAGATGATCCCCATCTCCGACCTGATCGGTAAGGGGAAGAACCAGTTGCGGATGGACCAGGTCGACGTCCCCCGGATCGCCGAGTATGCGGGCGAGGACGCCGACGCCACCTGGCGGATCTACGAGATCCTCGCCCCCCGCGTCCGCGAGGAAGGGCTGTGGGACCTGTACGCGGACCTCGAACGCCCGCTGGTCTCGATCCTGGCGGACATGGAAGCCCTCGGGGTGATGGTCGACGTCCCCCGGCTCAAGCAGCTTTCCGGGGAATACGCCGTCCGGCTGGCCGCCATGGAGGAGGAGATCCACGCCCTCGCCGGCCGGCCGTTCAACATCAACTCCGTGCCCCAGCTCCGCCAGGTGCTGTTCGAGGACCTGAAGCTCCCGCGCCTCCGCAAGACGCCCGGCGGGGAGTCCAGCACGGACACCGAAGTCCTGGAGGAGCTGGCGAGCAAGCACCCCCTCCCCGCGCTGCTGGTGCGGCACCGCCAGCTCACCAAGTTGAAGGGGACGTACCTCGACGCCCTCCCCCTGCTCGTCCACCCCGACGACGGCCGGATCCACGCGTCGTTCAACCAGGGGGTCGCGGCGACGGGCCGGCTCAGCTCCAGCGACCCCAACCTCCAGAACATCCCGGTCCGGACCGAGGAAGGCCGCCAGATCCGCCAGGCGTTCGTCGCCGAGGGCCCCGACCGCGCGCTCCTCACGGCCGACTACTCGCAGATCGAGCTGCGGATCCTCGCCCACTACTCGCAGGACCCGGCGATGTGCCGGGCGTTCGAGGCCGACCACGACATCCACCAGGCCGTCGCGGCCCGGATCTTCGGCGTGCCCGAGGATCAGGTGGACTCGAACATGCGGCGCGTCGCGAAGACCGTGAACTTCGGGGTCATCTACGGCCTGAGCCCGTTCGGCCTGGCCGCCCGGCTGGGGATCAAGCAGGCCGAGGCCGCCGCGTTCATCGAGGCGTACTTCCGCGAGTACGAGGGGGTCGATCGGTTCATCACGACGACCCTGGAGTCCGCCCAGGCCGCCGGCCGGGTGGAGACGATCCTGGGGCGCCGCCGGCCGATCGCCGGGATCAAGGCCACGACGGGGAGGAATCGCAACCTGGCCGAGCGCCTGGCCGTGAACACCGTCATCCAGGGCTCGGCCGCCGACCTCATCAAGCGGGCCATGATCCTGGTGGACCGCCGCCTGCGGGCCGAGGGCCTCGCATCCCGCATGATCCTCCAGATCCACGACGAGCTGGTGTTCGAGGGGCCCGCGGCCGAGACGCCCGCCCTGGCGGCGCTGGTGCGGGACGAGATGACCGGGGCGCTGGCGCTGTCCGTGCCGCTCAAGGTGGACCTCGCGGCCGGCCCGAACTGGCTGGACGTCGAGCCGCTGGGGGCCTGAATCCGCGGGGCCCGCGAGGGCCGGAAATCGTCGGAACGGCATTGCGGCGGGGAGGTCCGGAGCGTATAAGTTAGTGGATCAATCGTGTTTGGCCCGCGCCGGCCCGAGGCGCGTCCCCATCACCCCCATCATCTCCTCCCCGCGGCCCACCCCCCGTGACTTGCCCGGATCGAGATGAGGGCTTAGAGATCGCACCCCAGCCGCCCGCTCGTCCGGGACCGCGTCCGTCGGTCGCGCCCGGGATGGGTCGGCTCGTCCGCACCGACGTCCGCCGAACCTGACCGTCCGGTGCCTCGTCCGAGGGACGCCCCCGCGCGGGGGCCCTCGGCCGTCGAGGGGGCCGGTCGACGTCTCCTTTCCCCACCTCCCCGTCGCGAGCACCAAGGCCCGTCATGCCCGAGTCGACCACGACCATCGGCAACCCCGCCGCGCCGGCGTCGCGAGCCGGCCGAGGCCCGATCCCCGTGATCGGGCTGATCGGGGGGATCGGCGGCGGCAAGAGCGCCGCGGCGTCGATCCTCGCCGGTCGGGGGGCGGAGGTCGTCGACGCCGACGCCGTCGGGCACGAGGTGTTGCGCCGCCCCGAGGTCGCCCGCCGCGTCGCCGAGAGGTTCGGCCCCGGGGCGATCGCGGCCGACGGCCGGGTCGACCGCCGGGCGCTGGGGCGGGTCGTCTTCGCCGACCCGGCGGCCCGCCGCGACCTGGAGGCCATCGTCCACCCGCCGATGTTCGAGGAGTTCGAGCGCCGCATCGCCGCGGCCCGGTCCCGGGGCGACGCCCCGCTCGTCGTCCTGGACGCGGCGATCCTGCTGGAGTCCGGCTGGGATCGGGCGTGCGACGCGGTCGCCTTCGTGGACGCCCCGCGCGAGGCCCGCCTCGACCGCGTCCGCCGAGACCGGGGCTGGTCCGACGCGGAGCTGACGGCCCGCGAGGCCGCCCAGTGGCCCCTCGAACGTAAGAAAGCCCGCGCCGACCACGTCCTGACCAACGACGGCGACCCGGCCCGCCTCGAGGCCGAGGTCGACCGCCTGCTGATGAAGCTCGCCCCCGCGGAGCCCGCCCCGTGAGTTGAAGCCGAAGCGCCGTCGCCGCCCGATCTCGGACGCCTCATCCCAGAGAACCACGCCCGGCCATGCCCCACGTCGCAGCCCTCCGCCACGAAAGTCCCACGCCCCAGGTCCCCCGCGGCGCACTCGCCTCGGCCGATACACTCGTCTAGTCTGTTCATGGAGAACGGTCCATCATGGCCAACGAGACCCGCCCCCGCCGGGAGCCCTCCGGAGGCTCCCGCATCCGCAAGAGCGCCGCGTCGGCCCCTCCGCCCGCGCAGGACGAGAGCGCCGGGACCGCCTCCACGCCCGGCTACGCGCCGGCCCCCGAGCCCGCCGCGGCCCCCGAGCGCCCGGCCCGCGAGCCCTTCCGCGAGGAGGCCCCCGCCGACCGCGAGCCGATCCGCTTCATCCGCGCCCGCGACCGCGCCGAGGCCCCGGCCGAGCGCCACGAGCCCGAGCCCCGCGCCGGCATGACCCTCCGCGAGCGCCTCGCCCGCGACCGCGCCGAGCGCGAGGCCGCCTCGGCCCCCGCCGCCCACGACGGCATCCCCGTGCGGGAGCGGGGCGGCGACCGCGACCGGGACCGCGACTACGCCCCCCCCGCCCGCGAGCGGGCCCGCGAGTCCGCCATCGAGCCGGCCCCGAGCTACCGCGACCGCGGCGACCGCGAGCGCCCCGACCGCGAGCCCTCGTTCAACTCCCGCGACCGCGACTATTCGGCCCCGGCGAAGGCCGAGCGCGCCCCGGCCCCCGCGCCCGCGGCGAACTACGCCGAGCCCGCCGCCGAGGCATTCCCCGACGTCGAGGACGAGGACCTCTTCGGCGACGCCGCGATCCACGACCGGTATGAGGACATCAAGCGCGGCGAGATCCACCTCACCGAGCTGCAGAAGATGACCATGCCCCAGCTCATCAAGACGGCGAAGTCCGAAGGGATCGCCGACTACATGGGCCTGAAGAAGCAGGACCTCATCTTCAAGATCCTCAAGGAGCGGGTGAAGCAGAACGGCCTCATGTACGGCGAGGGGACGCTGGAAGTCCTCCCCGACGGCTTCGGCTTCCTCCGCAGCCCGGACTACAACTACCTCCCCTGCCCCGACGACATCTACGTCTCCCCCAGCCAGATCCGCCGCTTCGGCCTGAAGACCGGGGCCATCGTCTCGGGCCAGATCCGCCCGCCCAAGGAGAACGAGCGCTACTTCGCCCTGCTCCGCGTCGAGGCGATCAACTTCGAGGATCCCGACAAGCTCAGCGAGAAGGTCGGGTTCGACGACCTCACGCCGCTGCACCCGCAGGGCCGCATCAAGCTGGAGACGTCGAACGAAGAGATCAACATGCGGGTCGTCGACCTGGTCACGCCGATCGGCTTCGGCCAGCGCGGGGTGATCGTGGCCCCGCCCCGCACGGGCAAGACGATCCTGCTCCAGAAGATCGCCAACAGCATCCTGACCAACCACCCCGAAGCCTACGTCATGGTCCTGCTCATCGACGAGCGGCCGGAGGAGGTGACGGACATGGAGCGGTCGGTCAAGGGGCCGACGGCCGAGGTCATCAGCTCCACCTTCGACGAGCCCGCCTCGCGGCACATCCAGGTGGCCGAGATGGTCATCGAGAAGGCCAAGCGGATGGTCGAGTTCGGCAAGGACGTGGTGATCCTGCTCGACTCGATCACCCGGCTCGCCCGCGCCTACAACACGGAGGCGCCGCACTCGGGCAAGATCCTGACCGGCGGCATCGACGCCTCGGCCCTCCAGAAGCCGAAGCGGTTCTTCGGGGCCGCCCGCAAGATCGAGGAGGCCGGCAGCCTCACGATCCTCGCCACCGCGCTGGTCGACACCGGCAGCCGGATGGACGACGTGATCTTCGAGGAGTTCAAGGGGACCGGCAACATGGAGCTGCACCTCGACCGCCGCCTGGTCGACAAGCGGGTCTGGCCGGCCATCGACATCAACAAGTCGGGCACCCGCCGCGAGGAACTCCTCATGGACGCCGACGAGCTGCGCCGGGCGTGGATCCTCCGCCGCGTGCTCAACGACATGAACCCCGTCGAGGCCATGGAGTTCCTCATCGGCCGGATGAAGAAGCTCAAGAGCAACGCCGAGTTCCTGTCGAGCATGAACATCGGCTGACCCCGGCCGGTCGGACTCGTCGCGACGATCCCCGGGTCTGCCCGGGTCCTTCGGGGCCCCGGCGGGCCCTTTCGCCTGGCCGTCCCGGCGTTATAGGGCGGCCATCCTATACGAACGGCCTTCCCCCCTCGCGGGGGGAAGGTGGCCCGAAGGGCCGGATGAGGGGGGAGACGAGCGAGAAAGCCGTCGGGATCCCAGGCCGGTCGGGCGGGCCTTCGAAATCGCGACAGTGCCCCTGCTTCGCGTCCCCCTCATCTGACGCCTTCGGCGTCCGTCTTCCCCCGCGAGGGGGGAAGACGGTCATCTCGCATCCCCCTGCCCCCGGACTCCCATGCCGATCTACGAAGGCGACTTCTCCACCCCGTCGGGCCGGTTCGCGATCGTCGTGTCGCGGTTCAACTCCCTGGTGACGGAGGCCCTGCTGGCCGGCTGCCGCGACGCCTTCGTGCGCCACGGGGTCGGCGAGGACCGCCTGGACGTCTACTGGGTCCCCGGCTCCTTCGAGGTCCCGCTGGTGGCCCGCAAGCTGGCCGAGGCCGGCGGGCACGCCTCGGTGATCTGCCTGGGCTGCGTGATCCGGGGCGAGACGGGCCACTACGACCACGTCGCCGGCCAGGCCGCCGGCGGCATCCTCCAGGCCGGGCTGGCCACGGGCGTCCCGGTGATCTTCGGCGTCCTGACCACGGAGACCGTCGAGCAGGCCCTGAACCGCTCCGGCCTCAAGTCCGGCAACAAGGGGGGCGAGGCCGCGATGGCCGCGATCGAGATGGTCAACCTCCTGAAGACCATCGACGACGCGTGATCCGGCGACAGGCCGAGGTGGCTTCGTTCGCGGCCGGCTTCGCCGAAGCGATCATCGCAAACCTTTGGACGACAAGCAGTTTCGCCGAACAACTTCGGCTTCGTTCGTCGAAATCGATCGGGTTTCCGACGATCCGTCGTCGACCTCGCCGCAGGTCCGGCGTCGACCCGCCCGGTGGCCACTCGCTCGCGCCGGCCCTCCGCGCATCGGGGTCGCGGCGGGTCGCATCGGCTCCCGTTCCGAGCTTCCGAATTGTCAAGGAACGACGATCCACCCCTATGATCCCGGCCGGACGCCGCGGGATTTCAGGATTCCGTCGAAAATGCGACACCCGAACCGCGGTCACGACGGCGTGAGGGGTCCAATAATCCCGGGCGAGGACCGAAGACCCGGGAAGACGGCGCGAGGTGTCGACGGGAGGGGGGCGCGATGCGATCGGCGGGATGGGAACGGACGCAACAACTGACGCGGGGGATGTGGCTGGCCGGGATCGGCCTGATGCTCCTCCGCAACCGGATCTGGCCCGACCTCCTGTTCCTGGTCGGGGCCGTCCGGCTCGTCGAAGCCTGCCGACACCCCGAACGGCGGCGGTCGTTCCGGGCCGGGGCCGTGCTGGTCGCCCTGGGCCTCGTCGTCGCCTGCCGCGTCGGCGTCCTGGAACTTTTGCTCCTGGGCGCGGCGGGCGTGATCCTGTATCGGATGGTCGAACGGCAGGCCGACGATCGCAAGCCGGCGGTGGACATGCGGCTGGAATGACGAAGCCTGGGAGGCCCGGACCGTG
>Ga0209958_1000809_pt1 | contig 36591 bp, 32 predicted proteins | sample ThiBio_inoc_plan_FD_183942 | JGI IMG/M metagenome (GOLD analysis project Ga0209958, IMG submission 183942) | Wastewater bioreactor microbial communities from Cape Town, South Africa - Thiocy_inoc_plan (SPAdes) | ecosystem: Engineered > Bioremediation > Thiocyanate > Unclassified | place: South...
CTGGAAAGTGTAGCAAAGCCCCCCGCGCCCGACCAAGGGGTGTCGCCCCCGGCGGCCCCCACGGGTCGCGCCGCCCTGCCCGTCGCCGCCCCGTCGGCCTACAATAGGAGATGTGGCTCCGTCGGTCGGGGCCCGATCCCCGCGACGACTGCGCGGGTCGCGATCCGGGGCGGCGGCCGATCGAGCCTTGCGGTGGGACTCCACCTCTCCAGCCCGGCCAAGCCGGGGGAGGCTCCGATGGCGCGCAAGATGAAGGCCGCGGTCGCGAGGGGATTCGGGAGGCCGCTGGCGATCGAGGACGTCCCCGTCCCCGAGCCCGGCCCCGGGCAGGTGCTGGTCAAGGTCGCGGCGTGCGGCGTCTGCCACTCCGACGTCCACGCCGTCGACGGCGACTGGCCGCTGAAGCCGAAGATCCCCTTCATCCCCGGCCACGAGGGCGTGGGCGTGGTGGCGGAACTCGGCCCCGGAGTGGGCCGCGTGCGCGAGGGGGACCCCGTCTGCGTCCCCTGGCTGCACCACGCCTGCGGGACGTGCGAGTACTGCACCACCGGCTGGGAGCCCCTGTGCCCCGGCCAGACGAACACCGGCTACAACGTCGACGGCGGCTACGCGGAGTACGTCCTGGCCGAGGCCGCGTTCGTCGGCCTGCTCCCGAAGGACCCCGACTTCGTCGCGATGGCGCCCATCGCCTGCGCCGGGGTCACGACCTACAAGGGCGTCAAGGAGACCGAGGCCCGGCCCGGCGAGTGGCTGATCGTCTCCGGCGTCGGCGGCCTCGGCCACGTCGCGGTCCAGTACGCCCGCGCGATGGCCCTCCGCGTCGGCGCGATCGACGTCGCCGACGAGAAGCTCGAACTCGCCCGGTCCCTGGGGGCCGAATTCGCCGTGAACGCCCACGCCGGGGACGCCGTCGCCGAGGTGATCGAGCGGACCGGCGGCGGCGCGCACGGGGTCCTGGCGACGGCCGCCTCGGTCGCCTCCTTCACCCAGGCCGTCGCCATGGCGCGGCCGAGGGGGACCGTGGCCCTGTGCGGCCTCCCCGCGGGCGACTTCCCGACGCCGATCTTCGACGTCGTCCTGAAGCGCATCACCATCCGGGGCTCGATCGTCGGCAACCGCCAGGACCTCTCCGAGGCCGTCGCCTTCGCCGCGTCGGGCCAGGTCAAGGCGACCGTCCACAGCGCCCCCCTGGAAGACGTCAACGACGTCTTCGCCCGCCTCAAGGCGGGGGAGATCGACGGCCGCATGGCCCTGATCCCCTGAAAGACGCCGATCCGCGGGCCGCGGCGGCCCGGTTGACGGGGCTCCGCGGCGGCCCGTACACTGACCGCGCCCGTCGCGGAGCCCCCCGTCCTCCCTCGCGAAAGTCCGGACCGTGACCGACCGCAGAACTCCCCGCAAGACGTCCCTCCTCGCGCTCGTCCTGGCCGCCGTCGGCTGTTCGAAGGCCCCGGAGGATCCGGCGGCCGATCCGCCGCCGCAAGCCTCCGCGGCCGCGAAGCCGAAGGCCCCCGCGCCGACGCCCCCGGCGGTGAAGTTCGTCGACGTCACGGCCGAATCCGGCGTCGACTTCGTCCACTTCAACGGGGGCCGGGGCGAGAAGCTGCTGCCGGAGACGATGGGCTCGGGCGTGGCGTTCCTGGACTACGACGGCGACGGCGACCCGGACCTCCTGTTCGTCAACTCCGCCCCCTGGCCCGCGGCCCCCGCGCCCGAGCCCGCCCCCGCGCAGCGGCTCTACCGCAACGACGGCCGGGGGAAGTTCCAGGACGTCACGAAAGAGGCCGGGCTCGATAAGACGTTCTACGGCCAGGGCGTCGCCGTGGGCGACTACGACAACGACGGCGACCCCGACGTCTACTTCACGGCCGTCGGTCGCGGCTTCCTGTTCCGCAACGACGGCGGAAAGTTCGTCGACGTCAGCGAGGCCGCCAACGCGAAGGGCCCCAACGCCTGGCTCACCGGCGCGACGTTCTTCGACGTCGAGAACGACGGCGACCTGGACCTCTTCCTGGGGAGCTACATCACCTGGACGCCCGAGATCGACAAGGTCCAGGGCTTCCAGGCCGCCGGCCTCGGACGCGCCTACGGCCCGCCGACGTCGTTCAACGGCTCGCTCTGCGCCCTGCTGCGGAACGACGGCGGCCGGTTCACGGACGTCAGCGAGGAGGCCGGCGTCCAGGTCCGCACGCCCGACCTCAAGGCCCCGCTCGGCAAGTCGCTGGGCGTCGCCCCGTTCGACGTCGACGGCGACGGCCTGGTCGACGTCGCCGTCTCCAACGACACGGTCCAGAACTTCCTGTTCCACAACAAGGGGGGCGGCAAGTTCGAGGAGGTCGCGCTCCTCTCCGGCGTGGCCTTCGACCAGTCGGGCTCGCCGCGCGGGGGGATGGGCTGCGACTGGTCGTACTTCCTGGACGACGGCCGCCTGGGCCTGGCGATCGGCAACTTCTCCAACGAGATGACCGCCCTGTACGTCAGCGAGCGGCCCGAGACCCTGCTGTTCTCCGACATGGCCAACCGCTACGGCCTGGGGGCGTCGACCCAGCCGCCGCTGAAGTTCGGCCTCTTCTTCTTCGACTACGACCTCGACGGCCGCCCCGACCTCCTCATGGCCAACGGCCACCTGGAGCCGGACATCACCAAGGTGCAGGCCGGCGAGAGCTACGCGCAGCCGGCGCAGCTCCTGTGGAACTCCGGCCGGCCGGGCCGCGACCTGTACGTCGACGTCGGCGAAACCTCCGCCGGCCCCGACCTCTTCCGGCCGATGGTCGGCCGCGGCAGCGCCTTCGCCGACGTCGACGGCGACGGCGACCTCGACGTCGTCATCACGGCCAACAACGGCCCCGCCCGGCTCCTCCGCAACGACGGCGGCGACGCCAACCGCTGGATCCGCCTGGCCCTCGCCGGCGACGGCTCGAAGTCGAACCGCGACGCCATCGGCGCCAGGGTCGAGGTCAAGGCCGGCGGGCGGACCCTCCGCGCCCAGCTCTTCCCGGCGAAGAGCTACCTCTCCTCGATGGAGCCGACGCTGACCTTCGGCCTGGGGAAGTCCGAGGCGGCGGACGAGGTCTCCATCACCTGGCCCTCGGGCAAGGTCGCGAAGCTGGAGGGCCTGGCCGCGGGCAAAACTTACCACGTCGACGAGGCCGCCGGACTGCGGTGAGGCTCGCCGTCCGATCGCGATCGACCAGGAGGCTTCAAATTTGGAAGAGCAAGCCGTGATCGTCCAGTTCGATTACGCGTCCGACAGTCTGGACGCCCTCTTCGAGGTCGAGGAGCGCCTGGAGACCGCCGTCGCCGCCGCAGAGACCGGCGAATTCGACGGCAACGAAATGGCCGTCGACCTCAGCGATGGCTCGCTCTACCTGTACGGCCCCGACGCCGAAGCCCTCTTCGCCTCCGTGCGACCGATCCTGGAGGCGGCCGACTGCCTACGCAACGTCCGGGCCACCCTCCGATTCGGGCCCCCCGAGGACGACACGCCGGAGCGCGTCGAGGAAATCTCCGCCCGCCCTGACCAGCCCGAGCGGCGTTGAAAGACGCGAACCGTCCCGCCTCGATTCGAGGTTGACCGCCTCCGGGGATGGAGGCAGAATGCGGCCCTCAGTCTTCTGGAGGCTGGCGCACCACTTGGATAGCACGCCTTGAGACCAGGCTCCGTGGGATTTGAGGCCGGCCCGCCCGCGACGGGGTCGGTCGCCCTCGCCGCGAGGATGAGCGGGGGGCGATCGGTCCGATCGACGCCAGGGCGGGCGGTCGTCGAGGTGGAATCTCACGCTGCAGTAGGGAGGATCGGCCCGACGCCCGCGAAACTCGACCGAATCCGCGGAACCTCCCGGATTCAGCCCGACCCGCGAGGCCCGATCGGCGCCGATCATCGCCGCAAACGTCCAGCTTTCGCTATCAAGGAGGATACGCGCCGTGACGCGCCCCGGATTCACCCCCTCGGCCCTGCTGACGGCCTGCCTCATGATCGGGGCCTGGTCCCCGGCCGCGAAGGCCGCCCCGATCACCTCGACCGCCTACTACACCCTCACGGCCGACTCGGCCCTCGCCGCCCCCTCGGCCGACATCGACGGCCCCCAGGTCGTCGCGCTGGTCTCCCCGGCCGGCGGCGTCGTCCCCCCCACGTCGGCCGACGGCACCCAGGGGAGCCCGCTGACCATCCTGTCCGACTCCCGCGGCTTCGACCCCGACCAGCTCGTCGTGGCGTTGAAGGACTCCACCAACGACGCCGGCACCCCCGAGCAGCTCCTCGGCCTGGTCTTCTTCGGCCGCGGCCTGGAGGCGGGCGGCCTGCTCCACTTCGCCCTGAGCATCGACGGGGCCCTGGCCGACAACCCGCCGAAGCTGACGTCCTCGACCCCCGGCGTGACCATCGCGGCCGTCCCCGCGCCGGGGACCGACCCCGGGACCGATCCGGGGACGGGAACGGGCGGCGAGCCGGCCCCCAACGTGCCCGAACCGATCGGGTTCCTGCTGTGGTCGGCCGCCGCGGGTGCCATCGCCCTGCGCGGCCGGGCCCGCGTCCGGGCCGCCGCCGCCCGCTGACGCGAACGTCGCGGCCGCCCCCCGGGCGGCCGGACCGTCCCGATGTTTCTCTTTTGCATCGAGACCCGTCGGAAAATCGACCGCGGCGGTCGAGGACGCACGAAAATGTCCTTGAAGGCCGCGGCGGACGTCATACATAATGACGAAGCATCGCGGATGTAGACGCGACTCGAGGCATGCATCTCCGCATCATCCGGCACCAGGGATCGGGATCCATCCATGCGCGACGACCTCTCCGGCCGACTCGCCGCGTGCCCCCATTGCTCGGCCCGCCTGCGGATCCTCCCCGAGCACGTCGGGCAGCTCATCGGCTGCCCCCGATGCGGCCGGGCGATCGGGCCGGCCCCGCTGGTGGGATCGGGCTCCAGCTCGGGGGAATTCCCCGCCGGCGCCCTGCCCGCCCCCGAGGCCCCCGGGCACGTCGAGACGACCTGTCCGGATTGCGGCGCCGGGCTGCGGGTGCGGGCCCGCTACCTGGGCCGTCACGTCCGCTGCGGCGGCTGCAACGGCAAGTTCCGCGTCGAGTCGGCGACGGCATCCGCGCTCGACGCGCCGGCCCCGCCCGCCGACCACGGCCCCGCCCCCACCCCCGACCCGGACGACCCAGGTCAAGGTCGAGCCGAGGTGATGCGGCTGCTGGACGAGATCGCCGAGCTGAAGGCGGTCAACGCCCGCCTCGTCGCCGAGGCGGAGCGGCTGGAGCGCGAGCGCGACGCCGCGCTCCGCGACCTGGCGCGGCTGCGACAGGATCGGGGGCGGCCCGCGATCCCGTTCGATCACGGCGAGGCCGCCCCATTCCCCTACCTCAAGGACGCCGCGGGGGCGTCCGGGGGATGAACGCCGCGGCTCAATCCGCGGCCGGCACGTCCCAGATCCGGACGGCCCCGTCCAGCGACCCCGAGGCCAGCCTCCGGCCGTCGGGCGCGAACGCCACCGAGTAGACGTTGCCGGCGTGCCCCTCCAACACCGCGCGGCAGGTCCCGTCGCGCAGGTCCCAAAGGCGGATGGTGCGATCGTGGCTGCCGCTGGCCAGCAGCGGCTCGACCGGCGAGAACGCCAGGGCGGCGACCCAGCCGATGTGCCCCGTCAGGTCGGCGCGGCACTCGCCGGCCTCGGGGTCCCAGAGCTTGATCCCGCGGTCGAACCCTCCCGAGGCCAGGAGCCGCGCGTCCGGCGAGAAGACCGCCGCGGCGACGCCGTAGTCGTGGCCGACGAGCCGCCGGAGGCATGCCGGCCGGGCCCCGGAGACGTCCCAGATCTTGATCTCCCCGCGACGGTCCTCGGCCGCCGGGTCGGCCATCGCCGGGACCACCCCCGACGCCGCCGCGAGCCGGCCGTCGGGCGCGAACGCCACCGACCACACCGGCGCGGCGTGCTCGGGCAGGCTCAGGCGCTCGGAGCCGTCGGCCGCGTCCCAGAGCGTCACCGTGCGGGACTCCCCCCCCGCGGTGGCGAGCGTCCGGCCGTCCGGGCTGAACGCCATCGCGTCGACCTTCCCCGGCGTCCGGAGCAGCACCCGGCCGCGCCGGGCGTCCCCATCCCAGACCGTTACCGCGCTGTACGGGGCCCCGTCCCAGCCCACGCCCAGGCCGGCGATCGTGCGGCCGTCGGGGCCGAACGCCACGGCCTCCACCTCGTCCCACTTCCCGCGCATCACCCGGGCGAGCCGCGGCGTCGCGGCCCCGTCGCGCAGGTCCCAGAGCTTGACCAGCCCGTCCCATCCCCCGCTCACGAGCCGACGCCCGTCCGGGGAGAACGCCACCGAGGTCACCACGTCGCTATGCTTCGCCGTCCCGACCCGGGACGGCCTCTCGCTCACGGATACCGACACGTCACACCCCTTGATCCTGGTCACGATGGCGCGGCCGCGTCCGCGCGGACGCTCGGCCTCGGCATCCCTAATACATTTCGCGCGCCGAACCGCCCGCCGTGGGCCGCGAGGGCCCGTCGGCCGCTCCGGGGAGCCGCGCACGACGTTTTCGGCGGCCGGGGCCGGGGCCCCGCGGTTGGGCGGGGATCAGCCCGCCTGGTCGTCCTGGGACCAGACGGACCGCTCGATCCGCAGGCCGAGGGCGCGGATCTTCGTCCGCAGGCTGCCGCGGGTGATCCCCAGGATCCGGGCCGCCTGCACCTGGTTCCCCTCGGTCTCGCGGAGGACCCGGGTCAGGAGCGTGCGCTCCATCAGGGCGAGCGCCTCGGCGTAGAGGTTCTGCGAGCCCTCGGCCAGGCGGCACTCCAGGAAGCCCTCCCAGTCGACGGCCGGCTCGGCCGCGGGGGGCGACGTCGGGGGGGCGGCGGGGGGCGCCGCCGCGGGGGGCTCGCCGGATCGCACCGACTCGGGGAGGAAGTCGGGGAGCAGGACCGGCCCCCGGGCCTGGAGCAGCGACCACTTGACGACGCTCTGAAGCTCCCGGATGTTCCCCGGCCAGGGGTAGCGGCGGAGGATCTCCAGCGCCTCGGGCGCGGCCTGGACGGCCCCCTTGCCCAGCTCCGGGCCGAAGCGCCGGAGGAAGTGGTCGACCAGCAAGGCCATGTCCTCGACCCGCTCGCGCAGCGGCGGCAGGGCGATGGTGAAGACGCTCAGCCGGTAGTACAGGTCCTCGCGGAAGGCCCCCGTCGCCGCCAGCCGGGGGAGGTCGCGGTTGGTCGCGGCGATGACCCGGACGTTCGACCGGATCGTCGAGTTCCCCCCCACGCGTTCGAAGGTCCCGTCCTGGAGCACGCGGAGGATCTTCGCCTGGGTCAGCGGCGTCATGTCGCCGATCTCGTCGAGGAACAGGGTGCCGCCGTTGCTCTGTTCGAACTTGCCGATGCGGGTCCGGTCGGCCCCGGTGAAGGCCCCGCGCTCGTGGCCGAACAGCTCGCTCTCCAGGAGCGATTCCGGGATGGCCGCGCAGTTGACGGCGAGGAACGGGCTGGAGGCGCGGAGGCTGTGCTGGTAGATCGCCCGCGCGATCAGTTCCTTGCCGGTGCCGCTCTCGCCCAGGATCAGGACGGCGATGTCCTGGGGGGCGACGCGGCCCACCGCCTTGTAGACCTCCTGCATGGCCGGCGACCGGCCGACCAGCACGTCGGCGCGGTCCGTCTTGGGGGCGTCGTCGGCGACCAGGGCCGGCTCGCGGCTGAGGCGCGAGATCTCCGCGGCGCGGCCGACCAGCTCGCGGACGTGGGCGAGCTTCAGGGGCTTCAGCAGGTAGTCGAACGCCCCGTCCTTCATCGCCTCGATGGCCGTCTCGGTCGTGCCGTGGCCGGTGATGAACAGGACCGGGATCCGCGCGTCGATCTTGCGAAGGCCGCGGAAGACCTCCATGCCGCCCATGTCGGGGAGGTTCAGGTCGAGCACGACCACGTCGGGGCGGCCCTCGGCCGCCAGCTCCAGCCCGCGCGCGCCGTTGGGGGCCGTGACGACCTCGTACTCGGGCGAGTCGAACGCCCGGCGGAAGGCGTGCAGGATGGAGGGCTCGTCGTCGATGACCAGGATGGAGGCCACGGGGTCGTTCCTTTCCTCTCCACTGACCGTCACTGACTCGGAGGAGGCCATCATAACGGCCTTCCCCCCTCGCGGGGGAAGGTGGCCCGCAGGGCCGGATGAGGGGGAGGACGAGCACTATGGCTGTCGGGATCCGGAGCCGGTCGGGCGGGCCGTCGAATCCCGATGGTCCCCGTGCTTCGCGTCCCCCTCATCTGACCCCTGCGGGGTCTGTCTTCCCCCGCGAGGGGGGAAGACCGTTTGCGTCGAGGCCACTCCAGGACCCGAGACGGTCGTCCATTCCTCTCCGACAGCTCAGGCGCGGTCAGGCACCCGCCGATTCCACGATGCGCGAGGGGCCCGGCAGGCGGAGGACGAAACGGGCCCCCCCCTCGGGGCGGTTGCAGGCCGTCAGCCGGCCGCCGTGGTCGCGGGCGATCCGCTCGGAGATCGGCAGGCCCAGGCCCAGGCCGGCCTCCTTGCTGGTGAAGAACGGTTCGAACAGGCGGGCGAACGCCCTGGGGTCGACGCCCGGCCCGGTGTCGTCGACCGCCACCTCGACGAAGCCGTCGGGCGTGCGGGTGAGCGTCATCGTCAGCCGGCCCCCCCGGGGCATGGCGTCGATCGCGTTCATCGCCAGGTTCACCAGCACGCGGCCGATCTGCTCGGCGTCGGCCTCCGCCGGCACGGGCGACGACGGCTTGACGAGCCGGACCTCCACGCGATGCTTGGCCGCGCGGCCCTGGATCAGCCCCAGCGTCTCCGCCGCCACGTCCCTCAGGTCGATCCGCCGCCACCTCGGCCGCGACGGCCGCGCGAAGTCGATGAAGGCGTTGAGCCGGTCCTCCATCCGCGCGATCTCGCGCTCGATGATCAGCAGGTCCTCCGGCGGCGGGCCCTCCTCCTCGGCCTTCTCGCGCTGGAGCTGCACCAGCATCGAGATCGCCGTCAGCGGGTTGCGCAGCTCGTGGGCCATGCCGGCGGCCATCTGGCCCAGCGCCGCCAGCTCCTCGGCCCGGACCATCGCCCGTTCGAGGCCGCTGGCGACCGAGTAGCCGAAGAAGAGCCCGGCGATCGTCGCCATGAGCCCGACCCCCGCCAGGGCCCAGGCCGTCCACGACGCCGTCCGGTGCATGGCCGCCAGCGACCGCGCCGTCTCCTCGGCGATCCGGCCGTCCAGCTCGCGCAGGGCCTGGCGGACGTCGGTCTCCAGGATCGCCAGCGCCGCGCGGTCGGCCGGGCCCCCCGCGCCGGCCCCTTCGGCGTCGCGATAGCGGCGGAACGCGGCCTCCAGGCGATGCACGATCCCGACCTCCTCCGGGTGCGGCCTGGCCGTGGCCTCGGACTCGGCCAGGAGCCGGAGGACGTCCTCGTCCAGCGCGGCGACCCGCTCGCGGCCCGAGGCGTCGCCGTGCAGGCCGATCTCGATCAGCTCGGCCAGGTCCCTCAGCAGGTCGTCCACGATCCGGCGGCCGTGGAGGTCCTCCTCCAGCCGACGGACGGTCGCCTCCTGCCGCAGCCCCAGGTACACCGCCGCCGCCGTACACGACGTCAGGAACAGCAGGCTCGCCACCAGCGAGGGCCAGGCGATCCGGAACAGCAACCGTTGCGTCAGCACGCCGTCACCCCCACGGCCCACGAGTCCAGCCCCCGATTATACCCCGACCGCCCGCCCCGTCGCCTGGGACGGCGCGACTGGCTTCCTTCGCCCGACGCAACACCGCCTCACAACACGCAAGCCTATTAACAAAAACAATTTGCGACCCGACAATTTGGCTTCGATCGTCGAAGTCGATGTGAAAATCGAGAGTCCTCACTCAACTCCACCGGGATCGATCGAGGACGGTGGCCCGGCCGGGCATTCGGAAGGCGAGGGACGGGGACGTCCGCGCCGAGCCTCCTGACGGGGGACCGACCGCTGAAGGCCGAGAGCCCCCGGCTATCACCGATCCATGCTCACGAATTGAGAAAGAACGACGTTCCACCCTCCAAGATCCCGAGCCGAGGCCCCGGGATTTCATGATTCCGCCGAAATTCCGAGATGCAGGCGTCTTGTGCACACCTGCTTAAGCCATCGGCGTAGGCGGGGAATCCGAACCTTCTTACACAGCCCTTCGCGCCTTCACAAAACGTCGCCAGGTCACGACTTAACGCCGACACCGTGGTCCACCGCGAGGATTGGCACGTCGATGGCTTAAGGGGGAGGCATTCAACCCCCTTGCCCTTGTCGTGCGGAGAACACCATGAGCCAGCCGACCGTCGACGTCGTCGTCGAGCGCCTTGCGGAACTGGAGCGGCGCCTGGAGCGGGAGAGGCGGCGGTGGCGGATCGTCGGCACGGTGTTGACCGTCGGCGTCGGCCTGATGGCCACGGCTGGGGCGGCGATGAACGAGGCGGCGAAGCCGGTCGAGGCGAGCGAGTTCATCCTGCGAGATCAGGAAGGCCGCGCCCGCGCCGCGCTGACGATCCGCCCCGACGGCACCCCCGGCCTGGCGTTCTACGACGAGAAGGCGACGATGCGGATGTCGCTGGACCTGGGCGCGGACGGCGATAACGACGACGACACGCCGGGCGTGAACATCTACGGCCGGGACGGCGAGCTTCGGGCCGCGATGGCCATCCGTCCCGACGGCACCCCCGGCCTGGGCTTCTTCGACAAGGGCCGCAATCCCCGGCTCTCGCTGGACATGGCGGGCGACGAGTCGACGGGCGTGAACATCTACGGGCCGGGCGGGGTGCTCCGCGCCGCGATGGCGATCCGGCCCGACGGCACCCCCGGCCTGGGCCTCTTCGACGAGGCCGGCCGGGTCGTCCAATCGGTCGACATCGGCTCGGACGGGAGCCCCCGCCGCGGCCTGGTCCAGCAGTAAAAGGCGGCCGGCCCGATCAGCGGAGGATCCGGCCGGCGAACAGGCGATGGACCTCGCGACCGTCGTCGAGCCGGAGCGCGCCTTCGGGGTCGATCCCCCGGCCCGTGCCGACGAGGTTGCGCGGGCCGACGGCCGCGCGGACGGGCCGGCCGAGGAGGAGGTCGAGGCCGGCCCAGGCCGCGGCCAGCGTCGGGTCGTCGTCGGCCAGGCGGCGGAGGGCGGCGGGGAAGCGTTCGAGGGCCGCGGCGAGGTAGATGGGCAGGTCGTCGACCCGGAGCGGCTCGGGCTGGAATGAGCCCAGCGACGCGGCCATGCGGGCGACCTCCGGGGGCGCGAGGTCGGTCCGGGTGGCGACGTTCACGCCGATGCCGATGAGGATGCGATCGCCGGCCGGGGTCTCGATGCGCTCGGGTAGGATGCCGGCGATCTTGCGGCCGTCGACCTCGACGTCGTTGGGCCAGCGCACGCCGAGGCCGGGGTCGCGCCAGCCGAGCGCGGCGACGGCCTCGATCAGGACCACGGCCGTCGTCAGGGCGATCCGCGGCTGCTGATCGGGACGGACGCCGTACTCGGCCGGGTCGAGGACGAGGGTGAAGGTGAGCGATCCCTCGTCGGACCACCAGGCGTTCGTCCGCTGCCCCCGCCCTCGGGTCTGGCGGCGGGCCCAGACGGCGAACGGGGCCGGCCGGGCCGGCTCGGCCAGCACCATCACCTTCGCGGCGGTGCTGGTCGACTCCAGCTCGTCGAAGATCAGGACCTCGCGGACGAACGGCCAGGGGATCATGGATCGATCGGTTGCGGTTGGAGGAGGGGCTTCCTGAAATCCCCTCTCCCGCCGGGAGAGGGTGCCGCGCAGCGGCGGGTGAGGGTCGCGGGATTTCGGCACGGCTGCGGCGATCGAACCCTTCTCCCCTTGAGGGAGAAGGTGGCCCGCAGGGCCGGATGAGGGGTGGATCCGCCAGGCGCTTGGGGCTTCAAATCCTTCTCTAATGCCAAGGCGGTCGCCCCCTCATCCGGCCTGCGGCCACCTTCTCCCACGAGGGGAGAAGGATGCTTGGCGTAAGCCGGCGAGGATGTCGCGCGTCCGTCATGCCCTCCGCGCTCCGACGACCCTCACCCGCCGCTGCGCGGCCCCCTCTCCCGGGGGGAGAGGGGACGGCGCGCGTCACTCGACCCGTCGGATCTCCGCTCAGGCGTCGGCCAGCTTGAGGAGCAGGTCGCCGGCCTTGACCTGGAGGCCGACCTTGGCGGGGAGCTCGGCGACGCGGCCGGCGCGCTCGGCGGTGATGGTGGTCTCCATCTTCATGGCCTCGATGGAGAACAGCTTCTGGCCCTTGCGGACCGGGTCGCCCACGGCCACCGCGACGCCGACGATCAGCCCCGGCAGCGGCGCGCCGATCTGCATGGGGTCGGCGGGGTCGGCCTTGGGAGTCTCGACGACGGCCGAGGCCAGCGAGCGGTCGGGGGTCTCGATCTCGCGAGGCTGGCCGTTCAGCTCGAAGAAGACGGTGCGGTTGCCGTCCGAGTGGGGCTCGCCCACGGCCAGGAGCTTGACGATCAGGGTCTTGCCCGGCTCGATCTCGAACGGGTTCTCCTCGCCCGGCTCGGCCCCGTAGAAGAACAGCGGGGTGGGGAGGACCGAGGTGTCGGAGAACGCCTTCTCGTGCTTCACCAGGTCGGGGAAGACGCGGGGGTACATCATGTAGCTCATGACGTCGAACCGCGAGACCTCGGCCGGGTCGTCGACGCCGCGGATCTCGGCGACCTTCTTGCGGATCGCGCCGAAGTCGGCCGGCGGCAGGGTGGCGCCGGGTCGGTCGGTCAGGGGCTTCTTGCCCTTGAGGATCCGCGCCTGGAGGGCGGGCGGGAAGCCGCCCGGGGGCTGGCCGAGGCGGCCTTCCATGAACTCGACGACGCTGTCCGGGAAGGCCAGCTCGCGGTCGGCGTCCAAGACGTCCTCGGGCGTCAGGTTGTTGGCGACGAGGAACAGGGCCATGTCGCCGACGACCTTGGACGACGGCGTCACCTTCACGATATCGCCGAACATCCGGTTGACGACGCCGTACGCCTCGCAGACCTCCCACCAGCGGGGCCCGAGGCCCAGGGCGACGGCCTGCTGGTAGAGGTTGGTGTACTGGCCGCCGGGCATCTCCAGGTCGTACAGGTCGGACGCCGGCGAGCGCGGGCCGGACTCGAACGGCCTGTAGAGGTTGCGGACCTCGTCCCAGTATCGGCTGACGTCGATGAGCGCCTCGTGGTCGACGCCCGTGTCGCGGCCGGTGAAGCGGAGCGACTCGACGATGGCGTTGAGGCTGGGCTGCGACGTCAGGCCGGACATCGAGGCCATCGCGCCGTCGGCCACGTCGAGGCCGACCTCGGCGCCCATCAGGACGCTGGCCGCCTGGGCCCCGCCGATGTCGTGGGTGTGGAAGTGGACCGGCAGGCCGACCTCCTGCCGCAGGGTCTGGATCAGCTTGACGGCGGCGGAGGGCTTGCAGAGGCCGGCCATGTCCTTGATGGCGATGATGTTGGCCCCGCGCCTCTCCAGGTCCTTCGCCATGGAGACGTAGTACTTCAGGTCGTACTTGGGCCGGCCGGGGTCGAGGACGTCGCCGGTGTAGCAGATGGCGGCCTCGCAGATGCCGCCGGCCTTGCGGATGGCCTCGATGCAGGCCCCCATGTTGGGGACCCAGTTGAGCGAGTCGAAGACGCGGAAGACGTCGACGCCGGCGTCGGCCGCCGTCTTCACGAAGGCGTCGACGACGTCGTCCGGGTAGCTGGTGTAGCCGACGGCGTTGGAGCCGCGGATGAGCATCTGGAAGAGGATGTTGGGGATCCGCTCCCGCAACTGGGCCAGGCGCTCCCAGGGGTCTTCCCGGAGGAACCGCATGGAGGTGTCGAACGTGGCGCCGCCCCACATCTCCAGGGAGAACAGGTTGGGGAGGCGGTGGGCGTAGGCGTCGGCCACGCGGAGCATGTCGCGGGTGCGGAGCCGGGTGGCCAGGAGCGACTGGTGGGCGTCGCGGAACGTGGTGTCGGTCACCAGCAGCGGCTTCTGGTCGCGGACCCACTTGGAGAAGCCCTCCGGCCCCAGCTCCTTCAGGCGCTGGCGGGTGCCGTCGGGGACCTTCTCCAGGTGCTCGTACGCTGGCGGCGCCGGCTCGCGCAGGGCCTTCAGCGCCGGGTCGCGCTTGACGCCGGGGAAGCCGTTGACGGTGACGTCGGCGATGTAGGTCAGCAGCTTCGTGGCGCGGTCGCGGCGCTCGGTGAAGTCGAACAGGCCGGGGGTCTGGTCGATGAACCGGGTGGTGCAGCGGCCTTCCAGGAACGTGGGGTCGGTGACGACGTTGAGCAGGAAGGGGATGTTGGTCTTCACGCCCCGGATGCGGTACTCCTGGAGCGTCCGCTCCATCCGGTTGGCGGCGTCCTCGAAGCGGCGGCCGTAGCAGGAGACCTTCACCAGCAGCGAGTCGTAGAACGGCGTGACGATGGCGCCGGTGGTGGTGGAGCCGCCGTCGAGCCGGACGCCGGGGCCGCCCGACGACCGGTAGTGGGTGATGCGGCCGTAGTCGGGCGTGAAGTTGTTGGCCGGGTCCTCGGTCGTGATCCGGCACTGGATCGCGAAGCCGGTGGTGTGGACCGAGCCCTGGCCGTCGATGCCGATGGCCGGGTTGGAGAGCGGCTCGCCCTGGGCGATGAGGATCTGGCTCTTGACCAGGTCGATCCCCGTGACGACCTCGGTGACGGTGTGCTCGACCTGGAGCCGCGGGTTGACCTCGATGAACGAGAACGTCTTGGCCTCGTCGTCGACCAGGAACTCGACCGTGCCGGCGTTGTGGTAGCCGACGGCCTCGCCGATCTTCAGGGCCGCGGCGCAGATGGCGTCGCGCAGGCCCTCGTCGAGGTTGTACGCCGGGGCGATCTCGATGACCTTCTGGTGCCGGCGCTGGATCGAGCAGTCGCGCTCGAACAGGTGGACGAGGTTCCCTTGCTTGTCGCCGAGGAGCTGGACCTCGATGTGCTTGGCCTTGGCGATGAACTTCTCGATGAAGGCGTCGGCGCAGCCGAACGCGGCCTTGGCCTCGCTGCGGGCCTGCTCCAGGGCGCCGTCGAGGTCCTCGGCCTTCTCGACCACGCGCATCCCGCGGCCGCCGCCGCCCATCGACGCCTTGATGATGACGGGGAAGCCCATCGCCTCGGCGACCTTGCGGGCCTCCGCGCCCGGGACGACCGGGGCGCTCCCCTTCAGGACCGGGACGCCGGCCGACTCGGCCAGGGCCCGCGCGGCGACCTTGTCGCCCAGCCTGTCCAGGATCTCGGGCGAAGGGCCGACGAAGGCGATGCCGGCCGCGGCGCAGGCGCGGGCGAACTCGGCGTTCTCGGAGAGGAACCCGTAGCCGGGGTGGATCGCGTCGACCCCCTTCTCGACGGCCAGCTCGACGATCGCCGGGATGTTCAGGTAGCTGCGGATGGGCTCGCCGCCCTGGCCGATCTGGTACGCCTCGTCGGCCTTCAGCCGGTGGAGCGCGAACCGATCCTCGTGCGAGTAGATGGCGACCGTCCGGATCCCCAGCTCGTGCGCCGAGCGGAAGATGCGGATGGCGATCTCGCCCCGGTTGGCCACCATCAGTTTGCGGAACGACGTCATGCAAATCTTCCCGACGATCTAGGGGACGCGGCGGCTTCGACTCTCCGTTTCGGGCCGCGATTATCCCAGATCGGCGGGCTAGAACGCATCCTCATTTTCGGCCCGGACGGGATTCTCCAGCGTCCCGATCGGCGCGATCGTCGCGCGGACGACGTCGCCCGGCTTGAGGAAGGTCCCGGTGGCCGAGCCCACGCCCGAGGGGGTGCCGGTGGCGATCACGTCGCCGGGCTCCAGGGTCACGAACCGGGAGATGAACGACACCACCGCCGCGACGGGGAAGACCATCTCCGCCGTGGTGGCGTCCTGCTTCACCTGGCCGTTGACCGTCAGCTCGATCGGCAGCGCCTGGGGGTCGTCCACGGCGTCGGCCGAGAGGATGCACGGGCCCATCGGGCAGAACGTGTCGTGCCACTTGCCGTGCAGCCAGTCGAAGAACTTGTCGCGCTCGCGGGGCTTGCGGCCCGGGTTGGGCCGGAACGCGCGGTCGCTGACGTCGTTGACGACCGTATAGCCGGCGACGTAATCGAGCGCCTCGGCCTCCGACACGTCCCTGCACCGCCGGCCGATGACGACGCCCAGCTCGCATTCCCAGTCGATCTGGTCGGGCGAGGCTTCCGGGATGACGATCGGGTCGCCGGGGTGGGTGAGCGTGGTGCTGGGGGGCTTCGTGAAGACGTAGGGGAACGTCTCCTCGCGCTCGGTGGTCATGTACCCGCGCTCGGCGAGGTGCTTGGAGTAGTTCCCGGCCAGGAACAGCATCTTGCGAGGGGCGGGGAGCGGGACCAGGAGCTGCACGTCCTCGGCGGGGATGGTCAGCTCGTCCAGCGAGATGACGTCCAGCTCCTCGATCCAGTCGTAGAGCCGCCTCGCCTGCTCGTAGGACGCGCCGCCGGGGGGGAGGAGGTCCAGCAGATCCTCGGTGTCGGCCAGGATCATCTCGTCGCCGGTCTCGCGGCTGTACAGCTCGGCCGCCTGGTCGAGCGGGATCACCACGTCGTCGCGGTAGAACCCGGTCAGCACCAGGTCGTCGCAGCAGAATCGACAGACGCGCATGGGTGTGGCTCCTGGACGCCCTGACCCGACCGAAATGCCCGACGCACGACCTCAGGATGAGGGGATGATGGGGTCCAGTGTATCGGGGCCGGGTCGCAAGTCCAGATGGCCGATCGCTAGCCGATCGCCTCCCCCGCGTGGGCGCGGCGGGCGAGGTTGAGGCCCCCCTCGGCGGGCTCGTGGACGAGGGTGGGGGTCGGCTCGTAGCCGCGGGCGCCGAGGTCGGCCATCAGGGCGTCGGCGAGGGACGGGGTGGCGACGAGGAATCCGCCGGCCAGGCCGATGGGGAGCGGGCCGGAATGCCAGCCCAGCGAGCGGGCGGCGGCGGCGGCGGTCTCGCCCAGGTCGCGGGCGGCGGGCCTGATGAGCAGGTCGATCAGCGTCGGGTCCTTCGCCGCGGCCTCCATCACGGCCGGGACCAGGCCGGCGATGCGGGTGCGGTCCACGCCGGGGGCGTAGACGGCCGAGACGATCTTGCCGGGGCCGTCGATCTTCAGGGCCTTGCAGATGGACTCGGTCAGCGCGTCGGGGCCGGCGGGCGCGGGGTCGCGGCCATCGATCCGGCGGGCGATCAGCCGCAGCGCGGCGACGGCCACGGCGTAGGCGCTCCCCTCGTCGCCGAAGGTCACGCCCCAGCCGCCGGCGCGGGACTTCCTGCCGTCGGAGGCGCGCGAGACGGCGATGGAGCCCGTCCCCGAGATCACGCCGACGCCCCAGCCCTCGGGCGTGCCGGCGGCGACGACGAGGTCGCCGTCGTTGACCAAAACCAGGCGGTCGGCCCAGTTGCCGGCGACGGACCACTCGCCCAGCAGGGCCTTGTCCTCGGGGCGGTCGAAGCCGGCGACGCCCAGGCAGGCGACCGCCACGGCCCGAGGCCACAGCCCGGCCGCCGCGAACGCCCCGGCGATCGCCTCCTCCAGCGCGGTCCGCGCCGCGGCCGTGCCGACGGCCTTGGCGTTGGACGGACCGGCCTGGCCGCGGCCCGCGACCGTCCCGTCGGCCAGGCCGAGCAGGGCCACCGTGGACGTCCCGCCGCCGTCGACGCCCAGGAACAGCACGTCGGTCGTCGCGTCGCTCATATCCGGCTCGCCCCCGTCTTCGCCTGCACGGCCTTCCGCACCAGCCCGCCGTGGGCCTGCAACAGCGCCTCGGCCTCGGCCGGCCCCACGCCCGCCAGCTCCATCACCAGCGCGACCTTGAGCCGGCCGCCGGCCGCCGCCAGCAGCTCGACGGCGCGGGCGTCGTCGACCTCGGCCAGCTCGCGGAGCATCCGGCGGGCCCGGATCCGCAGCTTCTCGTTGACCGGCGTGAAGTCGATCATCCGGTTGCCCAGGGTCTTGCCGATCAGGACCATGGCCCCGGTGGTGATCATGTTCAGGACCATCTTCGTCGCCGTGCCGGCCTTCAGCCGGGTCGAGCCCGAGATGACCTCGGGGCCGACCAGCAGGGCGATATCCAGGTCGACCTCGGCGCCCAGCAGGCTCGGCCGGTTGCAGGCGACCCCGACGGTCGCCGCCCCCCGGGCCTTCGCCTCGCGGACGGCCCCCAGGACGTAGGGGGTGCGGCCGGACGAGGCGATGCCGACGACGATGTCGCGGTCGGTCACGTCCATCGCGGCGATCTCGGCCGCGCCGACCTCGGCGTGGTCCTCGGCCCCCTCGATCGACCGCGTCAGCGCGGCGTTGCCGCCGGCGATCAGGCCGACGACCATCTCGGGCGGCGTGCTGAAGGTGGGGGGGCACTCGGAGGCGTCGAGCACGCCGAGCCGGCCGGAGGTGCCGGCGCCGACGTAGATCAGCCGGCCGCCGCGCCGGAACCGCTCGGCGGTCCACTCCACGGCCTTCGCGACGTTCGCCGCCTCGGCCCGGACGGCCTCGACGACCTTGGCGTCCTCGTCGTTCATGATCGCGACGATGCCCGCCGCCCCGGCGGCGTCGATGGCCGTGGAGAGGGGGTTGCGGGCCTCGGTCAGCAGGTGGTCTTCCAGCGCCATCGTTCGGGACTCGCTCAGATCGTCGGTTGGAGGGACTCGGCCGCCGGGGCGAGGCGGGTGGGGAAGATGCGGCCGGCGGCCAGGCCGACCAGGAACGTGGTCGTCGATCCGACCAGGGCGAACCAGGGCCAGGCCAGCGGCGGGACGTCGGGCCACACGGCCGGGACGCCGAACTTGGCGAACGTCACCGCCGCCACGCCCGCCGCCATCCCCGTCAGGGCGGCCCCCTGCCCCACGTCCCTCGTCAGGTTCCCCAGCACGAACAGGCCCAGCAGGATCCCCGTCGTGAACCCGGCGATCGCCAGGGCGTTGGAGACCACGCTGGAGGTCAGCCCGGTGGCCCACACGGCCACCGCCGCCTGGAGCACGCCGAAGGCGATCGTCGCCCCCTTGGAGAGCCGGATCAGCCGGCGCTCGTCGGCGTCGCCGGTGATCGGCCGGTAGAGGTCGTTGATGAGGGTCGACGCCGAGGCGTTCAGCGAGCCGGACAGCACGCCCATCGCCGACGCGAACACCGCCGCCACGACCATCCCCTTGATGCCCGTCGGCAGCTCCTGGACGATGAACTGCGAGAACGCCCGGTCCGACTGCGCCGCCGCCGGCCCCGGCGGGAACTCGCCGAAGAACACATAGAGCGACACGCCGATGAACAGGAACAGGGCGAACTGGGCCAACACCACGAACCCGCTGGCGATCAGGGCCCCGGCCGCCTGCCGCTGCGACCGCGCCGCCAGGTAGCGCTGGACCATCATCTGATCCGCCCCGTGCGTCGCCGTGTTCAGGACCATGCCGCCGATCAGCCCGGCCCAGAAGGTGTAGGGCTTGGCCAGGGTGAACGAGAAGTCGAAGGTCTGGAACTTGCCGGCGGCCGTGGCCGTGTCGATGAGCTGGTTCCAGCCGCCGGGGAGCTTGTTCACCAGGACGTACAGGGCGATCAGGGCGCCGACGATGTAGACGGTGAACTGGAGGACGTCGGCCCAGATGACGGCCTTCACGCCGCCGAGGTAGGTGTAGACGATCGTCGCGGCCTCGACGGCGACGATGGCCACCTCGATCCGCCAGCCGGTGATGATGTTCAGGACGGTGGCCGCCAGGAACAGCCGCAGGCCGTCGGCGAGCGTCCGCGTCACCAGGAACAGCGTCGACGCCGTGCGCCGGGTCGCCTGGCCGAAGCGGTTGCCGAGGACCTGGTAGGCGGTCTCGATCTGGCCCCGGAAGTACGACGGCAGGAGGAAGGCCGCGATGACCATCCGGCCCACGACGTAGCCGATGGGGAGCTGCAGGAACTCGAAGTTCCCCTTGTACGCCTCGCCGGGGACGCTCAGGAACGTCACCGTGCTGGTCTCGGTGGCGACGATCGAGATCATCACCGCCCAGACGGGCATGTTCCGCTCGCCGAGGAAGTACCCCTTGAGCCCCTGGTCGCCCCTGCTCCCGATCCACCCCCCGAGCGCCGTGCACCCGAGGATGTAGACCACGATCACCGCCACGTCGATCGGACTCATGCGCCTCACCGTCGATCTGTTCGGGACGAAACACGCGCCAAGGCCCGCGACGCCTTGCGGTCGGGAGAGGGGTTCGATCTTAGCACACCCTCGGCCCGCCTTGCATCATGCACCGCGACAAGGGCCGATCGTCGGCGACGTCTCGACGGCTCCCGGTCGCCCCTCGGCCCGGGAGCCCCCCCGGGCTTGCGGACGCCGGCGAGGGCTTTAGAATTTCATCGGAGGTCGCCGATACTTCTTGCGGGGCGTCGGTGGAGATCGGGCCCGCCGCCGGGTGGGCGTCCCGAAGGCGCGGCGACCGGGGGTGGGCGAGGTGAGCACGGGACGAGCCATCACGAAGATCAACCTCGGCGGCGAGGGGGAGGAGCCTTCGATCCTCAATCAGCAACGCAGGGCCGTCCTGGACCCGGGCTGGCGAGGGTGCAGGAAAGGCGATACTTTGGAACAGCTCGCGTCGCAGGGTCATGACTTTCTCATATGCCCGAACACGGCCCTCTGCATCGCCGACGATTCGGTCGACCTCGTCGTCACGAATTCGGTCCGGATCGACGGCCTGGTGCTCGGTGAACCCACAGTCCAGTCGAGCGAGATCCGCCGCATCCTCGCGTCGGGGGGCGAATGGGTCCACGACGGCGTCGCCAGGTATACCAAGCCATGACGCGATTCCAGGACCTTCTCGCCGCAAGCCCCAACTCTTCTCCGTCGCGGGAGCAGGATCGGGCGTCTCGTGAATTGCCGGCCGTCGTGCGGGCCAGCCGCCTCCATTGGTGGGAGCCGTCCGCGCCGCCCGCGGGAGGGACGGCCGTCCTGCTGGTCGTCGCGCCCTGGTCGCATTACGACCTCGCGATGCTGGACGTCCTCGACGAGTCGGTCCCGGGGCCCGACCGTCCCGGCGAGGCCCCGCCCGTCTTCGTCGCGAACCTGGAGCGGTATCGGTCGGTCGAAGAATTGACCGCCGACATACCGATCCTCGAATCGTTCCCGTTCCAGTCCCCGATCGCCGCCCTGTGGCGTGACGGGGCCTTCCGCAACGTCGCATGGGGCAAGGCGGGCCGGGATCTCGTGGCCGACGCCCTGGACCTGCCGCCCGAGGCGTTCAACGAGCAGGTGATCGCGAGGACGCCTCGCTATTCGCCCTCGCCCGACCGGACCTCGCACGTCGGCGCCTGAAAGGCGCCGGCCATCGCCTCGCCGTGGACGCGGCCCCACTCGCAGAGGGGGCGGAGGGCTTCGGAGAGGGAGACGCCCAGGTCTGTGAGGGCGTACTCCACGCGCGGGGGGACCTCGCCGAAGTCGCGGCGGGAGACCAGGCCGTCGCGGGCCATCTCGCGGAGCTGCTGGGCGAGGACCTTCTCGCTGACGCCCGCCGCCAGCCGGCGCAGCTCGCCGAATCGGAGGGTGGCGTCCGACAGCCGCAGCCGCCACAGGATGATCGGCTTCCACTTGCCGCCGATCATGTCGAGCGTCGCCTCCAGGCCGCAGCGGCCGACGGGCCCTTCCATCGCGCTTCCTCCCCAGGGCACTTACCGATCGGTGCGTGGCACTAACCGATCGGTGCGTACTTGTCCGTCCGAAAGGCCCCCCTAGGATACCCGGCGTCCAGGCCCGGCGGGAACCTTAGGCGGAGGATGATCCGATGGCGAAGCTCGACGGCAAGGTGGCGGTGGTGACGGGGGCGTCCAAGGGGATCGGCGCGGAGATCGCCCGGAACCTGGCGGCCGAGGGGGCGGCGGTGGTCGTGAACTACGCCTCCGACCGCGAGGGCGCCGACCGGGTCGTGAAGGCGATCGAGGCGGCCGGCGGCCGGGCGGTCGCGGTCCAGGCCGACCTGTCCGAGCCCGCCCAGGTCGCGCGGCCCTTCGAGGAGGCGGTGAAGGCGTTCGGACGGGTCGACGTCCTGGTGAACAACGCGGGGATCTACCGGTTCGCCCCCATCGAGGAGGTGACGCCGGAGCTGTTCCACGCCCAGTTCGACCTGAACGTGCTGGGCCTGCTCCTGGCCACCCGCGAGGCCGTCCGGCGGTTCGGGCCCGAGGGGGGCTCGGTGGTCAACATCAGCTCCGTGGTCGCCACCGCCGCGCCGCCGTCGTCCTCGGTCTACTCGGCCACCAAGGCGGCGGTCGACGCGATCACGCGGTCGCTCGCGAAGGAACTGGGCCCGCGCAAGATCCGGGTCAACTCGGTGAACCCGGGGATGGTGGAGACCGAGGGCGTCCACGCGGCGGGCTTCGCCGAGGGGGACATGCGAGTCCAGTTCGAGGCCGCCGCGCCGCTCGGCCGCATCGGCCGTCCCGGCGACGTCGCGCCGGCCGTCGCCTTCCTCGCCTCGGACGAGGCCGGCTGGATCACCGGCGAGACCCTGGACGTCGCCGGCGGCTTCCGCTGACCGGGGCTCGCCGCCTCTCCCTTATATTATGAGGAAGTCAGTCGAGGATGATGCGGGGGGTGCCCTCGGCGTCGATGTCGACGACGTCGCCGCGGGCCATCTGCCGGCGCTTGCGGAACTCGGGCTCGCCGTTGACGCGGACGAGGCCGTCGGCGACGAGGTTCTTGGCCTCGCCGCCGGACATCACGACGTTCGCCCGCTTCAACACCTGGATCAGGTTGATAGGGCGGTCGCCGATCTCCAGGCGAATCTCCTGGGGGCCGGCCATCAGGGGGCCGCCTTGGGGGCCGGGGCCGGCGCGTCGGGGAGGCCGAGCTTGCTCAGGCCCTTGTCGATGGCGTCGGTGAGCGACTTCTCGATGCGCTTCTGGGCCTGGTCGACCGCGCCGTCGGCCCCCTGCTCCAGGCGCTGGCGGGCGCGGCGGACCTGCTCCTGGGCCTGGGCGACGCGGGCGCGGTACTGCTCGGCCTTCTTCTGGACCTCGCCCGCCTTCCCCTGGAGCTGGCCCGTACGGCCCTGGACCTGCTCGACCACCTTGTCGCGGGTCTCCGCGACGGCCCCCTGGACCTGGTCGGTCAGCTTGCCCCGGGTCTCGTCGACGGTCCCGGTCACGGCCTGCTGGAGCCGGGCCTTGTCCTTCTCGAACAGCTCGCGGAGCGAGCCCGCCTTGCCGTCGGCGTCGTCCGTGTCGAGCGCCTCGACGAGGGCCTGCTCGGCCTTCTTCCGGCCGTGGTCGACCAGGCCGTCCATCACCTGGCGGGCCGAGGGGAGCGCGGGGGCCTCGGCGGCGGGCTCCGCGTCGTCCGCGACGTCGCCGGCGACCGGGCCGACCTGGGCGTCGAGCCGGGCGGAGGCGCGGGAGGCGATCGCCGACGGGGCGGGGCGGGCGGGCGTCTCGGCCGGGGTCGCCTCCGCCACGTCGGCCGCCGGCGCGGGCTCGCCCGCGGCGATGGCGGCGGCGTCCTTCGGCCAGTACGGCGCCAGCGCCGTGCGGATCTCGCCCGGGAGGATCGGGCCCACGAAGCCGACGATCGTGTTGACGACCTTCCCCGACGTGCTGGTGAAGATGGGCGTGCGGGCGGACGGCGAGACGCTGACGACCAGCATGGTCCCCAGGATCCCGACCGCCACGCCTTCCACGCCGCCCAGCATCATCCCCAGGTGGCGGTCGAAGGCGTCGAACTTCAGCTTCCGGATGGTGTTGCGGACCATCCAGGCGACGCCGAACACGGCGCTCGAAACCACGACGTAGGCCGCGGCCATCGACATGGCGCGGGCGGCCTCGGGCGTGCCGGGGAGCCTGGGGGCGATGACGGCCGAGACCGGGTACGAGAACAGGTAGCCCAGGACCAGCGAGCCGATGCTCGCCAATTGCCAGGTGATCCCCCGCCACGCCCCCCGGATCATCGCGGCGATCAGCACCGCCGCCATGACCCCGTCGTAGATCGTCATGCGTCCGCCTCCATGTCTCGACGCCTGGCCCCCCGCGCCTCGTGCGCGGGGCGTCGCCAGCCGGGCCGCGGCATGGTAGCGGAGCATCCCGAACCCGAGAAGTCGGAATTCCTCAAGCGGACGGCCGCCCCGGCCGACGCGGCTTCGACTGGGTTCGTCCGCGCGCCGTCGGCCTCGACTTGCCGCGATACAACCCGTTTACCAACAAAGCATTAAGCTCGATATTCGACTGGTTTCGTTCGTCGAAGTCGATTTCGTTTTTCGACACTCCTCGCGGAACACCACCGGGATCGATCGGGAACAGTGGCCCGGCCGGCCCGGCCGGGCGTCGAGGGCCGAGGCGTGGGGAGGATCGTCTCCCGATGAGTCGCGGACGCCCGGCCGGGCCGGCCGGGCCACTGTCCCTTCAAGACTTACGTCGATCCCTGGTGGTGTTCCGCGAGGAGTCTCCGATTTTTCTGACCGTCCCCGAGTTTGGGGCGGCGTCGGCCCCGATCCAGGATTCTGGGGAGGAGGTTTCGATGGCCCGCGGCACCCGAAATCCCTCCCACGGCCCGTCGACCGATTCCGGCTTGCCAAAGACCTCTATCGTCGAATGATCCTCGGACGGGGCGAGGGGATTTCACCTTTCGCCCGTCGAGTCGGGATTTTCGCCGCGGGGCCTCATGCCGCGACCCTGGCGTCCCGCTCGTCGCCCTCGGCGACGGCGTGGCGGACGGCCTCGGCGACGCCGACGGGGCGGATGCGGGGGAAGAGGGCGCGGGCGGCGTCGTCGCGGACGACGGTGGGGTTCTTGAGGCCCTCGATCAGGTGGCGGCCGACGTTGAACTTGTTGGGCGTCACCAGCGCCAGCCACAGGCCGGAGAGCCACGGCGAGAGGACCGGGACCGAGATCAAGACCCGATGCAGGCGCTTCTGGCGGGCGTATTCCTCGATCAGCGCGCGGTACGGGACCACGTCGGCGCCGCCGATCTCGACGATGCGGCCCTCGCCGGGGGGGAGGTCGAGGGCCGCGGTCAGGTAGGCGACCACGTCGTCCACGGCGATCGGCTGCGTGGGCGTGGAGAGCCACCGCGGACAGACCATCACCGGCAGGCGGTCGGTCAGGGTCTTCACCATGTCGTAGGAGAGGCTGCCGGGGCCGAGGATCGCCGAGGCCCGGAACTCGATCGTCTCCACGCCCGAGACGTCGCGGAGGATCCGGCCGACCTCGTGGCGACTCTTCAGGTGCGGCGAGAGATTCGGGTCGGAGTCGTCGCCCAGGCCGCCGAGGTAGACGATCCGGCGCACGCCGGCGGCCCTGGCGGCCTCGGCGAAGTTCGTGGCGGCCTCGCGGTCCTTCTCCTCGAAGTCGCCGTCGTTCGCCATCAGGTGGACGAGGTAGTACGCGACGTGGACGCCCTTCAGCGGGGCGTCGAGCGAGGCGCGGTCCAGGACGTCCCCCTCGACGGGCTCGACGCCGGTGCCGAACTTCTCGCGGATCTCGTCCGGCTTGCGGGCCAGGCAGCGGATCCGGCCGCCGCGACGCTCCAGCGCCGGGACGAGCCGGCCGCCGATGTAGCCGCTGGCCCCCGCGACCAGGACCGGGGGCGATGGTTCGGGATTCGCGTGCATGGGATCGTCCCGCGTCCTTTTGGGTTGAATCTCACGGTGAAGTCGATGCACAGCCTCCGCAAACCGTCTGCCGAAACCGTCCGGAAGTTCCTCGAAGGGCAGGCGAAGCTCGACTTCACCTACTCCCCCGTCGGCGCGACGGCCGACCCCTCCCCCCCGGCCGACTACCGCCTGAACCACACCCGCGAGCGGATCGGGGCCGGCCGCGAGGCGTTCGAGCGCGCGAAGGCCGCCCTCCGGCGCTGGGACCAGTTCCGCATCGGCTGGGCCGAGATCCAGCCGGCCGGGGCCCCGATCCGCGAGGGGGAGGTCGTGGCGATCGTCGCCCACCGCCTGGGGCTCTGGTGGCTCAACGCCTGCCGGGTCGTCTACGTCGTGGACGAAGACGACCCGGCCGTCCCCTTCGCCCGCTTCGGCTTCGCCTACGGGACCCTCCCCGACCACGTCGGCTCGGGCGAGGAGCGGTTCCTCGTCGACTGGGACGCGCGGACCGACGAGGTCTTCTACGACGTGGAAGCCTACTCCCGCCCCCATCTGCTCCTCGCCCGCCTGGGCTCCCCTTACATGCGCCGGTCCCAGCGGCGTTTCGGCCGCGAATCGGCCGCGGCGATGGTGCGGTCGATGGCCGAGAAGGGGACCGCGCCGCCGGCGGGGTGATCGGGCCCGGGCGCGGGCGTTACATTCTGTTACGCGATTCCGCGGCGACGGCCCTTCAAATCCGGGGGTGCGCCCCCCTACCCTTGTAGACGTCGGCGACGTCGCGAGGAGGCGGCGGGGCCGACTCCACCACAACCGCCGGAAACCGACCGAGGGACCTCGCCATGACCTCCCCCATCCTCCGCCCGACCGACCGTCGCGCCTTCCTGGGCGCCGTCGCGACGGGCGCGGCGTTCTTCACCACGCGCGGGCTGTTCGCCGAGGAGCTGGCCCGCACGCCCTCGCGGACTGAGGGGCCGTTCTACCCGGACAAGCTCCCGCTCGACCAGGACAACGACCTCATCGTCCTGGGCGATTCGCTCACGCCCGCCGTGGGCGAGATCACGCACCTGCACGGCCGGATTCTCGACGTCGCCGGCACCCCGCTGAAGGGCCTGACGATGGAGATCTGGCAGTGCGACGCCAACCAGGTCTACCTGCACTCGGCCGACAGCGGCCGGAACGCCGCGAAGCAGGACAAGAACTTCCAGGGCTTCGGCCGGTTCACCACCGGCGCCACGGGCGAGTACCGCTTCCGCACCATCAAGCCGGTCCCCTATCCCGGCCGCCCCGCCCCTCACATCCACTTCAAGATCAAGAAGGGCGACCGCGACCTGCTGACCTCGCAGATCAACATCGCCGGCCACCCCGGCAACAAGGTCGACGGCGTCGTCCAGGGGGGCATCAGCGTCTTCGACCGCGAGCTGCTGATGGCCGAGTTCAAGCCCGTCGCGGACTCGAAGACGGGCGAGCTGACCGCCGCGTTCGACGTGATCCTCGGCCGCACGCCCGACGATCACGTCCTGCACGCCCTGCGCGACGCCCGCCTGCGGAACGCCTGAGCCCTTCATCGATCGAGAGGTGATCTCATGATTTCCACGCTGATCGTCGCGGTCGTGCTGGCGCAGGGGCCTGGCGGCGGGCCGTCGCTCTCGAAGGCGGCCGACGTCGAGGACCTGGTCGGGCGGATGACGGCGTTCGACAAGGACGGCGACGGCAAGCTGACGAAGGCCGAGGTCTCCGACGCCCGCCTGCTGGGCCTGTTCGCCCGCGCCGACGCGGACGGGGACGGGGCCGTGACGAAGGCCGAGTTGACGGCGCTGGGCGAGGCCGAGCACTCCGACACGCCCGACTTCGATTTCGGCCCCGGCGGGCCTCCCCCCGGCGGGCCCCCGCCCGGCTTCCCCGGCACCCCCGCGGCGCGTCCCGGCGAGGTGCTGTCGCCGCCGGTTCGGAAGGCCCTGAACCTCACCCCGGAGCAGCGGGCGAAGGTGGACGAACTCCAGGCGAAGGTGGACGCCGCCCTCGCCGAGATCCTGACCGACGCCCAGAAGAAGGAGCTGAAGGCCGCCGCCGATCGGCCGGCCCCTCCCGGCCGTCGCCGCCCGCCCGGCGGCCCGCGGCGCTGACGAGCGAAGGATCCGGCCGTCCGGGGATCGGCGACATGGCAGGCGGGGCGATCTAGGTTAGGATGGAGCCGTCGGGGGCGTTGTGGCCCCCGGCGCGATCCTAACCCCGGGAGCCTCCCCCTTGGAGCCGACCTTCCTCCTCGCCGCGACGACCGACGCGGGCCCCGGGCTCCCCCCCTGGATCACCACGGCGGCCTACCTGTGGCTGGCGATGTTCTGCGGCTGGGCCTGGCGCGAGGGCCGGGGGCGCGAGAGCCGGCTCGGCTCGCTCGCATGGCTGGGGCTGGCGGCCCTGTTCGCCGCCCTGGCCGTCGCCAGGCCGTTCGGCCTGCAATGGAGGCTCGCGGCGGCCTTCCGGCAGCGGGCCGTCGAGGGGGATTGGTACGACATCCGCCGTGGGTTCCAGGTGCAGGTCATCCTGGCCGCCGTCGCGGTCGCGACCCTGGCCGCGATCGCCGTCGCGGCGGTCGCGATCCGGGCGCGGTCCCTGCGCACGCTCGCGGCCTTCGGGCCCGTCGCCGTGCTGCTGGGATTCCTCGCCGTCCGGGCCATCTCGCTCCATTACGTCGACCTGGTGCTCTACCGGCGCGTCGGCGGGGTGGAGGTCAACACGGCCATGGAGTCGACGCTCCTCGGCCTGGTCGCGGCGGGGCTGATCTGGCGATCGACCGGGGCGCGCGACCGGGCCCCGGGGGCCGCGACCCCTCGGGACGACGGCACCGGGGCCCGGAAATATACGATCCGATGACGGCGAAGGCCGGCCTCGCCCGGGATCAGTTGGCGACCGAGACCATCTTGGGGACGCCGTGGTCCGCCATGAACGGATAGCCCGGCGTGAACGTCGGCGCCACGACCTCCTGGAGCTTCGACGACGACCAGATCCCGTGCCGCTCGTTGCCCGGGAAGAAGACCTCCTGCTCGAACGAGAGGGGCTTGTCGAGCGCCCATTTGGACGCCGAGGCGATCCCCATCATCTGGATAGGGTAGTCGCCGGCGCGCTCCATGTCGCCGAGGCGGATCGGGTCGGAGAGCTTGAGCCCGGCGTGTCGGAAAGCCTTCTCGGTCAGCTCCACGCAGTACAGCGCCGAGTCGTCCAGGCCCAGCTCATAGTCGAACGGGACCTGCTTGGCGTAGACGTCGTGGCAGTACTCGATCACCTGGGGGATCTTGTCGCGATACTCCGGCCGGAGTCGCTTGACGCCGAAGTTCCCCACGTTGTCCAGGATCCAGACGCAGAACGGCTGGCGGGCGACGCTCGTCCGGGTGGTGTCGTAGACGACCGGCTCGCCGTCCTCGATCGAGACGATCCCGGTGTGCGAGAATTTGCTGTTGCTCGCGTTGGCCAGGAACCGGCTCATCGGGAACCAGCCCTTCGCCACCCGGGCGTCCCCCATCCGGAAGACGACGTCGCCGCTGCGCAGGTGCTGCCGGCCCCAGGCGTCCCAGCGCTGCATATGGGGCGTCATGGCGATCGGCGGGAGCTGGCCGTCCTTGCGGGCCTGGGTGGCCGCCGGGCCCCAGTAGTTGCCGTGGAATCCGTGGGGGACCATGCGCTCCGTCATCTCGCGCTCTTCGGGAGGGTTGAGGAACCACGGCGCGGCGAGCAGCAAGAGCCTGAGCATCTGGGCCTTCTCCAGAGTATCGGAACGCGTCGATCTCCCCGCTTCCGCCTCATTTCCAACGGCGGGGGGGTCGGACGGTGACGCCGACGTCGACATCCTGATACGTAGGATTATAACACATGGGAAATCCCGGAGGCTCGGCCTCTTCCTCGTCGCGGCCGGCCTCCCCCTTCACCATGTAGGCCCGGGCAAGATCAGTGCCGCGCCAGGGTCGCCCGAGCCTGAAGTTCCCGGAGCGACCGCTCCAGGATGTCCTCGGGCGCGCCGTCGGCCGTCACCGCGACCAGGCGACCGGACCTCTCATAATAATCGGCCAGGGGCCGCGTGCTCTCCTCATAAGCCTGCATCCGGACCCGGATCGACTCGGGCCGGTCGTCCTCGCGCTGGATCAGCGAGCCGGCGCAGAGGTCGCAGATCCCCTCCTTATGAGGGGGGCGGGCCGTGACGTGATACACCGCCTTGCACTTCGAACACGTCCGCCGGCCGCTCAGGCGGTCCACGATCTCGGGCAGCGGCAGTTCATAAGAGAGGACGGCGTCCAGCGATACGCCCTGGCGGACCAGCAGATCGTCGAGCGCCTCGGCCTGCGAGACCGTGCGCGGGAAGCCGTCGAGCAGGAAGCCGCCGCAGCATCCCAGGCATCCCGAACGCTCCTCCACCATCGTCACGACCAGGCCGTCCGACACCAACTCCCCGCGCCTCATCGCGTCGAGGGCCGATCGCAACGCCGGGCTCGGGTCGTGCTGGCACGACGCCGCCCGGAACACGTCGCCCGTCGACAGGTGGCACGTCCCCAGCGACTTGCACAGCAACTCCGCCTGCGTCCCCTTCCCCACCCCCGGCGGCCCCAGCAGCACCAGGCGAAACGCCCGGCTGCGAGCCTCCGGCGTCACGCTGCAAACCGCCTCGCCCCCCTGGAACCACGCCGCCCTATCATTCGTCGCATCCATCCCAATCTCACCTTTCGCTCGCCCGCGGACCGTTTCGGACTCCCATCGGGACCACTCCACGATATCCATGAGCCGCCGCCTTCCTCCATCCCATCGGACGATTTTTACAGAATTTTCCGTTTCAACAATTTCATCAGTTTCACCATCATCATGTCGGCTTCCGCGCCAGGTTCGTCGAGCGCCCGACGAATGGTTGAAGCGACGTTGCGGCCTGGGCCGATTAATCGAAGGAGGCTTACTGCGTCGAGGAGGTCGTCGTGCCCATAGACCGCGCATCGCGACCGGCGCGGGCGCTCCTGCGGAGTTGCCTGGCCCTGGTCGCATCGAGCCTGACGTTCGCGACGGCCTGGGCCCAGGAGCCGACGCCGACGGACGTCGAGGAGCGATTCCGCCGGCTGGAGCGGGTCGTGGCCGAGCAGGCCGAGCAGATCCGGCGGCTCTCCGACGAGAACCGCAAGCTGGCCGACCGGGCGCGGGAAGGGTCGCCCGAGCCGCCCGCCACGACCTTGCCCGCGATCGTCGACGAGGCGACGCCTACCCCCGCGGAGGCCGGCGACGATCCCGGGGGGGCGTCGACGCCCGCCGAGGCGTCGGATTCGTCGCCGGACGCCGGGTCGTCCTCGTCCTCTTCGGTCGACTCCACGGGCGCCTGGAGGGCCGAGCGCGGCGCCTTCTCGGCGTTGATGGATGCGGGCGACGAGTCGATCCCGGAATCGGACGTCGCCTGGTCGTCGCGATCGTTCATCGCGGGCGCCTACGACAAGGGCTACGTCCTGGTCGCGCCGTCCGACCGCCAGCGGACGCCGTTCTCGCTGAAGCTGAACGTCACGACGCAGGTGCGCTACACGGGCTTCGCCCGCTCCGTCGAGAGCTGGACCGATTCCGCGGGCCTGATCCTCCCGGTGCGCAACCGCAGCTTCTTCACCCTCAACCGGAACTGGTTCAGCTTCTCGGGGTTCGCGTTCGACCCTCGGCTCCGGTTCAACGCCACGGTGTTCAGCACCTCGGCGACGAACCAGACGATCGCGTTCGGCCTGGTGAGCTACGAGTTCTCGAAGGCGTTCATCGCCAGCTCGGGCTATTACAAGGTCCCCGGGACGCGCGAGTGGATCGAGTCGGCCCGCTATCCGCTGGGGGTCGACCGGACGATGGCCAACACGTTCTTCCGCCCCGGCATCAGCCCCGGCGTCTGGGCCCAGGGCGAGCCGGTCCGCAACGTCTACTACTACGCCGGCGTCTTCGACGACCTCAGCTCCGTCATCAACACCGCGAGCCGGACGACCACCAACATGACCTACGCGGCGAACGCCTGGTGGGAGCCGCTGGGCTCGTTCGGGCCGGGCTACGCCGACGAGGAACACCACGAATCCCCCGTCGTCCGGCTGGGTGCGAGCGTCGTCTACAACCGCAGCCGCCGCGAGCCCAACCTGGCGCTGGGCCAGACCAACCCCGAGAACACCATCCTGCGCCTCTCCGACGGCACGCCGCTGTATCAGCGCGACGCCCTCGCGCCGGGCGTGACCATCCAGGCCGCCCACGTCCTGCTGGCCTCGTACGACCTCTCGCTGAAATACCGCGGCCTGAGCCTCTCCACCGAAGCCTACACCCGATGGATCACGGACCTGGAGCCGAACGGCCGCGCCCCGCGCGGGGCGCTCGACGACATCGCGGACGTCGGCGGCTTCGTGCAGGGCTCGTACGCCCTGATCCCGAAGCGATTCGAGCTGTTCGCCCGGACGTCCGGCGTCTTCGGCCGGTTCGGCGACGGCAGCGACTACGGCGGCGGCGCCAACTGGTACGTCTTCGCCCACCGCAACGTCCGCGCCACCTTCGAGGCCAAGCGCATCAACCACTCGGCCGCCGACAACGTCCTGTACGGCTACTTCGCCGGCCAGAGCGGCACGCTGTTCCAGGTCCAGTTGCTCACCGACTTCTGAGACATCCCGGGGTTTGGCATCACATCTGCGTAGCTCGACACCCATTCGATAAGACCACTTCGTGGTTCTTGCTAGGGTCGATCTGGAACGATTTCTGGAAGAAGGATCGCGAGCCCAGGGTGGCGCAATCAAGAGGCTGGGGATGTTCCCAGGCCGAGGATGGGCTCCGGCGGTCCTTGCAGACGGAACGAAGCTTGCGCAAAGGCTCTGCTCGCCTGCGAGCAGAAGGGTTCACCCGGACGGAATCGATCATCGCCATGCAAGGCAGCCAGAGCGTCGTCCAAGCCCTGAGCACCAAGGAGCGGCGACATGCCCTTCGTGTTTCGACGGATCTGCCTCGCGACGGTGATCTGCCTGGGAGGGCCGCTTTGCGTGACAGCATCAAAGGGAGAGCAAGGCCCCGGGTCGGTCGTTCCTGTTGAACTGATCATCCCTCTCGGATCGATCGAGCGAGATCTGATCCAGGAAGCGGTCAAGGAGCGCCCCGAGGGGCAACGTCACCTGCCCTACCTTTCGTGGAAGCATGGCAACCAACTGATCAAGGACATCCCGACCAATGTCGAGACCTTGGTTCCGCACACGGTGATCGTGAAGGAGACCTTCGAGACCACTCGAAAGGTCGCCAAAACCGTGCGGTCGCTGGTGCCCGAGAAGCGTCAGGTCGCACTGGGCGTCCTCTTCCCGGTCTTCTTCTTCAACACGGTGATGGTCGAAAAGGTTTCGGAAATCATGGTGGACGAAGTCGTCCCCGTCGTGCGCGATGTCGAGAAGACGGTTATGAAGCCGATCAGGAGCTTGACCTCCCTGGACGTCGACCTCGCCTACGATGTGGACTTGAACAGCCTTTCGGTGTCGAGCGAGCAGGGGTTGATCAAGGTGGTCGCCAAGCTGGGCGTCGATCTGAATGCGACCTTGGTCAAGGCCGGGCCGTTGCCGGTGGGCTTGACCGCAAGCCAAGACGTTCAGGCCGTGGTGACGGCCACGCGAAAGCCGCAGTGGACCCCCGACGGGCGGCTCGAATTCGTGGGAGGCGATGCTCAGGTTGACTGGAGTCTGGGCGGCCTCCTCTCGGCCTTCGACTACGATTTCACCTACGTCCTCAATAAGCAACTCCTCAAGCTGGTCGCGGACAGGCTCCTCGACGATGCCCTGAGCGATCGCCTGGGAACCCTGAATCCGCTCTCTGGCCGCATCGACGACCTCGTCAAGCCGCTCGCCCTCGGCCATAGCGGCGACCTCTGGCTCGCGATCAAGGCCCGTGAGTTGATCCTCGCCCCCTGGTCCGTCGATGCAGAAGTCCGCTCCACGGTTTACCTCGTGGGCGCACCGGCCCTGACTTCGGGCGAAGAGCCCCCGCCCGAAGCGGCCCCCGCACGACGACGGCTCGGGCCGCAAGAAGCGCCCCCATCCCCCCGATTGGAGATACACGCGATCCTGAAAGACGGATGGATGTCTGCCAAGTTCAAGGATCTCGCCGGGGAAAGCTTCGCCTTTCTTGCTCCGAGGGTCGAGGCTCGCCAGAAAAGTCTCGGCCTCACGTTCGGAGGCGATGGTGGAGTCGAATTGGAGACGGCGATCGACGTGGAGGCCTCGCCGGACGGCCTCAATCTCGTCGTCAAGCGGGTAGCCCCCGTGACGGCTCAACCCCAAACATTGGTCTCCTACTTTTTGGGCAAGGCCGCTGAGAAAGCCCTGGACGCAATACCCAGCATCGACGCCATCGGCCGCGTGAAGGCCGCACTGGCGGATGCCCGAAAGAAGACCCCCGGGCTTACTATCAGCAGCGAGGCCGAGAAACTCTCCGGAGTCACCGCCACCCCTGAGGGCCTTGTGGGGACGATTACGGGGAAACTCGGGCTCAGTTACACCCACTGAGCCGCGCAGCGGGGGGGAAGTCGGCCGATCCTGAAGGCAGTCGACCGCTTCCCTCCACTTGGCTCTTACCAGAACAGGATGTTCAGCCCGATCAGCACGATGCCGACCACCGCCGCCCAGAACTTCGGGGCCCGGTACCAGGCCACGGGCCCGTCGTCCGGCAGCGGGGTCAGGCCGAGGACCAGGTCCCGCAGCTCGGATTCCGGCTTCGGGGTCGTGAACAGGCTCACGACGACGATCGTCGACATGCAGATCAGCAGCGTCCACATGGAGCTGTAGACGTTCACCGCCATCGGCTTGGCCTTCTCGGACCGGGCGATGTACTTCGAGTGCGCCGGGTTGAACTCGGCCGGGTTGAACGTCTGCGTCACGTCCGACGCCACAACCCGCACGCCAGGCTTCAGGACCACCTCGACCCCCTCGGCCCCGAACTTGTCGGGCCGGTTCGACCCGGACAGGACGACGTCGGGCGCGATCAGCCGCACCGGGACGTTTTCGCCCTTCTCCTCGACCTCCGCCGACGCCCTCGACTCCTGCTCCAGCGTCCGATCCCCCGCCAGGAATGGCGCGCCGCCCGGGGCCTCGATCGGCACGTTGGTCGAGCGCACGGTCCCCCGCTCGACCGTCACCCGGGTCACGACCTCCGAATCCCCGTCGCCCATCTTCTCGACCGTCACCACCGCCCCGGGGTCCAGGAACGCCGTCGGCGCGGGCCGATGGCCCTCGGGGAACGTGTGGACGAACGCCCACATCGCCATCGACGAGAGGATGGCCGTCAGGAAGCCCACGAACGCCCCCGTCGGCGTCGCCCGCTTCCACAACATCCCCAGGATCACCACCCCGAACAGCGGCACGATGAAGAAGAAGATCAACACCTGGAGGAATTCCAGGATGTTTGAGAAGTAGAACAGCGCATACGCCGTCCCCACCGACATCATGATCCCGAGCACCGAACAGATCCGCCCCATGGCCAGATAGTGCGAGTCGCTCGCGTTCCGTCGGATCAGCGCCCGGTACACGTCATACGTCCAGACCGTCGCGAACGCGCTGGCGTTCCCCGCCATCCCCGACATGAACCCGGCGATCATCGCCGTCACGCCCAGCCCCAGCAGGCCGGGGCCCAGATAGCGTCCCATCAGCAAAGGGAGCACGTCGTTATAAGTGCGGTGCGTGATGTTCGCCCGCGGGTCGGCCTCGGAGACCAGGACGATCGGCGTGCCGTCGCTGTGCAACAGCACCGCCAGCCCCAGCAGGCCCGGCAGCGTGACGATTAGCGGCACGCACATCTTCAACGCCGCGCCGATGATCGTCCCGTTCTGGGCCGATCGCAGGTCCTTGGCCACGATCACCCGCTGCACCTGGAGGAAGTCGGTGCACCAGTAGCCGAACCCCACCCCCACCGCCAGGCCGAAGACCATCCCGATCCAGTCCACGCCCATCGGGTTGGCGTCGAACGAGCCCAGGTTGCTCCACAGGCTCGTGAAGTTCGCGTTCGCCACCGTCGGGTGGATCACCGGCACGTTGCGCCCGATCTTCTCGACCAGCCCGCTCCAGCCGCCGGCGTCGATCAGGCCCAGCACCGGGATCAGCAGCGACCCGAACCAGATCAGGAAGTACTGGAGCACCTCGTTGAACACCGCCGAGACCAGCCCGCCCAGCATCACATAGACGGCCACCGTCAGCGACGAGACCCAGATGCTCACGTTCATGTCCCAGCCCAGCAGCAGGTTGAGGATCTTCGCCATCGCGAACATGCTCGCCCCGCTCACCAGCACCGTCAGGAACGAGAACGAGATCCCCGCCAGCGCGCTCGTCCCCAGCCCGAACCGCAACTTGAGGTAGCCCGGCACCGAATGCGTGTTGCAGATGTAATAGAAGGGCATCATCACGATGGCCAGGAACAGGATGGCCGGCACCGCCCCGAACCAGTAGGCGTGCGCCCCCAGCATCCCGTACTGATAGGCCATCGCCGACCAGCCCATCGTCTCCAGCGAGCTGAGATTCGCCGAGATGAAGCTCAGCCCCGCGATCCAGGCCGTCATCTTGCGGCCCGCCATGAAGAAATCCTCGCCCGTGCTCACGTACTTCTTCAGATAGAAGCCGATCCCCAGCACGACGACGAAGTAGATCGCAATGATCGCGACGTCCAGCGGGCCCATCGAGATCAAGGGCGCGCCGGCGGCGAACAGCATGGGCCACGACGTCACGTCCAATCCCCCCCCCCGCCCGCGCCGACGCGGCCGGCGATGATTCAAGAAATGCAGCACGACTTATCGGAAGCGGCCGCCATCGTAGGGGACCCCGACCGCCCGTGCAACCACGCCGGACCGGTCGTAGCGAAAATTCCGAGAAGAAACCGAGGTGGGTTGTTGACCTCCGGCGATCGTCTGATACTATTACCCCTGTCGAGCGAACAACGCTGAGACGAAAAGAAACGGCCGACCTGGTCGCAACGACGGGTCGGCCGAAATCGTCGAGGACGACGCGAACTCGAGTGGCGGGGACGTCGTAGGAGGTCCGGAAGCGGATCTGCTGCGAGGGAGAGCCGCCGATCTTTG
>Ga0209958_1000810_pt1 | contig 36475 bp, 33 predicted proteins | sample ThiBio_inoc_plan_FD_183942 | JGI IMG/M metagenome (GOLD analysis project Ga0209958, IMG submission 183942) | Wastewater bioreactor microbial communities from Cape Town, South Africa - Thiocy_inoc_plan (SPAdes) | ecosystem: Engineered > Bioremediation > Thiocyanate > Unclassified | place: South...
ACTTCAACTGATCAGCGAGCTCCTTCTGCCGACGCCTGCGCTCCTCGCGCTCCGGACTGATAGCCATGGTCTCCATGATGTTCTCCTTCGAGGTGAACCCCACTCACACAGACCATCTGACACCCCCGGCGCTCCTGGCCGGGTATGGGCCGGTCGACGCCGAAACCGCCCGCCGCCTTGCCGCGAACGCACCCGGCTGGGACCGGGTCATGACCGACCCCTACACCGGCGCCGTACTCGGCGTCGACCGATACCGGAAGAACAAAGACCTCGAACGACACCTCCGCGCAAGAGACGAACGATGTCGCTGCCCCGGATGCATCAGACTCGCACGAGGGACCGATGTGGACCACACCGTGGATGCCGCACGCGGCGGCCCCACCGAACACACCAACCTCGCCCACCTCTGCCGACGACACCACACCCTCAAACACGAAACCGCATGGCGCGTCCGCCAACTCCCCGGCGGCATCCTCGAATGGACCGGACCCACCGGCCGCACCTACCACGACCGACCACCGGGTGTCGTCACATTCGTACCCGACGAAACTACCGCCGCCGCGCTGAACGAGACCGCACCGTTCTAAGAGCCAGCCGCGGCACCACGACGCAGCACGCTGCCCTAGATCAGTGCGCTTGGGCAATGATGTGAATGATGAACATCATCCTGCGTCCCTGGACCCGCGCGGATGCACCGGCGCTCGTTGCAGCCGCCGCGAGCAGTCCGGATCTCGCGCCCCAATTCGGCGACGTCGCCCTGCACAGCCTCGAGGTCGCCGAGATATTCATTGACGAGTCCTTGCGTTTCGACGCGACGGCGAAGAACTGGGCAGTCGTTGAGGAGGGGGTCGCGGTGGGAAACGTCGGCGCATCGGCTATCGATTTTCGGCACGAAAGCGCCTGGATGTACTACTGGCTCGCAGCCGCAGCTCGCGGAAAGGGATACGCCACCGCCGGCCTCCTCGCGGCATCCAACTGGGCCTTCCGGAACGGACTCCACCGCCTCGAGCTCGGGCACCGCATCAACAACCCTGCCTCATGCCGGGTCGCCACCGCCGCCGGATACCAGCCCGAAGGGATCGAGCGCGAGAAGCTCAGGTACTGCGACACCCGGTATGACGTCGAGACGCATGCGCGACTTGCGAGCGATCCCACCCCGAGCACTCACGCGCCAGCACTGCCCCTCGTCGGTTAGGCCCTACTCCCCCAGCGCCGCAGGACCCTGCTCGACAAGGACACGGAATTGCGCGGCGTCGATGATGCGGATGCCGAGCTCCTCGGCTTTCGCGAGCTTCGAACCCGCGCCTGGTCCCGCCGCGACGAAATCCGTCTTCTTCGACACGCTCGAGGCAGCCTTCCCACCGGCAGCCATGATCGCCTCCTGCGCACCCTCGCGGGTGTATCCCTCAAGAGTCCCGGTAGCCACAACCGTGACACCCTCGAGAACGCCGCCCGAGGCGGCAGCAGCGCCAGGACCCGGATGCCCGGGAGTAGCAAGCTGCGCTCCGGCAGCCGCCCAGCGATCGACGATCTCCACGTGCCAGTCGACCTCGAACCAATCGATGATCGCATCGGCGATGATCGGCCCTACGCCCTCGACCGCGGCCAGCTCCTCGCGCGCTGCGCGCCGGATCGACCAGATGGACCCGAACCACTGCGCGAGGGCACGGGCAGCAACGGGTCCGACGTGCCGTATGTTCAGCGCAACGATGAACCTCCAGAGCTCCTTCGTTTTCGCCTTATCCAACTCATCGAGAAGAGTGAGAGCCTGCGCTGATGGTCCATACACGGGATGGTTCTTGCGGATTCCCCTTGCCCGACGCTCGGAGGTCGACAGTGTTTCCGTCCCTGGCGGGTAGGTGTGGTGGAGAACCTTCCGAAACGGATACTCGACAATCTCCTTGCCGTCGTCGTTCAGCTTCGGCTCACCTGTCTCTGGGTCGCGCACGACCACGCCGATAGGGACGAGGCGATTCGGCCAGAGATCGAACAGCTGCGCCTCAACGGGGGTTGCTCCCAGTTTCATGCTCCAGCGAATGCGAGGCTGTGCCGAGGCACCCCTTCGCCCGCGCACCGGGCGCGGACGAAGAAGGCGAACTCGCCGACCGAGCAGCGCGAGTGCTGCCGCCGTCACCTCGCCAAGCGCCTCGATATCGAGCGCCCCGCGAGATCCGATGTGCTCGACCCGCCCGCGCACCTGCGCCGGACATGACCTCGTGTTCGGGCACCGCAGGTCAATGTCGCCCTCTTTCGCAGGAGCCAACGGCGACCCGCATTCGGGGCAGTTCGCCGGCATGACGAACGCGCGTTCGCTCCCGTCGCGCAACTCGACGACCGGCCCCAGGACCTCGGGAATGACATCGCCCGCCTTGCGGATGACGATGGTGTCACCGATCAGCACACCCTTGGCCTTCACGACATCCTGGTTGTGCAAGGTCGCTTGGCGCACGACGCTGCCCGCAACCCGCGCAGGTTCCATGACGGCGAAGGGCGTGGCACGTCCGGTGCGCCCGACCGACACGACGATATCGAGCAGCTTCGTGTTCACCTGCTCGGGCGGGTACTTGTAGGCGATCGCCCAGCGCGGAGCGCGGCTCGTCGCTCCCAGCTCGTCATGGAGAGCGAGCTCGTCTACTTTCACCACAACACCGTCGATCTCGTGCTCGACATCGTGGCGATGCTCGCCATAGTGGCGGATGTAGTCGGCAGCGGCATCCACTGACTCCGCGACCGTGAAGTAGCGACTCACCGGCAAACCCCACGTCTCCAGCAACCCGTAGACCTCGCTCTGGGTCGCTACCGGAGGATTCGGCCAGGCACCGATGCCGTGAACGGTCAGTCGCAGCCGCGAGAGCCGTTCGTGCATCGCCTCGAGCTGGCGCTCGTTCTTGCCCTCACGCTTCTGCCGCAGCGACCCGGATGCCGCGTTCCGCGGATTCGCGAACAGCCGGTCTCCCATCGACTCCTGATACGCGTTGAGAGACTGAAAATCCGCGACGGTGAAGAACACCTCACCGCGCACCTCGACGAGCTCCGGATGCCCCGAGCCGGCGAGCGTCAGAGGGATCCCTGCCACATCACGGACGTTCTCGGTGACGTCCTCCCCGACACGCCCGTCACCCCGCGTGGCAGCCGACACGAGCCGTCCGTGCTCGTAGCGCAGCGACAGGGCGAGACCGTCGATCTTGAGCTCACACAGGTAGTGAACCCCGGCACCGGCATCCCGCTGCACACGTGCAGCCCAGGCGCGGAACTCGTCCTCGCTGAAGACGTTGTCAAGGCTCAGCATCCGTTCGGCGTGCTCGACCGGCGCGAAGAGCGTTCCGGATGCCGCGCCCACTGAGAGGGTCGGAGAGTCCTGCCCCTGGACCTCCGGGTGCAGACGCTCGAGCGCCTCGAGTCGCTGCATCCAGCCGTCGTAGGTGGCGTCGTCGACGAGAACCTCGTCCCGTCCGTAGTATGCGTCGCGCGCATCGACGATCAGGTCAGTCAGCCGTGCAGCCTCGGCGCGGGCGTCGTCGAGGTCAAGCCTCGCCAACTCCGCGTCATCGCTCATCGCAGATGCAGAGGAAGCGTCGTTCATGGCCACGACTGAAGTCTAGGCAGCGCCTACGACACCGCGCGGAGGCTCACACCTCGACGGGGACGGCGGAGCGCGTGCGATCGATCGTGAACTGGCCGATCACACGGGTTCCTTCGTAGAGCACTGCCGTCTGCCCGGTGGCGACACCGTCCAGCGGCAGATCGGGCGTGACCACGACCTCGCCGTCGACGAGCTCCGCGCGTGCCGGCACGGGATCGGCATGTGCCCGGATCTGCACGTCGCACGCGAAAGATGCCACACTCGGCGAGCGCCCCGCCCAGCTGACTCGCGATCCGGCGATCTCGGCAGTAGCGAGAGCCTCCTTGGGTCCCACGACCACTGTGTTCGTCACGGGCCGGATCTCGAGCACGAACCGCGGCTTGCCGTCGGGCGCGGGCCTGCCGAGCGCGAGTCCGCGCCGCTGCCCGACCGTGTAGGCGTGGGCACCATCGTGGGTTCCCACCTGCGTGCCGGAACGGTCGACGATGGGCCCCTCTGCGACACCGACGCGCTCTGCGAGCCAGCCCTTCGTATCGCCGTCCGGGATGAAACAGATGTCGTGACTATCCGGCTTGTGCGCAACGGTCAGGCCCCGCGCCTCGGCCTCGGCGCGAACGACAGCCTTCGACGGCGTCGACCCGAGCGGGAAGAGGCAGTGCGCGAGCTGATCGGCATCGAGCACACCGAGCACATACGACTGGTCTTTCGCAGCATCCGAGGCCCGGTGCAACTCGCGGCCTCCCGGCGTCTCGACGAGCGTCGCATAGTGACCGGTGCAGACGGCATCGAAGCCGAGCTCGATTGCGCGCTCCAGCAGCGCCGCGAACTTGATCTTCTCGTTGCAGCGCATGCAGGGGTTTGGCGTGCGTCCCGCGCGGTACTCGGCGATGAAATCATCGATCACCTCGTCGCGGAACCGCTCCGAGAAGTCCCACACGTAGAACGGGATACCCAGGCGATCGGCAGCACGACGGGCATCCATCGCGTCCTCGATCGTGCAGCATCCGCGGCTCCCGGTGCGCAGCGTCCCGCCTGCACGGGAGAGCGCGAGATGCACCCCGACGACCTCGTGTCCGGCATCCACTGCGCGCGCAGCGGCGACGGCGGAGTCGACTCCGCCACTCATCGCCGCCAGTACACGCATGGTCCCAGTCTACGAGCGGCCGTCTGGCCGGGGCCCGGATGCCGCTCGCGCGCGCTCGACCGCATCCGGAAGCACCCGCAGAGCCGCGTCGATGTCGGCATCCGTTGTGGAGCGCCCCAGCGTGAATCGCAGCACCTCGCGCGCCTCCCGCTCGGTTCTGCCCATGGCCGTCACGACGTGGGACGGCTCAGGAACACCCGCCTGACACGCCGACCCCGTCGAGACCGAGACGCCCGCCATATCGAGGAGGAAAAGAAGCGACTCCCCCGATGCGTCAGGAAAGAGGATGTGCGCGTTTCCCGGCAGGCGATCGATCGGATCACCGAGCAGTTCGGCACCCGCCACCGTCGCGAGAACTCCCGCGATCAACCTGTCGCGCATCACCGACAAACGCTCTGACTCCTCAGCAAGCTCCGCGACCGCGAGCTCAGCAGCCACCGCGAATGCTGCCGCTCCCGCGACATCCTGCGTCCCCGAGCGCAACCCTCGCTGCTGGCCCCCGCCGTGCAGCAGCGGATCCAACCGGGCAGAGCGGGCGACCACCAGCGCTCCGACCCCGATCGGGCCACCGACCTTGTGCGCCGACACGCTCATGGCGAGCAATCCGGCGCCGGGCCGAGCATCGCCCCGCAGCTGCGCGAAAGACACCGGCACATGCCCGAATGCCGCAATGGCGTCCAGATGCAGCGGCACGCGCTCGGCGGCTGCGGCCTGGGCAAGATCGGCTACCGGGTTGACCGTACCCACCTCGTTGTTGGCGACAAGAGCCGTCGCCAGCGCAGCGCCCGGGAGAGCCGCCGCGAAAGCGGCAGCGTCGATGGCCCCGCTGGTTGTGAGTGGCACACTCCGGATGCCGACCCCATCGCGCCGTGCGATCCATTCCACTGGGTCGATCGATGCATGGTGCTCGCCGTCGGGAAGCACGATGTCAGATGTTCCCGAGCGGCGCGTCTGCCAGAGCCCCTTCAGGGCGAGGTTCACGGCTTCGGTTCCGCCGGAGGTGATCACGATCTCGATCGGATCGCACCCGACCGCGGCAGCGAGCCGCTCCCGCGCATCCTCCAGGACTCGCCGCGCGCTCTGGCCATTCGCGTGGATCGACGACGCATTGCCGACGACCTCAGTCGCCTCCAGCCAGGCCTCGCGCGCCTCAGGACGCAGCGGAGTCGACGCGGCGTGATCCAGATAGATGCTCACGGAATCCACTGTGCCACTGACCCCGGTACTGCGGCGCGACAGCCGCCGAGGGCGCGCCTCGGGTCCCCGCGCCGTCGTTATGCTCTACGCATGCCGATCCCCGAGTCAGCTGTACTGTCGCGCGCCGACACGACCGACGCCGGTCTGTTGTCGCCGCGGTTCGACGACCTCGGCATCCGGCTGCATGACGGGGGCGGCACGCTTCGGATCTGGTCAGCGCACGCATCCTCGATCGACCTGCTGATCTTCGACAGCGACGACCTGGACTGGGTCGTCGAAACCGTTCCGCTGTCGCGAACCGACGGGGATGTCTGGTCGGGATTCTCGCGGAGGCTTCGCCCGGGAACGCACTATGCAATCCAGGTCGACGGACCCGCCGGTCCCGGCAACACCTTCAATCGATCATCGCTGCTGATCGATCCGTATGCGCGCGGTCTCGTGCAAAGCGGCTCCAGCGGATGGCGGTCCGTCGTCGTTGCCGGCGACTTCGACTGGTGCGGCGCGCGCAAGCCCCTGATCCCACTGGACCGCACGGTCATCTACGAGGGGCATGTCAAGGGGATGACCAAGCGTCATCCCGAGGTTCCCCCTGCCCTGCACGGCACCTACGCGGGACTCGCGCACCCGGCGATGATCGAGCACTTCACTGCGCTCGGGGTTACGAGCATCGAGCTGCTTCCGGTCCACCAGTTCGCCACCGAGCCCCGCCTGCTCGAACTGGGACTCACGAACTACTGGGGCTACAACACCGTCGGCTTCTTCGCCCCGCACGCCGCGTACGCTACAGAAGAGAACCGGCGCAAGGGTCCTGAGGCGGTGCTGCGGGAGTTCAAGGGGATGGTGAAGCTCCTGCACGAAGCGGGACTCGAGGTGATCCTCGACGTCGTCTACAACCACACCTCCGAAGCCGAAATCGGCGGCCCGCGATCGAGCTTCCGCGGTATCGACAACCGCGGGTACTACCGCCAGCACGCCGACGGCTCCTACATCGACGTCACTGGCTGCGGGAACAGCGTCGATACTGCCACGGATGCCGCCTCCCGCCTGGTCCTCGACTCGCTGCGGTATTGGGCCAACGACGTGCAGGTCGACGGCTTCCGCTTTGACCTCGCCACGACCCTCGGACGCGACCGCGAACATGCCTTCACGCCCGAGCATCCGTTGCTGCGGGCGATTGTTGACGACCCCGCGCTCGCGGATGTCAAGAAGATCGCCGAACCGTGGGACGTCGGGATGGGTGGTTGGCAGACCGGCAATTTCGGTCGGGGCTGGTTGGAGTGGAACGACCGCTACCGCGATCGCGTGCGCAATTTCTGGCTCAGCGATGTCGATTATGGCCGTCGCGCCACGACTGCACCCGTGGGGGTCGGCGGGTTCGCGACGCGCCTCGCAGGCTCATCGAATACGTTCAGCGCCGAGCGTGGCCCACTTGCCAGTGTGAACTTCGTCACGGCGCACGACGGTTTCACCCTCCACGATCTGGTTTCCTACGACGTCAAGCACAACGCTGCGAACGGCGAGCACAATCGCGATGGCGCGGACACGAACCGGTCGTTCAACCACGGCGCCGAAGGGGAGACGGACGATCCATTCATCCTCGCCACACGCCGCCGGGCGATGCGCAATCTGATGGGCACCCTACTGCTCTCTGCGGGAGTCCCGATGATCACCGCGGGTGACGAGTTCGGACGAACGCAGCACGGCAACAACAACGCCTACTGTCACGACGGCCCGCTGACCTGGTTGCCGTGGGAGCACGCGCCGTGGCAGGCAGACCTTTTCGCCCACGTCCAGCGACTCCTGGCCCTGCGCGCGCAGAACCCCGCGCTGCGTCCGAGTCGGTTCGCGCGCGACGACCAGGAGACGCCGTCGGCATCCGTCATGGACTGGTATGACGAGCACGGCGAGATGATGTCGGGCGCGCGGTGGGCTGATCCGACGCATCGCACGTTGCAGTACCTGGCTACCTCCACTCCCGAGGTCGAGGAACCCAACCGAACTCTCTTGGTGGTGCACGGCACCGAACGTCCGGCGACTGTGCTGCTGCCGCGCGTCGACGGCGTCGCTCGCTACCGCACAGTCTGGTCGAGCGAAGACGAACATCCGTCGACCGAGATCAGCTCGCACGAGCCCGGGTCATCCGTCGAACTCGGCCCGACCTCGATGCGCCTGTTCGTCGCCGACCCGGCCTGAGCCTTATCGGGCGCGCATTGTTGCCGACGGCGCGGCGCCTGTCCACACCTGTTCCCGCCGGTGGTGCGCGGGGTAGGTTCGAAACGTGGCAACCAGCAGACGCTCCCCCGTTTCTCGACCGTGGCGAAGCGCCACCGCAATCCCGGTGCGCCCCGCCTCACCGCTCGCACCGCCAGCTGACGCCGCGATGGGACGCATCCCGATGGTGCGGCCCCGCCCCGACACCCCTGACGAACGCTATAACCCCAGCGCCTTTCACGGGGAAGCCGTCGCCTTCGGCGTCACGGCATTCCGCGAGGGTCATGATCGCATCGGTGTTCACCTACGCCTGACCTCACCGTCGGGCGACGAGTCCCTTCACCGTCTGGAGCCCGCAGGTGACGGTTTCGACCGCTGGTGGACCGATGTGGTGCTCCTCGAGGAAGGGATCTGGAGGTTCCACTTCGAGGCCTTCGCCGACGACTTCGCCACCTGGCACCACGCGGCCCACGTCAAGGTGCTCGCCGGCGTCGATGTCCCCCTCATGCTGGAAATGGGTGCTCTGCTGTGCGAGCGGGGTGCCGACGAACGCGGCCGACCGGCAGCCGAGCGCCGGATGCTCACTGAGATGGCAGACCAGTTCCGTTCGGATGCCGTGAGCGACCCGCTCAGTCTCATCGACGATCCGCGTCTGGAGGCGGCGTTCACGGCTCGCCCGCTGCAGTCCCTCGTAACCATCGGCCGCGACCGTGAGCTGCTCGTCGAGCGCGAGCGCGCCGGAGTCGGGGCGTGGTACGAGTTCTTCCCCCGCTCCGAGGGCGCGAAGCTCCGCAAGGACGGCACTGTCAAGAGCGGCACCTTTCGCACCGCAAGCAAGCGCCTTCCTGCGGTCGCGCGCATGGGTTTCGACGTTGTGTACCTGCCCCCGATCCATCCCATCGGACAAAAGAACCGCAAGGGCCCGAACAACACGTTGACCCCGGGGCCAGGCGATCCCGGCTCACCGTGGGCGATCGGCGCAGCAGAGGGCGGGCATGACGCGGTGCACCCCGACCTCGGCACTCTCGCCGACTTCCGCGCGTTCGTCCGCGCGGCTGCCGCCGAGGGACTCGAGGTCGCCCTCGACCTCGCGCTGCAGGCATCCCCCGATCACCCGTGGGTGACAAGCCACCCGGAGTGGTTCACGACCCTTCCCGACGGGTCGATCGCGTACGCCGAGAACCCCCCGAAGAAATACCAGGACATCTACCCGATCAACTTCGACAACGATCCCGAGGGAATTCGCGCAGAGGTGCTGCGCATCGTTCGCCACTGGATCGCGCAGGGCGTCCGCATCTTCCGCGTCGACAACCCCCACACCAAGCCCCTCCAGTTCTGGGAATGGCTGATCCGCACGGTGAACGCCGAGCACCCGGAGGTCGTCTTCCTCGCCGAGGCCTTCACACGCCCGGCTCCTCTCCAGGGGCTCGCGATGGCGGGCTTCCAGCAGAGCTACACCTATTTCACCTGGCGCAACACGAAGGAGGAGCTCGAGGAGTTCCTCTCCTCTCTCGCCCACGAGACCGCCGACTTCTTGCGGCCGAACCTGTTCGTGAACACCCCCGACATCCTCACCGAGTACCTGCAGTATGGCGGGCACGCAGCCTACGTGATCCGCGCCGCTATCGCCGCGACCGCGGCGCCCGTCTACGGGGTGTATGCCGGCTACGAACTCTTCGAGAACGTCGCCCGACCCGGGTCCGAAGAGAACATCGACAACGAGAAGTACGAGTACAAGTTCCGAGACTGGGACGCGATCGATGCGTCGGGCTCGTCCCTCGCGCCGTTCCTCACTCGGCTCAACGCGATCCGCCGCGAACACCCGGCGCTGCGTCAGCTGCGCAATCTCACCGTCCACTGGAGCGATGACGACGCGATACTCGTCTATTCGAAGCACCTGGACGCTGCGCTCTCCCCATCCGGCGAGCCCGACACGATCCTGGTGGTTGTGAACGTCGACCCCCACTCTGTGCGCGAGACCACGGTCCACCTGGACACTCGCGTGTGGGGCGTCGAGCCGGGCGAGCAGTTCGGTGTCACCGACCTGATCACGGGGGCGCAGTGGACCTGGGCAGACCACAACTACGTGCGGCTCGACGCCTTCCGCGAGCCCGTGCACATCCTTCGGATTGAGGCACAGCGATGACCACGATCGACCCCGCCACGCTCGACGCCGTCGCGCACGGCAGCTATCACGACCCGCACAGCGTTCTCGGCATCCATCCCGCGGGCAAGAACACCTGGGTGATTCGGACCCGCCGGCCCCTCGCGGCGACCGTCACTGCCGTGTTCGATGGGGGCAAACGCGCCAGGCTCGAACACGTCGCTGCGGGCATCTGGGAGGGCACGGTCACCGGACCGCTCGGTTCGTACCGAATCGACGCGTCCTACGACGACGGGCCCGACTACCGGGCTGACGACCCCTACCGCCACCCCCCGACGATCGGTGAACTCGATCTGCACCTGATTCGCGAGGGACGTCACGAACGACTCTGGGACGTCCTGGGTTCTCACGTCCGCACCCACGAAGACAGCCATGGCACCTCGTTCGCCGTCTGGGCGCCGAACGCGCGCGCGGTGCGCGTCGTGGGCGATTTCAACGGATGGGATGGCGCCGCCCACGCGATGCGCTCGATGGGCGACTCCGGGGTCTGGGAGCTGTTCATCCCTGCAGCCGGCGAGGGAACCGTCTACAAGTACGAGATCCAGGGACCGGACGGGCAGTGGCGGCTGAAAGCGGACCCTCTGGCCCGGCGAGCCGAGGTTCCACCGGCCACCGGATCGGTCGTCACCGTATCCTCCTACCGCTGGGATGATTCGGGCTGGATCGCGCGGCGCTCCCAGAGCCGCCCCGTGACTGAGCCCATGTCGATCTACGAGGTGCATCTCGGTTCGTGGCGCCCCGGCCTGTCGTATCGCGACGCAGCCGACCCGCTCATCGAGCACATCAACGCACTCGGCTTCACCCACGTGGAGTTCCTACCCCTCGCCGAGCATCCGTTCGGCGGTTCCTGGGGCTATCAGGTCACGGGCTACTTCGCACCCACGAGCAGGTTCGGCAGCCCCGACGACCTCAAGTACCTCATCGATCGCCTGCACCAGGCGGACATCGGCGTCATCATGGACTGGGTCCCCGGACACTTTCCCAAAGACGAGTTCGCGCTCGCGAAGTTCGACGGCAGGGCGCTCTACGAGCATCCTGACCCACGTCGCGGTGAGCACAAGGACTGGGGAACGCTCATCTTCGACTACGGCCGCAACGAGGTCCGTAACTTCCTGGTCGCCAACGCGCTGTACTGGTACGACGAGTTCCATGTCGACGGGCTTCGCGTGGATGCCGTCGCCTCCATGCTCTACCTCGATTACTCCCGCAACGCGGGCGAGTGGGAACCGAACATCCATGGCGGGCGCGAGAACCTCGAGGCCATCCGGTTCCTGCAAGAGGTCAACGCCACGTGTTACAAGACGTTCCCCGGCATCAGCATGATGGCCGAGGAGTCGACGAGCTTCCCGGGGGTCACCGCCCCCACAGACCACGCCGGGCTCGGATTCGGGTTCAAGTGGAACATGGGGTGGATGAACGACAGCCTCGAGTACATCAAGCGAGACCCGCTGTACCGCTCATACCACCAAGGTGAGCTGAGCTTCTCGTTCGTCTACGCATTCAGCGAGAACTACGTGCTTCCCATCAGCCACGACGAGGTTGTGCACGGCAAGGGGAGCTTGTTCTCTCGGATGCCGGGTGATCATGCCGCCAAGCTGGCGAACATGCGTGCGTACCTGGCCTATATGTGGGCACACCCCGGCAAGCAGCTGCTGTTCATGGGGCAGGAGTTCGGGCAGATGGCGGAGTGGTCGGAATCGCGCGGGCTCGACTGGTGGACCCTCGACCAGCCGAGCCACCGCCAGCTCCAAGACTTCGTCAGCGCCGTGAACGGCACTTACCGCACGAACCCGGCCCTGTGGAGTCGCGACAACGACGGGTCTGCGTTCTCGCGCATTGGCGCTCCGTCCTGGAACCCGAACGTGCTGGCCTTCACCCGACGGGACTGGGACGGCAACATCGTCGCTGCGGTGTGCAACTTCTCGGGGTCGACGCTCTCGAACTACGCGCTCGATCTGCCCCACGGCGGAGTCTGGCGCGAGATCCTCAACACCGATGCGCACGAATACGGGGGCGCCGGCACCGGCAATCTCGGGATGGTCGTTGCGGGCGAGGATGGCAGAGCGTCAATGGTGCTGCCGGCCACGAGTGTGATCTGGCTGCGCTATGACCCCCAGGCGCGGGTTCCCTCAACCATCCGCGACTGACACAGCGCGGTCCTGTGGCCGGGTCAGAACAGGAGTGACGCGAGGCGACTGCGCGCCCGGATGACGCGCGGGTCGTCGTCGCCCACGATGCCGAACAACTCGAGCAGGCGTTCCCGCACGGGCGCGCGCACATCGTCGGGCAATGCCGCGAACACATCGAGCAGCCGGTCAAAGGCATCCTCAACGTGGCCGCCCGCAAGATCGAGGTCGGCGACCAGAAGCTGGGCGTCGACGTCGGTGGGTGCAGAGGCTGCCGCCGCACGCGCAGCCTGAAGGTCGGCATCCTGGACCCGCGAGAGCAGCTGCACCTGAGCAAGTCCCGCTCGCGCATCCGTGTCGCGTGGGTTCTCGGCGAGAGCACGCTCGTACGCAGAGATCGCCGCCGCATAATCCCCGGACTCGATCGCAGCAAAGGCCTCCGCGTGAAGCGGCGGCAGCGCCGGTTCGACAGCAGCATCGTCATCGGTAACGCCCGGGTCTCCTGCCCCGACTGTTCCGGTAACGCCGTTCTGCGCAGCGAGCTGCAGCAACTGGGCGAAGACTTCGCGCACCTGCTGCTCGGGAACAGCGCCCGTGAACAACGGCACGGCCTGCCCGCCGACCAGGGCCACGACCATCGGGATCGACTGGGCGCGGAATGCCTGAGCAAGCTGCGGGTTGGCGTCGACGTCGACCTTTGCCAGGACCACGCGACCCGCGTACTCGGTGACAACGCGCTCGAGGACCGGGCTGAGCTGCTTGCAAGGCCCGCACCACTCGGCCCAGAGGTCGACGACCACGGGCACCGTCTTGGACAGCTCCAGAACGTCGGGGAACATCGCGTCGGTGACGTTGATCACCAGACGCGTGGCGTTCCCGTCTGCAGGAGCGCCGGCAGCAGGCTCGCTCGGGGACGGAGCCGTCGGACAGTTGCGCAGGGCTGAGAGGTCGACGGCGCCCCGGAGAGGAACGTTGGAGCCGGGAAGTGTCACAGCACAGAGCCTTTCAGAATCGAACTCGAGTAGCCCAGAAGACGGATCGGTTCGCTCGATCCCTTCTCGGGCACGTAGAAGAAGAGCTGGTCACTGAAGGTCGTCGAGAACCCGGATGCCGACTGGTCAGCGCCCGCGAGCGTCTTCACCGTCGCGTTGTTGTCCAGCTTGATGACGGCGTCTTCGTTGGTCGGCTTGACGGTGTCGGTCTCGGCGATGCTCACCGCGACGATGGCGCCACTTTCGAGCGTCGCGATCGCGAACGGAGCGAATTCACCGGCGGCGGCGCTGAAGGTCAGGCTGCCGGTCTCAGCACCGGTCTGATTGAAGTCGTCGAGACGTTCCTTGCGATCGGCAATGACGCCAGCACGGAACAGGTCGCTCTGCTCGTCGAACATTCCCGCGAACGCCGACTCGTCGCCCTTATCGAGCACGTCAGCGTATGCGGCTGCAAGCTCATCGGGTGGAAGCAGCAGGAACGGTGAATCCGGGGCAAGCTGACTCGCGCCGATGTACGACGGCGCAAGCTCGGGCATCAGTGTGTTACCCCCGAGGTTGCCGAGATAGCTCAGCTTGTAGGGCGTCCACGGATCAGCCTGCGTCAGCACCATGATGCTCGAGGTGTTGGCCTCGTCATCCGTGACGACAGCCAGGAACGACCGGGGCCAGCCGTTGAAGGCCTGCGGCAGGACGACCTCGACGGGCTTGCCAGGAACCGCGGTCGGCATCGCATAGTCGGCGATGGCTGACCGCAGGGTGTAGTTCGTCTTGCGCTCAGCCAAGAGCGCGCCGTCGAGACGGGTGGCTGCGAGGTCGGCATCCTTGGCTTCGTCGGCCTGAGCCACGGTCTGCGACACCTGCTCGACGATCCGCTCTGCCTGCTGCTTGGTCACCGCTGGAGCCTGCTGACCCTCGGGCACGATGACCGACGCCGTCGGACTCGGTGTCTCGGACGGCACCAGTTGCGGCCACGCATCCGACGTGCAGCCGGAGAGCAGGCCAACGGTGACCGCCGCGACGGGTAGCGCAATGAAGGACTTGCGTCCGCGCCCCAACCCCCGACGCGGCTTTCCGGCACTGATGACGCCCTTATCAGACTCCGCGACCGACAGATCGATCGGCTCGGTCACCGGCAGCGGCAAGCCTTTTCGGCGTGGACCGCGCGAACGGCGCACGTGACGGATGCCGAGCACGTACAGCACGACACCGACGGCCATCAGGATGCCGCCACCGACGATCAGGGGGCCCGCCCATGGCGTGGAGTTCTCGATCGGCCAGGTGACGCTCACCGTCGTCGGCGCAGGTTCGGTTCCGTCAGAGGCGATGATGACGCTCATATCAGCGGGCAATTGGAGGGGCGCGATGAGGAGGTCTTCTTGCTGGTATTCATCCAGCCACAGGTCAGATCCTGCCGGGTTGCGCCCGGGAACCGCTTCCTCGGCGGATCCCTGATCGGTTGCTGCATCCCCTGTCGCTGCCCCGTCACCGGTGGGCGCGTCGGTTGCCGGTGTGGCGGTGGGGGCGACGGTCGCCTCGGGCTCAGGAGCGGGCTCGACCTCCTCGGTAACGAGCGACCCGTCCTCGGTTTGCACGACCTGGTTGTAGGTAGCGTCAGCAAGCCACGCCTGCACGTCAGCTGTCCGACCGTAGGCGGCGAAAACAGGACCATCGCCGAGCACACGCAGCGTCTGGGATCCGGGATTCGCTGTCAGCAACGCACCGTCGATGACCAGGTACGGCTCGTCCTCGGTTATCGAAACATCGGCTGTCGTCGACCGGGGGCCCTGGAAGATCGTCCGCTGGGCGATTCCCGCCCCGATCATCACGGTCGCCAGAACCAGCGCGACCACAGCCCATACGAAACGCACGAAAAACCTTCCTCGGCGCGCGGACGTCGTCGCACACCGGAAAACTCGACATTTCAGACTAGCGAACATGTGCTGAAAGTCCCCAGGGAAGGGGTGCATCACCGTCTCAGCCCCGGCTATGCGTATTCTGATCGCCAGGCGAGTCGCGTCAGAGAGAACGAGGTGCCGTGAAGCTGCAGAACCCCTTCCGCGTCGCATTCGTCGCGACCCTCGGCGTGGGCCTCGGACTCCTGCTCATCGCGAGCGTCCAGACGCTGTCGACGATCCTGCTCTACGTCGGTACCGCACTGTTTCTCGCGCTCGGCCTCGAACCGATGGTCTCGTGGCTGATCCGACGCCGCGTGCCACGGTGGGCAGCGGTTCTCACCACCATCGTCGTCGTGCTCGGCATCTTCGCCGGCGTGATCCTGATGGTGCTCCCGATCATCGTGGAACAGATCACGCAGTTGGTCGTCGAAGTCACCCGCATCCTCCAGAACCCCTCGTGGCCTGACGAGCTGCAGGCGTGGCTCGAGACGGTGTTCCCCATGCTCGCCTGGGACGACATCTTCGCCTACATCTTGCAGTGGCTTCAGAATCTGGACTTCGCGTCGATCGGTGGGTCGATCGGCGGCAACATCCTCGCGATCGGTGCCACCATCGCGAGCGGCCTGTTCGGCGCCTTCATCGTGCTGATCCTGACGATCTACTTCACAGCGTCGATCCCCTCGCTCAAGAAGGCCGTGTACCAACTCGTCGCGGCATCCAAGCGGCAGCGGTTCGTCGATCTCGCGGAGCAGATCACCGATTCGGTCGGCTACTACGTGATCGGTCAGGTCAGCCTCGGCGTCATCAACGGCATCCTGAGCTGGATCTTCCTCAGCATCATCGAGGCCCCTTTCCCGGCGGTGCTTGCCGTTGTGGCCCTGCTGTTCTCGCTCATCCCGCTCGTCGGCACGCTCACCGGCTCGACGATCATCGTGCTGACCTGTCTGATCCCGGGCCTGGGCTCGCCGACGATCGCGCTCATCGCCGCGATCTACTACCTCATCTACATGCAGCTCGAGGCCTATGTCATCTCGCCCCGCATCATGAGTCGCGCCGTCGCGATCCCCGGGGCAGTCGTCGTGGTCGCGGCCCTCGCCGGCGGCTCGCTTCTCGGGCTCCTCGGCGCCCTGATCGCCATCCCGGCGGCGGCAAGCGTCCTGATCATCTACCGCCAGGTGGTGATCCCCCGGCAGAACGAGCGCTGATGCTCAGGCGGGCGCGCCGAGATCGCCATCCCACTCGGTCGGCAGCGGCAAAGCGTCGGGGTTGATGGCCGCGACGATCTCGGTCAGCACCGTCCTGGTCTGGTTCTCACCCACCCACAGGTGACGACCGCCCTCGACCGGAATGAGCGTGGCGTGCGGGATAACGGAGAAGCGCTTCGCAGCCTCGTCGGGGCGCAAGAAGTCATCGAACTCCGGAACGAGCACGATGATCGGCCGCGGATCCTCGGCCCAGCCCGCGAGTTCGTCATCGGTGGTGCGGTGCAGCGGCGGCGACAGCAGGATGATTCCCTCGACATCGTGATCGGCTGCGTACTTCAACGCCAGTTCGGTCCCGAAAGACCATCCGACGATCCACGGGCGAGGCAGACCACGCTCCGCCACGAACGACATCGCCGCCGCGACATCCCACCGCTCGGATTCACCGCCGTCGAAAGAACCATCGCTGGTGCCGCGCGGGGAGGTCGTCCCCCGGGTGTTGAATCGCAGGACCGCAAGATCGGCGAGGGCGGGCAGCCGCGCCGCCGCCTTGCGGAAGATGTGAGAGTCCATGAATCCACCCGCCGTCGGCAGCGGATGCAGGGTGACGAGCGTGGCGTGGGGGGCACGCTCTGCGGGCAGGGCGAGCTCACCGACCAGACGCAGACCGTCCTGCGTGTGAAGCTCGACATCTTCCCGGCGAGCGGGAAGCAGCATCGGTCCGCGAATCTCCATGTCAGCTGATCCTCCAGCAGTGTGAGTGCCAATGGCGGCGCGCCGCGAGGTCCGCGGCGTCACCGAGTACACCGTCCGCGCGCCACGCGACGATGTGGGCGGCCCCCGGCTCGATAGGGCGGGCGCACCCGGGGCATGCATACGACTTCGTGGCTTGGGCCGCCGAGACCGGCTGCACCGTCCATTCCACGCCGCGGCGTACTTCCGTTCGCTTCCAGCCCGCGATCAGGCGTTCGAGCCCGTCATCGCCGGCGGGCTCGGGTCGGCGACGATGAGATCGTGGCATCCTCGCCGGTCACCACCAGTGGTTGTTGACCCAGAAGTTGTAAGCGCCGGCCCAGCTGCCGTAGCGCCCGACGGCGTAGCCATTAGCCCACCGCAAGTTGTCGACCGGGTTGTAACCGCTGCCGGGAACCTTGCTACACGGCAACGCCTGAACGAGACCGCAGGCTCCGGAGCGACGGTTCGTCGCGTTGGGATTCCACCCGCTCTCTCGGGAGACGACATAGTCGACGTACCCCCAATCGCTCTCGGCGATCCCCGCCGCCGACATCCACTCCGCGGGTGAGCCACCGCCGGAGTAGAACAACGGCGCTGCTGCTCCGCCGCTGGATGCGACGACCGGGGTCGGCTTGGGCTTGGGTTTGACGTACACCTCGTAGCCGCCGCGATCCGGATCGAAAGCGACCGGCTCAGCATCCGTGTCCACGAGGATCGACTGTGCGTCGACGATCGAGCTCGCATAGAGCGAGACCGCCTCTGGCGTGTCATCCTCTGCGGTTGCGAAAGCCATCCCGCTGGGGCCGGCGTTGGCCGCGACGAACCCCAATGCCGCCATGGCAGCGAACACGCCGAGCACGCCGCGGCGCTTCGACCAGTGTCCGACCGGGGCCGCGGTTGCCCGGGGCGGCGCGCTGGAACGCCGCCGGGCGAGCTCAGCGCTCGCACGTGCGGTTACCTCTACGCCACGGCTTTCATCGGTCACAATGACCCGATTCTATCGAGACCCAGTCGAGCTCGCGCCCTGAGCCACGCGCGGGTTCACTCGACAGCGAGCATGATCTCGACGACGGCGTCCAGGACAGCATCGACCTGGACCTCGCGGTATCCATCGCGCTGCATACGGAACGCGACGCCACGGACCTGCTCGATGGTCGCGCCGCTCCCGGTCTCGAGATACCGCGCAAGCTTGTTCATGACGAAGTCGACCTCGTCGACCCGGTATCCGTAACGGAGAGGTCCGGTCCGCTGGAAGCGACGACGCGACGGCCGTTGCAGCCGGTCGAGGACAGTCTGGGCGTCCCGCCGCGTCCGGGCGATCCACACATCCGTCCCCACCCGGGCAATGGCAGCATCGCGTTCCCGTCGGGCGAAGGCATCCTCAATTCGGGTGAGGGCCGCATCCACGCTCGTGATCTCGTACCCGCGACGCGCGAGAGGGAAAGCAGCAGCCCGGATCTGGCCCGATGTCATCGACGGGTGGCCCGGAGACTCGAAGGCCTCCCGTGCATGCGAGAGGAAGCTGTCGACGGCGGCGCGCTCGTAACCCTTCACACGTCCGCGTGTGATGGGGAACAGTGCACGTGCCGGTTCGGGAACGGCGGGCGCTGCCGACGCCGGAGAAGAAGTCATTGTCATTCGGATACCAGCCTCACGCCGTTACACCACGTCATGCTGCCACAAGCGGCGCGAATAGGTAGTACAGCGCCAGTGCCGCTGTTGCCGACGGGAGGATCGAATCGAGCCGGTCGAGGACTCCCCCGTGTCCGGGCAGCCATGAGCTCATGTCTTTGATGCCGAGATCGCGCTTGACCATCGACTCGCCGAGATCGCCGGTCGTCGCCGTGCCGAGAATCACCGCCCCCAGGATGGCACCGGCCCACCAGGGCAATCCCAGCAAGAAGATCCCGAGCAGGATGCCGGCGACGACAGCGCCCACGACGGCTCCCGCGAAACCCTCCCAGGTCTTGTTCGGGCTGATCCGGGGGGCCATCGGATGCTTCCCGAAGCTGAGTCCGGCGGCATACGCCGCGGTGTCGGCAACCACAGCGACGGCGATGAAGGCGAGGATCCACCACTCCCCGCCGTCCTGCCGCAGGAGCACCATCGCCATGCTCGCGAGGAACGGGACATAGAACACCACGAACGTGCCAGCGAGCACGTCACTGGTGACAGCGGAGTATCGACGACCGTCACCAGCCGCCATCTGAGCCATCAGTCGCCAGACGACAACGAAAGCCAAGGCAGCGAACAGCGCAACCCAGTGCAGCCACAGCTCGAGGAATGCGCCAGAGAGGAGCACCACGACTGCAGCCACGATCTGCGGCGCCAGATCAATGCGGCGATCCGAGCCCGCCAGCGCCCGCGAGAACTCGACAACGCCGAGCACGACGACGCCGAGAGCCAAGAAGACGAAGGCCCACTTGATGAAGATCAGCGACAGCAGCGCGACAGCCCCGATACCGACGCCGATGAGGATCGCGAGGATCAGGTCTCTACCGGTGCGCTTCTTGATGCGCTCGTTGGCCTCTTCGAACTCCGCGCGCGCGTGCGCAACATGGTGCTCGAACTCAGTCCGCGCAGTGCGCATCTGCGTCTGGAAGCCGGGGTCGGCATTCTCCGTCGCATCCCCGGCGGAATCACCAGGGACGCGCGCCTCGGAACGGTCATCGGTCATGTCGACCGCTACACCTCGAGAAGTTCAGCTTCTTTGCGCTTGAGCGCCTCGTCGATCTGGTCGACGTGGGCGCGCGTCAGCGCATCGAGCTCTTTCTCGGCGCGGCCAAGCTCGTCTTCCCCGATGTCGCTCTTGAGAGCGTCGAGGTCGTCCTTGGCCTTACGACGGATGCCGCGCACGTGCACCTTGGCATCCTCGGCCTTGGCGCGCACGAGCTTCACAAACTCCTTGCGCCGCTCCTCGGTGAGCTCCGGCATCGTGACGCGGACGATCGTGCCGTCGTTGGTCGGATTCGCGCCGAGGTTCGGGGCATCCCGAATCGCCTGCTCGATCGCCTTGAGCGCCGACTTATCGTAGGGATTGATCACCAAAGTTCGCGCCTCGGGGTTGTTCAGCGACGCGAGCTGAGCAAGCGGGGTCGGCGAACCGTAGTAGTCGACCATGATCCGCTGGAACAGCTGCGGGTTGGCGCGGCCCGTGCGTACGGTCGCGAAGTCATCCTTCGCGGCCTCCACTGCACGATCCATGCGGGTTCCGGCATCGGTCAAGACATCCGCGATCACGGCGACTCCTTACTGCGTGTGACCTGCACAGTCTAGTCGGCAGGCTTTCAGCCGACCGTGACGACCGTGCCGATCGATTCGCCGAGAAGGGCGCGCGTGACGTTCCCCTCGGGCTCCATCCCGAACACTCGCATGTCCATGCCGTTGTCCATGCACAGGCTGAAGGCCGTCGAGTCGACGACCTTCAAGCCGCGCTGCAGCGCGTCAAGGTACGTAATCCGGTCGATGCGCGTGGCGGTCGGATCCTTCCGCGGATCAGCCGTATAAACGCCGTCGACGCCGTTCTTCGCGACGAGAACCTCGCTCGCACCGATCTCGAGCGCGCGCTGGGCCGCAACGGTATCGGTAGAGAAGTAGGGAAGCCCGGCCCCTGCCCCGAAGATCACGACGCGCCCCTTCTCCATGTGACGTTCAGCGCGGCGCGGAATGTACGGCTCGGCGACCTGGGTCATCGAGATCGCAGACTGAACGCGAGTTGCCGCGCCGGCCTGTTCGAGGAAGTCCTGCAGCGCCAGCGCATTCATGACGGTGCCGAGCATCCCCATGTAATCCGCCCGACCACGGTCCATTCCCCGCTGGCTGAGTTCGGCGCCGCGGAAGAAGTTTCCTCCGCCGACGACGACGGCGATCTCCACCTCGTCCACGGCCGCAGCGATCTCGCGCGCGATCTGGCTGACGACATCCGGGTTGACCCCGAGCTGCCCTCCCCCGAAAGCTTCCCCCGAAAGCTTGAGCAGGACGCGCCGGCGCCCCGTCGATTCATCCGCCACGTACGTCTCCTCTTGTCGCCTGCAACCTACTGAAGCACATCAGAAAGGGCCCGCACTGCATGGTGCGGACCCTTTCGACATGATGCTTACGCGCCGACCTTGAATCGAGCGAAGTCGGTGAGCGTGAGGCCCGCGTCCTTCGCCACCTGGGCGACCGAGAGCTTGTTGTCTCGGGCGTAGTCCTGGTCGAGCAGAGCGACCTGCTTGAAGTAGGCGTTCACGCGACCCTCGACGATCTTCGGGAGTGCCGCCTCGGGCTTGCCCTCGTTACGCGAGATCTCGGTGACGATCTCTCGCTCCTTCTCGACGTCGGCCTCCGGAACATCATCGCGTGAGAGGTACGACGGGTTCGCGAAGGAAATGTGCTGCGCCAGCGCGCGTGCAGTCTCTGCATCATCACCCGTGTAGGCCAACACGACGCCCACCTGAGGCGGGAGATCCTTGTTGGTCTTGTGCAGGTAAATCTCGAACTTCTCGCCCTCGATCGTACGCACCTGGCGAAGTTCGACCTTCTCGCCGATGATCGCTGCCTCGTCCGAAATGAGCTGCTCGACGGTTCCCACACCTGCAGACGCAGCCAGGGCCTCTTCGACCGAGTTCGCACCGATCGCGGCAGCAGCGTCTACGACCTTGTCTGCCAGAGCCACGAAACGGTCGTTCTTCGCGACGAAGTCGGTCTCGCACGCGAGCTCGATCAGCGTGACCTTGCCGCCCAGCTCGCGGGCCGCGATGAGGCCCTCGCTCGTCGAGCGGTCGGCACGCTTCGCATTGCCCTTCGCGCCCTTCAGACGCAGGATCTCGACGGCCTTCTCGACGTCCCCGTCAGCCTCTTCGAGTGCCTTCTTGGTGTCGACCATTCCCGTGCCCAGCTGCTCGCGCAGCGCCTTGATGTCGGCGATCGTGAAGTTTGCCATGGGTGGTGGCTCCTTGTTCGTGGTGAGTTCTCGTGGATGCTCCGGCGGCGCATTGGCGCCACCGGAGCGATGTCGATCGGCTTACTTGGCCTCGGCGGCAGCGTCCGCGTCACCGGCAACGGCCTCGTGCGCAGCCGCGCCGGCAGCGTCGGCCTCGGACTCGGTCGCAATGGTTTCGACCTCAGCGACGTCGGTCACGATCGGTGCGCCCTGCTCGAGAAGCTCCCGCTCCCACTCGGCGAGCGGCTCAGCAACCTCGGCCTCGCCTGCCGGCTGGTGGCGCTGGATGAGACCGTCAGCGGCGGCATCCGCGATAATGCGCGTGAGCAGGCCCACCGAGCGGATCGCGTCGTCGTTGCCAGGAATCGGGTACTGGAACTCGTCGGGATCGGCGTTGGTGTCGAGGATGCCGATCACGGGGATGCCGAGCTTCTTGGCCTCGTCGATCGCGAGGTGCTCACGCTTGGCGTCGACGACCCAGATCGCCGAGGGGGTCTTCTGCAGGTTGCGGATACCACCGAGCGACTTGTGAAGCTTGTCGAGCTCGCGCTTCTTGATCAGCAGTTCCTTCTTGGTGAAGCCGCTCGCTGCCGGGTCTTCGTAGTCGAGCTCCTCGAGTTCCTTCATGCGCTGAAGGCGCTTGGAGACGGTGACGAAGTTGGTGAGGAGACCACCGAGCCAGCGCTGGTTGACGTAGGGCTGGCCGACGCGGGTCGCCTGCTCGGCGATGACTTCCTGCGCCTGCTTCTTGGTGCCAACGAACAGGATCGTTCCGCCGTGGGCGACGGTCTCCTTGACGAACTCGTAGGCCTTGTCGATGTAGGTCAGCGACTGCTGCAGGTCAATGATGTGGATGCCGCTGCGCTCGGTGAGGATGAAGCGCTTGACTTTCGGGTTCCACCGGCGGGTCTGGTGTCCGAAGTGCACGCCGCTGTCGAGCAGCTGGCGAATCGTAACGACGGCCATGGCCGTCCTCCTTTGCTGACGCACTCTCGCGTCTCTTACGGTTGATCTCGCCGGTCGGCGACCGACGATCCTGGCGCCCGACACGCTTCCGCTGTGCTCTGGCGAGCGCAGACCGATGGAAGTCGTGCCACCTGACTGATAGCCAGGCCCTGGGCACGCGAAGTCACCCCGAGATCGGGATGCCCTCCCAGTGTACCAGCGGCGGCGGCCGCGAGAGGTGCAATGCCGCGACTGGCGATCTCCTCCCCAGACCTGCCAAGGCCGGCTTCTTTCCCCGGACTGGCACGATCAGCCGGGGAACCCGGGCACCGAGCGGATGCTGAATCGCATGGCACACTCTCGGCGCGTCCTGACCGCTGTCCTTGCGCTCGCTTCTGCCGCTGGACTGGCAGCATCCTCACCCGCGTCCGCGGCGCCTCCCGTGTTCGGATCAGGTACACACACGCTGCGATCGGCGGACCCCGCGCAGATGGCGGATCACTGGATCTGGCCGGTGTCGGGGTTCCGCATTCTGACTGTCTACGTCGCACCGGCCCATCGCTACGGGCCGGGGCACCGTGGCGTCGATCTGGCTCTCTTCGGCATCCGGACCGTCCGTTCGCCCGCGGCGGGCGTCGTGCAGTTCAGCGGCCGCGTGGTCGATCGGGATCTGATCACGATCGACCACGGTAACGGGCTCGTGACGACGCTGGAGCCCGTAACCTCTCCCCTCTCGAGGGGCGACAGGGTCGCGCGAGGTGACGAGGTCGGTGTCGTGAGCGAGGGCGGCCACACGCCCGTCGGAGCAGTGCACTTCGGTGTGCGCTGGCAGGGCGAATACATCAACCCACTGGTGCTGCTGGGCGGCGTGCCCCGAGCTGTTCTGCTCCCGTGCTGTGGCTAGCCGCGATCAGATCAGCCTCGGGCGACCTGATCAGCCGAAGACATTTCGGCCGCCGTTGTCTTGAATCGTGCCGTATCCGGATGCGCTGAACGTGTTGTCGTTGCCGTTGACGGTGATGTCGCCGATCGCACCGTCAGCGTCGATCCGCATGCGGTCACCAGCGATCTGCAGCGAGCCGATCGGGCCGCTGACGAAGCTGTTGTCGTTTCCCTCGATGCGCACATCGCCCATGGTGCCGATCGTGACATCGTTGTTGCTTCCCTGGAGCAAGACGGTGTCCGCTGACCCGCCCATCTGCACAACGATCCGGTTGCCGGCGATCGTCACCTCAGCGCAGTCGGCCGTCAGCGAGAACACGACATCGTTGCCGGCGAGGATGGCTCGCCCGTTCACACAGAGCGCATCAGGCGCCGATGTCGGGGAGACCGTGGCTGTCGGCGCCGGCGTCGGGACGTGCGTTTCCCAGGAGGGCGAGGGAACCGGGGTCACGGCTCCACGCGTCGGAACGACGGTGGCGCGGGGTCCCGGGATGGCGATGCATCCGGCGAGCGCGAGTGTCGTCGCGAGGGCCAGGGCGACACCGAGCGTGCGGCGCGGAGCATGCATGCAATAACCCTACGCGGGAAGCGCTGATCGTCCGAGACGTCGTGGGCGGTGCTCTGCCGTCTACGCCCGTGGGTGCGCGAGGCGGTAGCTCGCCGTCAGTCGCTCGCTCGATACATGAGTGTAGATCTGGGTCGTGCCGAGACTCGCGTGGCCAAGCATCTCCTGCACCGAACGCAGGTCGGCACCACCATCCAGCAGATGAGTAGCACCCGAGTGTCGCAGAGCGTGCGGACCGATGTTCCCACCGCTCAGCACGCCGACGCGGCGGGCAACCACGTCATAGACGGAACGCGAGCCGATGCGCGCACCGCGAACTCCGAGGAAGAGCGCGCGGTGCGCGGTTCCGGTCACGGCAAGAGCCGGACGGCCTCGCACGAGGTAGGCCTCCAGCGCGCGCGCTGCGGCACCCCCGTACGGCACCACCCGCTCTTTCGATCCCTTGCCCCAGACGCGCGCGGTCTGACGCTCTCTATCGAGATCCGTCAGATCCAGAGCACACAGCTCCGAGACGCGCAGCGCCGCCCCGTACAGCAGCTCGAGCATGGCGTGATCACGCAGTTCAACCGCGTCGCCCCCAGCGCCCGCTGACTGCCCGAGCTCATCGAGCAGCTGCGCGAGCCCGTCGGCGGAGGCAACCTTCGGGAGGGTGCGCCCGCGCTTGGGGGCAACGAGGCGCACCGCCGGATCCCTGTCGATGAGGTTCGCATTCAGCGCCCACGCGAAGAAGGTGCGCACCGCGGCTGCGCGCCGTGCGAGGGTGGACCGAGCCTCGCCGCGCTCACTCGCACGCCACATCCAGTTCCGCAGCATCTCAAGGTCCACATCCCCGATCTGGGTAGGTCCGGTCGCGTCGGCCAGGTCGGCGAGATCCGACCGGTACGCCCGCACCGTTGCAGGAGACAGCCGGCGAACGTCGCCGACATAGCGCAGGTAGTGCTCTGCCGCCTCGGAGATGTCCATGCAGACAGGATGCCTCAGCTGACCGCGCGGAACCGCGGCACGGTGCGGTGTGGCGCGAGGACCCGCTGTCGCCTGCTCAGGCGGACAGAGACTGCGCGCCTTTCTCATTGAGCGTGTACGCCGCCCCATCCCGGCTCCGGTCAACGAAGCCAGCATCGACCAGGTACCGCCGCAAGAGAGCAGTGTCATCGGCGAGAACACGGAGCCGGCCGGTGAGAACGGGTTCCGAGACGGTCTCACCGTGCTCGAGCACGCGCTCGGCAACCCATCGCAACAGATCATCGCGCTCGCGGAGCGACGCCGGGTACTGCGTGATGCGCCCGTTGACAAGGAACCTTCCGATGCCCGTCGCTTTTCGTCGCGACACATCGGCAAGGATGTCGGCGAACACCGTCGGTTCAAGCGCCAGCACGCCCCCTTCAGCGCGGACCGCGCCCGAGGCGGTCAACACCCGCACGATGTGCGCGCGCCGGGACGGCGACTTCGCGTCGAGATAGCCGGTGAGGTCTCCTCCCCCGAGCAACAAACCGAACGCGACGCGGACGTCGGGATTCGCGAGCGCGGCAATCACCGGACGCCACCGGTTGCCTGTCTCCTGTGTCATCTGCGCCTGACCTCCTCGCCCCGAGCCTCTCACGCCAGACGCCAGCCTCCCGCGTCAGCCGTCACCGCGCCACTCAGGTGGAGGATTCCCAGGTGGGACTGCACATCGGCGATACCCAGGCCGCTGCGCCGCGCGATTTCCTGAGAGGTCCTCGCCACCCGTGCACTGAGAGCGTCGCGGACGCGCGTTGCGTCGGTGGTGCGCATCGCGGATTCGCCGTCGCCGGCACCGATGAGCTCGCCCCAGCCGATCAGCTCACGAACCTCGGCAGCGGTGGTGACGCAGGTCGCTTGGAGCTCGCGAAGCAGCCGGTGGCAGCCCGCCGAAGCGGCACTCGTGACGGGTCCCGGCACTGCTCCGACGGGGCGACCCAGGGCGCTCGCGTGATGCGCAGTGTTCAACGATCCGCTGCGCCACCCGGCCTCGACCACGACTGTCGCGGCCGACAGGGCTGCGATAAGCCGGTTTCGCTGGAGGAACCTCCACTTCGTGGGAGCAGAGCCCGGCGCAACCTCCCCGACGACAGCTCCCGTCGCGGCAATGCGCTCGACGAGGTCGGTGTGGGCCTGCGGATAGGCCCGCTCCAGGCCCCCTGCCATGAGGGCGATCGTACGGCCGCCCCCGGCGAGGGTCGCGCGGTGGGCTGCGGCGTCGATCCCGAAGGCCGCACCCGAGACGATGGGGATCCCCACGGCAGTCAGCTCTGCGGCCAGCTCCCCCGCGACGTGCTCGCCATAGGACGTGGCAGCACGCGCTCCGACAATCGCTACACCAGCGCACGCCGCCGCGATGGATCGTGGGTCGCCGCGAACCCACAGCGCCAGCGGCGCGTGAACTCCCAAATCATCGACGGCATCCGGCCACGCCTCATCAGCTGGTGTCACCAGCCGGAGCCGGGCGACACGCGCTGTGCGCACGACGCCGGACACCGTCCCGGGCCGCATCCTCGGTTCCCATCGCTGCATCGCCGCGCGCGCTTCGCCAGGCTCAAGGATGCTGTCGCTGATGTCCCCGCGCCGCACCCGCCCGAGCGCCTCGAAAGCCCCCAGCGACCCTGTCAGAATCCCCGCTGCCGCGTCACCCGGCTCGGTCAGACTGTTCCAGACCACGCGGGCGTATCGATCGAGGATGTCGTCGTCGGAGAGTGCGCCCGTCACGAGCGGGCCGAGCTCGTCGCGGGCACGCTGCGGATCAATCACGCCACGGTTCCTCTCTTCAAGAAGAGAGCGCGCCCGATGTGGTCGGGTGTCGGCATCCGTTCCCCCTCGAGATCGGCGAGCGTCCACGCCACCAGGTGCATTGTGTTTTACCCTTTGTCTTATGAGGGCAGCGATATACGCGAGACAGTCGGTGAAGGCTGACGAGGGTATCGAGCGGCAGCTCGACCGGTGCCGGTCCCTCATCGCAGCGCGCGAGTGGGAAGCCGGTCCCGAGTACCTCGACAACGACACCAGCGCATCGAAGCCACGTGGACCGCTCACGGCGTGGGGCAGGATGCTCGCTGAGGCATCCTCGTTCGACGTCGTGGTGGCCGTGAACCTCGACCGGCTCCTCCGCACACAGCGGGATCTCACGACCCTGATCACGGCAGGCATCGCGGTGACCACGCTCGAGGGAGAGTTGGACCTCACGTCCGCGTCGGGTGAGATGCAGGCGAGCGTGCTGACCGCGATGGCTCGCTTCGAGGCGCGACGCAAGGGCGAGCGGCAGACACGCGCGAACGAGCAGCGCGCCCGGTCCGGACGGTGGGTAGGTGGCCGTCGACCTTTCGGTTTCGATGCAGACGGCAAGACGATCCGACCCGCCGAAGCGTCGGCGATCCGTGACGGCTACCAGGAGGTCCTCACAGGCTCCTCTCTCGCCGCGGTCGCGCGGGAGTGGAACCGTCGAGGGTTCGTGACGGGACAAACGCGTCAGGCCCGCACAGGGCACGCCGGGGAGCCGTCACCCTGGCGAGCGGGCTCGGTTCGGGCAGTGCTGCTGAACCCTCGCTACGCCGGACGGGTGCGGTACAAGGGCGAGATCATGACCGAGCCCGCCGAGTGGCCGGCGATTGTTGATGAAGCCACGTGGGAGGCGTGCCGAGCGATCGTCACCAACCCGGCACGATCAACCGCAGGCCGCTCCCCGAGCCATCTCCTGACCGGGATTGCCGTGTGCGGGATCTGCGGTGCCACCGTGCACGCGGGCGGCAACGCGCGGCGCGGTGTTCGCGGGTATCGCTGTAGCGGCAGTCTCGGGCACTTCTCGCGCCGCGCGGAGCCTGTCGAGGACTACGTGTCCGCCGTGGTTGTCGCGCGCCTGTCGCGTGCAGACGCTCGCGACCTGCTGTCGAAGTCGCACACCGCCGACGTTGCCGCGCTTCAAGACGAAGCTGTCGGACTCCGAGAACGGCTCGACGCACTCGCGGTGGACTTCGCAGACGGTGCGTTGACCGCCTCGCAATTGCGCGCGGCAACCGAACGCATCCGGGAACGGCTCGCGACGGTGGAACACGACCTGGCCGACGCGGGCAAAGTCGACACACTCGGCGACTTGATCGGAGCGGCTGACGTCGCCGCCGCATGGGCCGGGCTCAGCCTCTCGAGGAAGCGTGCCGCGATCTCGACGCTCATGCGCGTCACAATGCACCCGGTCGGCCGCGGCACCCACACATTCAGACCCGAAACTGTCGGGATTGACTGGCTGTCGGAGGCCACCTAGAGACTTCCCTCAACCGAGGGCAAGAAAGAGCCCCCGCCGCGGTGGAGCGCGACGAGGGCAAATGGATCACGAAAGAGGAAACCGATCATGACCAGCATTGATGTTACCCGCGATATCCCCACTATCCGGGCTGCCCTTCCATGCCCTGAGTGGTGCACGGAACACACCGGCGATCGCGTAGCGACCACAGAGATCATGCCCGGGTCGACAGCCGTGGAAGAGGCACTTCCAGTTGGTTCCCACCGCACTTCGTTCTTCTCCCGCGCGGGAATTCACGATCAGGAGGTGTATATGCAGCAGGGCGTAAGTCATGCAGGCGTGTGGAATCTCGAAACGATCTACGTCAAGCACGGCAACCATGGCATGGGCGGGCCGACGTTCGTGATGTCGTTCGGGTCGCAGAACGCGCGCGATCTCGGACTGGCACTCATCGCCGCTGCCGACGCACTCGAGGCCGCGGTCTCGGGGCGCTGTGACGAGTGCGGGAGCGCAACAACACGCGCGCCGGGTCTCTGCCATGAGTGCCTGGTGGCCGCGAACGTTGCGCGGTTCAGGAACCTTCACGCTGTCGACTAGAGACGAACGTCGGGGGTGCCGCCTGGGAGACTAGGCGGCACCGCGCATCGGGGAACAACATGAGCAGACGAAACCCACCAACAATCCACACGGGGCACATAACCCGTTCCGGACGTCGCGTGGTCGGCGTGGATTACTACTGTCGGAGGCATCCAACCTCCGAGATGGGGCGCTTCCGCATGTGGGCTGACCCCGCAGACGGCGACGACGTGTGGACCTACAGGATGTCCGATGGCGTGCTGCCCGAAGATGCAGGCCAACCCGGAAAGGCACTCCTTATCTGTCCGGTCTGCGGGAGCGAAAGCCAGGTATCGGAACAGAACCTCAGATCACGACTTGTTGCGATGCGCGCGAACCCGCGTGTCGAGATCGTAAGAATCTAGCCCCTCGCCTAATTTGGAATAGGCAACACCGCCCCGATCGGGCGAGATAAGTACGACGGAAACCCCCACCTGTGAGTAGCAGGGCAGTTCAACACGCCCTGAAGGACTCCAGACATGGGATGGACTCACACGCGATCGAAGATCGCCAATACCCTCCGCGAAAACCCATCCGCGGACGTCGGTGATCTCCGCCAACAGCTACGCGCGGAACGGCTAGAAGAACATATCCGCCGCGTTGTCTCGTCCGCGCCACCGCTGACCACCGAGCAGCGCGACCGCCTCGCGTCGATCCTGCGAGGTGCGGCATGAGCACCCGCAAGCGCGCGATGGCCCTCGACCCCGGAACGTCGAGCACCGCTGATCTGATCGCGAACCCGGAAACCCTTGGATGGGTGAAGACCGCCGTGTTGCGGATTCTCCGTCAGTGCCCCCGCACCGATGACGAGATCATCCGTGAGTACAACGCCCGCGTCCCGCACCCGTACTTCCCACAGGTGACCCCGCAGCGGATCCGCACCGCCCGCGCGCAGCTCGTGCGCGAGGGGATCGTGGTCGAAGCACCCATGCTCGGACACTCGGACCTCGGGAACCCCGCGGCGATCTGGGAGCCGCGTGATGCCTGAACAAGAGAGAAGCCGCCCCGCGTGCCAACGGGACGGCCAGAAGACTGCATCTCTCACCCCCATTCTAGGCCGCCGTGGCGGGCATCCCCACAGAAATATTGCGGGTGTACGCGATGGCTGACGCTCGAGTACCAGAACGCTACCTCAACGACCGCCGCATCCTGCGACTGTCGCCCGCCGCCCGATCGAGCCTCATCATGGCGACAGTCTGGGCCGTGTCGAACCGCACCGATGGACTCATCGAACGCGACGACATCCCCCTCATTCCCACCTTCGACCAATCCACTGTTGACGCTTTGGTATCGGCAGGACTACTCACTGTGTCCGGGGCGGATGCGTGGATCATCACCGACTACGAACGCGACCAAACGTCTCGTGCGGAGTTCGAAGTACTGGAGAACATGCGGCGTCGTGAGCGGACGAAGAAGCGTCGTCAGCGCTCCAAAGAGGGGGACAGTCCCGGGGGACATTCCCCGGGGACAGTCCCGGGGGACAGCACAGGCAAGGCAAGGCAAGGACAGGCAAGGCAAGGCAGGCAAGGAGAAGAAGACCTTGCAGTGAACGCTGAAACCGCCGAGATCACCGACTGGCCTACCGCTGTCCCCGGCTCTGGGGGTCTTCCGGAGTCATGGGTCGAGTCCGACACGGGCGAGTGGGTGAGAGCATGAGCCGCGCATCCGACGCACTCACCAACCTCGCGCAGGCCCTCAACGATCACGATCCTGCTTGCCGGGATGACCCGCGGTTCACTCTCGACCACGACCAGCTCCCGCCGGGTGAGGTCGCACACATCGGGTTGACGATCTGCCGCCCGTGCCCGCTGAGAACGACCTGCCGGGAGTACGCCGAGACAGCCAAACCCCCGGCCGGCATCTGGGCCGGACGAACCTACCAACGCCGACCACGAAAGGACCAACCGTGAACCCCGCTCCCCTGACACGCACAACCCCGCGAGAGACCGCGAGTTTTAGGGATCAACTAGGACCACACAAGACCCCGCCGTCTTCTTTTTGTACACACGGGGGTTTGTCTGGTCTGACATTCGGGAGGTCTGACATGCCTCGTGAGTTGAAGCCGTGTGGGACGGATGAGCGGACGCGGGATGTTGCTGCGATGCTGATCGCGCGCCCTCAGCATCGTGAGGCGGTCCTGGAGCACCTGTGCATGATCGGGGCGGATTCGGTGACGGTCGCTCTGATCTCCTCCAGGGTGCTGGAGTGGATGGACGAGCTCCTTCTGGACCGCTCGAGCGATGGGATCTGGCTGGACATCGTGGCTCGCGCAGAGGTCGCGAATCGCAACGACCCTCGAGGGGCTGGCGGGTCTGTGAGCGTGTCACTTTCGGGCTGTGTCGGGCGGGGCCGGTAAAATGGAAATTGCCGAGCGAAGGTTCGCTCTCGAGATTGCAGAGGTCCATCGATCGGCAACGTCACGGGCTTTGGTTGCCGAGATTGAGCGACCAGGCAGGCAGATGACCGCAAAAACGGGACGCACTAATCAGAGTGCGCCGTTCGCGGTGCCTGACCTTTAGGAGGCCACTGTGGCTACCACTACTCTCTCTGGCCGTCGTTCGCAGTTGGAAGCGCAGATCGCTTCTCTCCGCGCCGAGGGCGAAGCCATCACCCGTCTGTCCACGCTGACAACCGCGCAGGAAGCCCGCGCGGCGCAGATCCCCGGCGAACTGTCGCAGGCCCGCAGCGACCTCGCTGAGGTGCAGCAGATCATCGCGGACGAAGAGCGCATGACCGCCGCCGCGACGGAGCGACATTCCGCTGGAGCCGCCGTGACCCCCCGCGCCGATGACACTGTCCGCGATCGTGGCGACGCATGGATCGACTCGAACACTGGCGAACGCGCAGCACTTCGGGCCGGCGAGTCGTTCCGCTCTCACCCCGTCATCGAACGCGAGAGCGCTCGCCGCAACGCTTCCGATCAGCTCATGATCGCGCAGCATGGCGGCATCGGGCAGATGCTTCGGGCACTGTCGACCTCAAGCGGCTCCGCGATCGTTCCGACAGTGTGGGCAGCCGAGATCATCGACCGGGCGCGCGAGGAGGCAGCGGTGACCCGTGCCGGGGCCACGATCGTGCCGATGGAAGCGAAGACCGTCCAGATCGGCCGACTGACTGGTGACCCCACTGTCGCATTCCGCGCCGAGTCGGGCACGATTACCCCGTCTGACCCGACGTTCGACAATGTGACACTCACCGCGAAGACGATGAGCACGATCGTGAAGGGGTCGATCGAGTTCTTCCAGGACGCACCCAACTCCGACGAGATCGTGACGACCGCGATCGCGAAGGCGTTCGCTGAGCACCTGGACCTTGTCGCCCTCTACGGCGGTATCGAATCGGGCGCGGGATCGATCAACCTCGATGAGGACGTCAACCCGCACGGTGTGCTCAAGCGTCTCCTGGCGTACGACAGCGCATCCCAGGTGCTCGGAGCGACAGCCGGTGTCACCGCGACCAACGGCACCAGCATCACCGCCGCGTCGGCGTACAACGAGATCCTGGACACGATCTACACCGTCCGCGACGGACGCGAGGAGCCCAACGCGCTCATCTGGTCCTCGAAGATGGCCCGCAAGCTCGCGAAGCTGTACGACTCCACCTACCAGCCTCTCCGGGCACCGCAGGATGTTCTTGACCTGGAACGGATCGTGACCACCAAGATCCCGAAGTACACACAGGGAACTCTCACGACCGCCACTGATGTGTTCGCCGGCGACTGGTCACAGTTGCTGATCGGTCAGCGTCTCGAGATCACCATCCAGCGACTCGATGAGTTGTACGCAGTCAATGGTGAGATCGGCTTCGCGGTCCACTGGCGCGGCGACATCAACCTCGCCCGACCCACCGCGTTCGCCGTGTACAAGGCATTGCAGGGAGCGTAAGGGCACCTCCTCTCTGTCGCGTCAACCTCACCGTCCCCGTTTCTCTCGATCTTCCCGGGGATCGCGGAATGGATGGTCCGCACGTCATCTGCGTAGCGACCAGCGCGACATCCCGGGGGTCCACCCAACGAAGCCGTTTGGCGTGGACCCCCACACACCCGACTGCACCACAACCGTAGGAGGCCCCCGTGGCTACCACTCGTGAACTCGCCGTCAAGATCGTCGGTGACGCGTCCTCAGCCGTCAAAGCATTCGACGACACCGCCGACGCGGCTGGCCGCGCGAACTCGAAGTTCGATTCCGCACGCGCCGGCATCACCCTCGCATCCGCAGCAGTAGTCGCCGCTGTGGGCGCGTTCGCTGTGTCGTCGATGGATGCGTTCGCGGAGGCCGAGCAATCACAAGCCGCGCTCCTGGCTGCGTTCGACAAGTTCCCCGCGCTCGCAGACAGCAACATCGAAGCGATGCGCGCTCTGAACACGGAGATCCAACGGAAGACCGGGTTCGATGACGACCAGCTGGCGGCGTCACAAGCGACCCTCGCACAGTTTGGGCTCACCGGGGAGCAGATCCAGCAGCTGACCCCGTTGATGGCTGACTATGCGGCGAAGACGGGGAAGGATGTCACGACCGCTGCGGAGGATCTGGGTAAAGCGGTACTCGGTCAGGGTCGCGCGTTGAAAGATGTCGGTGTTGACTTCACCGACACGGGGGATGCGGCGGGGAACTTTGACCAGCTCATCGCGGGTCTTGACGGGACCGTGGGTGGTTTCGCGGAAACGATGGGTGGCACGACCGCGGGGAAGATGGCGATCCTCGAGGCCGGGTTCGGTGACATCCAGGAAACCGTCGGCGAAATGCTCGTGCCTGTCCTCAACACCCTCGTCGATGTCGGAACAACCGTCACGAACTGGATGGCCGACAACCCCGACGTAGTACAGGCCCTCGCGATAGCGGTGGGCGTCCTGACCGCCGCAATCATCGCCCTGAACGTCGCGCTGTGGGTAGCCGCCGCGAATCCGATCGTCATACTCATCATCGCGATCATCGCCGCTGTCGGTCTCCTGATCGCCGGCATCTGGCTACTCGTCGACAACTGGGACACCGTGGTCGCGTGGATCACCGAGGTGTGGTCCGGGTTCATGTCGTGGATCTCCGACGTGATCGACGGGTTCCTGACCTGGTGGAACGGTGTGTGGACTGAGGTCGGGAACTTCTTCCAGGAAGCGTGGAACAACCTCGTCACTGTGGTGCGGTGGCTGTGGGAAAACAGCTTCATCGGGTGGCTCACGAACACCCTCATTTTCTTCATCCAGAACTGGGAGTCGATCTGGACTCAGGTCGGGAAAATTTTCGGGGACGTGTGGAACGGTTTCGTCGGGATCGTGAAGAACATCTGGAACAGCATCCTCGGGTGGATCGAGGGCGGGGTGAACGGTGCTATCCGGTTGATCAACGGGATGATCGACGGGGTGAACGCGGTCGGTGGTGCGTTCGGTATCGAGCTCGCGTACATCCCGACAGTGAACCTCCCGCGCCTCGCGAACGGTGGTGTGACGACCGGGCCTATGGCGGCGATCATCGGCGACAACCCTGGCGGTCGGGAGATCGTGTCTCCGCTGGATGAGGCGCAGCGGTCCATGGAACGCGCCGCTGTCGCCGCAGCCGTGGCGGCGGTGAAGTCCGTACCGCAACAGTCCGGTTCGAGCGCTCAGGTTGTGGTGTACCCGCAGCCGGGGATGAGTGAGGAACAGGTCGGGCGGTCGGCTGCTGAGGAGCTGCTGTTCGCGATGCGGGGGGCGTAACGCACTCACCCGAGCTATCGCACGCACTTCCGGCTCCCGGAAGCCGGAAGTCCCGAACAAGTCCGTGCGATGACGCTCGGCACGCCGTCGAAGTCAGCCGCGAGCAAGTCAGACGTGACACAAATGTGTCACTTGAACTCGTGGCCACAGCACCGCCGTTCTTTTAGCAAACGCATATTTCAGACGTGACCCCGCCGTGTTCTGTGGATGCGTGTGTGTACATGGATCGTTGGTGTGACATTCTCCGGTGTGACATTCTCTGCCAGACCGCACATCTCCGCGCCTAGGATGTCGCAGTGGACGATCTAGAGGCTGCTGCCACACCCCGCTGTGAGTCGTGCAAGGTGGTCATGTCTGAGCATCCTCGCGGGTGGCAATGCCCCGTCTGTGGTGCCGAAACGCGCACATAGGCAAAAAAGCGGTATTGCGGACCCGGAGGACCCTGTCGTAGCCGCGCAGGGTCAGACTTCCCCGCGCCAGGGCGCCATCGAGCGGGGCGCGAACCCCGGGCGGGAGCGCCCCGGCGCCGGAGCGCAGCCATGTGCCCGGCACATCGGCGTTTCGCCGCCAGGGCGTAGTCGAAAGGCGTCGCGCGGCCCGATCACGGGCCTCGATCACGAGCGCTCGAGCCCGATCCGAGTCGAGGTCTCCCCGGGCCTCGGGAACACGACCTACCCGCAGCAGAGTCAGCTCGATATCGACGCGATCGAGAAGCGGGCCAGATAGGCGGTTCTGGTAGCGGCGGATAGCCTGCGACGGGCATTCGCACACGGCATCCCGAAGCCCGCGGTTTCCGCACGGACACGGGTTAGTAGCCAGAACAAGCTGAAATCGCGCGGGGAAGGATGCCGTGTATCCGGCCCGGTGAACGGTGATGTTCCCGGACTCGAGGGGTTGACGCAGCGCATCGAGCACTGTCGTGGGAAACTCTGCAGCCTCGTCCAGAAACAACACGCCCTCGCTGGCGCGGACGATCGCGCCAGGCCGCGGAGCCCGGGTACCGCCGCCGACGAGGGCTGCAGCACTCGCACTGTGATGCGGCGCTTCGAACGGTGGAACACGGGAGAGGTGAGTGACCGCGCTCCCCGAGAGCGAACGGATGGATGCCGCAGCCAGCGCGGCCTCGTCATTCAGGGGTGGCAGGATACTCGGAAGCCGCCGCGCGAGCATGGGGGTGTCAGATGGTCTGTGTGAGTGGGGTTCACCTCGAAGGAGAACATCATGGAGACCATGGCTATCAGTCCGGAGCGCGAGGAGCGCAGGCGTCGGCAGAAGGAGCTCGCTGATCAGTTGAAGT